>Ga0307434_1001243_pt1 | contig 14107 bp, 12 predicted proteins | sample SalMarWE160220MG_FD_202156 | JGI IMG/M metagenome (GOLD analysis project Ga0307434, IMG submission 202156) | Salt marsh sediment microbial communities from the Plum Island Ecosystem LTER, Massachusetts, United States - WE1603-220 | ecosystem: Environmental > Aquatic > Marine > Intertidal zone >... | reverse complement strand
GATCGAGGAGGTCGGTCGAAAGACCCCCCGCCGCGACCGCCCCCCGATCCAGAGATGCCTCCGCCGCGGCCAGGAGGTCCTCGTTCAGATCATCAAGGAGGGAATCGGCACCAAGGGGCCGACCTTGACCACCTACATTTCGATACCCGGACGCTACCTGGTCATGATGCCGGGGATGAATCGGCTCGGCGTGTCGCGGAAAATCGAGGACGAGGAGGCACGTCGCAAGATGCGGCAGGTCCTGGAGGAGCTGAATCTGCCCCGGGACATGGGGTTCATCCTTCGCACCGCGGGCCTGGACAAGACCAGGCGTGACCTGCAGCGCGACCACATGTATCTGCAACGCCTGTGGAAGCTTGTCGCCCAACGGATCAAGAGCGAACGGGCCCCGTGCGAACTCTATCAGGAATCCGACCTGGTCATCCGGACCATCCGCGACGTTTATGCGTCGGACTTCAGCAGGATCATCGTGGATGACGAAGCCACTGCCCAGAAGGTGCGCGACTTCCTGGCCATTGCCATGCCCCGCAGCACTGCTCCGGTAGAAGTCTACGCCGACCACGAACCGCTATTCCACAAGTACGATATCGAGGCCGAGATCGAACGGATCAACGCCCGGCACGTACCGCTGCGGTCCGGCGGTTCGCTGGTCATTGATTCCACTGAGGCGCTGGTGGCGATCGACGTCAACAGCGGGCGGTACCGCGACCTCGATAACGCGGAGGAAACCGCGTATCGGATCAATATGGAGGCGGCCGAAGAAATCGCGAGACAACTGCGGCTGCGGGACCTGGGGGGATTGATCCTTTGCGATTTCATCGACATGCAGGGGCAGAAGCACCAGCGCGGTATCGAACGGGCCTTGCGGGACGCCTTGAGAAAGCACAAGGAGCGTGCCAAGTGCCTGCGGATGAGTCAGTTCGGGATCATCGAAATGACGCGTCAGCGGATGCGGCCCTCAATCAAGCGGAGCATTTACCAGGACTGCCCCCACTGCGGCGGCTCCGGGCTGGTCAAGAACCCCGAGTCGATAACGCTGGACATCATGCGCCTGCTTCGTCTGGCGACGCATCACAAGCAGGTCGAGACGGTGGAGGTGCGCGTCTCGCCGGCGGTGTCATTCCAGTTGCAGAACCGCAAGCGTGCGTTGCTGCACCAGCTCGAAGAGGAGACATCCCGCCGCATCGTGATTCGCGCCGACGGGAATCTTGTCCTGGACCAGCACGTCTTTGAGTGTTTTGACCGTCGCGGCGGGACGATCCGCATCACCGACACGCCGGAGGAGACGAGAGTTCCGGGTGCACGACCTTCGAGGCGTCCCGAGTCCGGCGGACCGTCCCGACCCGCACCTGAGACCGACGCCACCGTATTCGAATGATGCCCGGCGGCGGCGATCAGGGAGGCGGACGTCAGATGCCCCGCATGCCGGTGTTCCCGCTGCCGAAGCCCCCGGTGAACACGTTGGTGATGAAATCGCCGAACAGGGCCGCGTCAAAACCGCGGCTCACGCTGCCTGCAACGTAGTTGAACAGGCCATCCCTGATCGATTGGCGGACCATGTCACCACAGCCGATCATCGTCAACGTGCCACCCCAGAGCAGCGTGGCCAAGGACACACGCAGCAGGATCCTCGGTTTCATCGGTTCTTCACTCCTGAGATCCGGCGGCACACGCCATCTTCGCCAAGACTGGAATCCACGCGGCCGCCCGCACTAATCCTCGCGCTGCGTATTATACGATCCTCCGGAGGCGATGGGCAGGGCAAGTTTCGGGATGCCCTCCGCCGAACACTGAAACGGGCGAGGGCGGTTTCAGAACCCGCCCTCCGGCCCATGACACTTGAGCCAGAGGATGTACCCGCTGAACCGCTTGAGGAAGGTCTGGTCAATCGGGCCGAAGTGGGCCTCGAAGAGCGCCAGTTCCTGGGCCGGGGTCAGGTCACAGTCCGGCTGCCGCGAGCTCACCGCCCTGAGGTACCCCGCCAGTTGAGCCCGCCGCGTCCGCTGCAGGAAATGCGTCAGGGCCCACGCCGTCGCATAGGAGGCCACGCTGTCTTCAGCAGGTCCATCGAACAGACGTGGCTCAGCGATAAGCCGTTGCGGCGACGGCAGCCGACCCGCCACCGTCGCCTGCCCGTAATCCTGCCAGGTCAGCCGGCGCTTCTTCGAGCCCCCCGCAACCGCCGATCGGAAATCCCGCAGCCGGAGCTGATTGACCACCGTGAACCCCGTTCCCGCCGGCCCGGGCGGCGTTTCAAACAGGCAAGCCAGGCCCTCGACCAGCCACTTCGGATTGCTCGCCCCGCGGACGTGGACCCCGGCGTTGAAGAAAACCTGGTGCGCTGTCTCGTGCTGGATCACCATACGGTTGATGTGATCGATGTAGGCCTTGCGCCGGCGGTCGAGGGTCTCCAACTCCTCACGCCCCGATTCGATCTCCTTTGCGAGCTGTCTGGCGACCTGCGCCTTGGTCCCCGCGATGCGCCGGCCGTCGGCGAACTGGATCTCCACGTGCGCCTGATCGCTCCTGATGCTGTCCATGGTCCGCACGAGATCGTCGATATTGGCATGGGCCGCCGCGAGGTCGGCATTGAATTGGATCAACTGCTGGTCATTGGCGACGTTGAAGAACGCCGAGCGGTTCGTCGACTCGAAGTAGACGCCGTAGGTGCCCGCCGACGGGAACCGATGGCTCGCCGCGTACCGATCGTACGGGGCCCGCTTATCGAAGAACAACACCTCCAGCCGGTGATCGTGACGGCGGGCGGCGATCCCGTTCATCTCGCAGAAACGGTAGACCATGTGATAGGTCTGTTCAATGCGGTTGGTCAGCGCGCTGGTCAGCGAACCCTCGGTGTCACAGGCAACGATGAAATGTGGGGTCCGCTTGATCGAGAAACCGGTGCCCGTCACCTGAAGCAGCGCCGCCTCCCGGGCCCGGTCAATCGGAAGCGCCTGGCCGCCCTCCCCCGCCGCCCCGGGCACCGACAGAGACAAGAACAGCGCGGGTATGCATCTCTGAGCGATCAAGAACTGCATCGACCCATTATACGCCCACCTCGTCCCCGAGACCGCACCCCGGCGCGGGTTTGACCACTAACCCCCATCTGCATACGATCCGGCCATCAATACCCGGGAACAACGGAGAATAAGGTCATGAGCACACCGACACCCAAGAGCTGGCAGGCCAGATTCTCCCAGAACGCCCATGCCCTGACGGAGAAGTACGTCGAGAGCCTCTCGGTCGATCAACGCCTGTGGAAATACGATATTGCCGGCAGCGTCGCGCATGTTGAGATGCTGGCCGAGGTCGGGCTGATCGGTAAGGCCGACTGCCGGACGATCAAACGGGGGCTCAAGGAGATCGAGAAGGAGATCAGCGCCGGCAAGTTCAAGTGGGACCCGGCCTGCGAAGACGTCCACATGGCCATCGAGGCGGCCCTGACCGGGAGAATCGGTGAGCCGGGCATGCGCATCCATACCGCCCGATCCCGCAACGACCAGGTGGCCCTGGACCTGCGGCTCTACACCCGCGACGCGATAGACCTCGAGGTCGTGCCTTTGCTCGCGGATCTGCAGCGGGCGCTGGTGGGCTCGGCCGAGCGCTACGCGGGCTCGGTAATGCCCTCTTACACCCACCTCCAGCGCGCTCAACCCATCACCGCCGGGGCTTACCTGCTGGCCTACGTCGAGCAGTTCGAGCGCGACCGGGAGCGGTTTGCCGACGCCCGCAAGCGGGTGGACGTTTGCCCGCTCGGGTCCGGGGCCCTGGCTGGCTCCACGCTGCCGATCGACCGCCAGGCCGTCGCCCGCCGCCTCGGGTTCCCCGCCATCACCCGCAACAGCATCGACGCCACCAGCGATCGCGACTTCGTCAGCGAGTTCCTCGCCGCCGCCGCCATCTGTGCCGGGCACCTGTCGCGCCTGGCCGAGGATTGGATCCTGTACGCCTCTCAGGAATTCCACTTCATCACCATTGCCGATGCGTTCTGCACCGGCTCGTCGATGATGCCGCAGAAGAAGAACCCCGATGTGCTCGAGTTGATCCGCGGAAAGACGGGCCGAATCCACGCCGCCCTTACCGGCATGCTCACGCTGACCAAGGGCCTGCCCCAGGCCTACAACCGCGACCTGCAGGAGGACAAGATCCACCTGTTCAGCGCCCACGACACGCTCAAGGCCTCGCTTGAGATCGCCGCCGCCGTCGTGCGCAATACGGTATTCAACACCGATCGGCTGCGGGCCGCCGCCGAGCGAGGCTTCCTCGACGCGACGATCCTGGCCGAGTACCTGGTCGGCAAGGGCGTGCCCTTCCGCCAGGCCCACCAGCACGTCGGGCGCCTAGTCGCCCAATGTGAAGAACGCGGCTGCGAGTTGGCCGATTTGCCCCTCGATGACCTCCGCGCCGTCTGTGCCAGGATCGATGCCGACGCCTTGGATCACCTCGGCGTCGATAACGTCGTCCGACGCTACCGGAGCGAGGGCAACGCCGGGACGGAATCCACCACCCGGCAGATCACGTTCTGGAAGACACACTTGGGCCCTTGACCTGGTAGGCGCCGCAGCGGCCATCACCGCCCAGATTCGTTCGCACCACTGGCGGCCGGTTTCGCTTCGCGCTGCCCGGGTAATGCGTGTGCGAGGATGCGGGCCAGGTCGCAGGCGGTGATGAGTAGTCGGCGCGGGGTCTCGGGCGCGGGATCGAAGGGTGTGGCGACGGCGACCAGCGGGCCGCGCACCTCCCAGTGGTAATCGGCGGGAGCGGCCTCAAGCACGCGCTCGATGCCGGCGTCAGTCAGTTGCGACAGCGTGTCCCGGTGGTCCGCCTGGAGGTCAAACACGTCAATCCGGACCGGGCTGGTCAGGGTGGACGCACCGGCCGGGACCGCTCGCCAGTGCTTATGCACGCCGGGCGTTTCCAACACCGCGAACCACCAATCCCGGCTCACCTGGTGCGCGCCAAACCCGAGGTCATAGTGGTAGCAGAAAACCGTTACCAGTCCCGCGTCCGCGCGTCCGTAGAGAATGTTGCACGCGTGGCGGCTGTGCCCCCGGCGGATCATGTCCAGGTTGTGGTAGCGGTCCTGGACGTCAATCAGATCCTCGGGAGAGAAGCTCAGGTGGAGCTCAGTGGCCAGGCTGAGCAGGGTCCGCGTCCGCCGGCGGCGGGAGATGACGACGCGGACGACCAGGCCGGTAATGACCAGCAATCCAAGGCAAAACCAGAACCGATACATGAGTCTTGACCATTTGTCGGGGCACTGGACATTACATGTGACTCAAGCCTACCATACGCGGTTGAGTGGCCGATTCAAGGCAGACAAGCGGCGGGAGCGGCGGATTGGCCGAGACACTGGACAGCCTGGTGGGGCGTGAGGTCGTGCTGGACACCGCCGGTCCGACGATCTACCTCGGACGACTGGCCTCTTACAACGCGGACGGCTTCTGGCTGACCGAGGCCGACGTGCACAACGGCGACGAGGGCCACGCCCCGCGCGATCAGTACGTTGCCGAGTCGGCCCGGGACGGGATTCGCCTCAACCGGCAGCGGGTGTTCGTCTTTCGGCACACGGTCATCAGCGTTTCCGCCCTGGCGGACGTGGTGACGGATTGAGAAGACCAACAGGTATGCGAGTTTTCGTGACGGGCGGTGCGGGGTACGTCGGCAGCCATTGCGTGAAGGACCTGTGCAAGCACGGCCACCGGGTGGTGGTGTACGACGATCTGTCGAGGGGTCACCGCTCTGCAGTTCATCCCGATGCTCAACTGATTGAGGGCAACCTGGGTGACCAGGCAGCGCTGGCGGCAGCGCTAAGCTCGAATGAGCCTGACGCGGCAATGCATTTCGCCGCGTTCGCCTACGTCGGCGAATCGGTTCAGGAACCGCTCGCCTACTATCGGAACAACGTGGCGAACTCGATCGCGCTGCTGGAGGCCCTGCGGCAGGCGGGGGTGGGGAGGTTCGTGTTCAGTTCGAGCTGTGCCATTTACGGAATACCGGATCAGGTGCCGATCCCCGAGACCGCGCCGCCCGGGCCGATCAACCCCTACGGCCGATCGAAGCTGACGGTGGAGTGGATGCTGGAGGATTCGGCGGCGGCGTGGGGGTTGGGATCGTGCTCGCTGCGCTACTTCAACGCCAGTGGGGCGGCCCGCGACGCGACGATCGGCGAGGACCACGATCCGGAGACCCATCTGATTCCCATCGTGCTGCAGGCGGTGCTGGGCCGGCGGTCGAAGGTGACGATCTTCGGAACCGACTACGATACGCCGGACGGGAGCTGCATCCGCGATTACATTCACGTGGAGGATCTGGCGGCGGCGCACCGGCTGGCCGTCGAGGCGATTGAACCGGGGCGGGCAACGGCGTTCAACGTGGGCACCGGCACCGGTTACAGTGTGCGTGAGATCGTCGAGGCAGCCCGCCGCGTTACGGGCCGGAGCATCCCGGTGGAAGAGGGGGCACGCCGCCCGGGTGATCCGCCGGTACTGATTGCCCAGGCCGGCCTGATTCAAAGCCGGCTCGGTTGGCGGGCCCAATGGATGAACATCGACGATGTGATCTCGTCCGCCTGGCGATGGCACGAATCGCATCCGAACGGCTACGTTGACGGCTCACGGCGCATCTGACAGAATGCCCGCTGATGGGTGAACAGGGCCCGCTAGCGACCGTTTCCGACGCGCTGTCGGTCATTGCGCGACACGCGGGTGCGCTCCCCTCCGTCCGGTTGCCACTGGCTGAAGCCGGCGGACTTACGTTAGCTGAGCCGGTCGTCACGGACACCGACTACCCGCCTTTCGATAGAGCGATCAGGGACGGGTTTGCCGTGCGCTCGTCGGACTGTGCAGGCGGCCGGACGACGCTGCGAATCGTGGGCGAGCTGTTGGCCGGGCAGGTTGCCGAGCAGGCATTGAGTCCCGGGGAGGCGGTTGTGATCAACACCGGTGCCCCGATGCCCCCGGGTGCCGATGCGGTGGTCAAGGTCGAGCACACGGAGCGGTCGGCGGACGGTGAGTGGATGACCACGGATCAGGCACCGGGCCCGGGGCAATACGTGGACGCCCGGGCAGGTCAGGTGCGGGCGGGCGAGGTGGTGCTGGAGGCGGGCGTAAGGCTGGGTCCGGCGCAGGTCGCGGCTGCCGCGGCGGCGGGGGCGGCCGAGGTCGTGGTTCACCGCCGCTGCCGCCTGGCAATCGTGGTTACGGGTGATGAGCTCATACCAGTGGCCGAGCGACCCGTCGGTGGTCAGATTCGTAATTGCAACGGGCTCTGCCTGGTGGGGCTGGCCCGCGAGGCGGGATGTGAGGTCATCGACCTCGGCGTGGCGGGCGATACGAAGACCCTGTTGGCCGCCAAAGTGGCCGAGGCGTTGACGGCCGACGTCGCGTGCATCAGCGGCGGCGTCTCGATGGGCGATCGCGATTACGTGCCGGCGGTGCTGGCCGACGCGGGTGTCCGATTCAAGGTGCAGAAGGTCGCGATCAAGCCGGGAAGGCCGATGGTATTCGGGATCGGACCCGCCGGCCAGGTGGTCTTCGGGTTGCCGGGGAACCCGGTGAGCTGCTTTGTGTGCTTCCTGATGTTCGTGCAGGCGGCGCTGGCAGCGATGCAAGGTCGGGCAGTTTCGTTGCCGCCGGATGTCCGGGCGGTCTTGACCGAGCCGCTTCCCGCCGCGGGCGAAAGAAAGGAATACGTGCCGGGGCGTCTGGTCCGTGACGAGGCCGGCGGGTGGCAAGCTGCCCCGACGCCCTGGCAGGGTTCGGGCGATCCGTTCGGTCTGGCGCGAGCGAATGGATTGCTGGTGCGGGAGCGGCACGCGCCGGCGGCCCGGGTGGGGTGTTGCCTGCCCGTCATTCCGTTGGACTGGTAGCGGGTCTGAGACGACAGGCTCCATGGGCGGATGAGTTGAGTGAAGCGACGACGGTATGAACAGGCAGGACATCCCAGCCGGAACCGGCGGGAACAGGCGAAATCGCGGCCGGTCCGGCTCATCGGCGGGCAATACGAGATCGTGAACCGCTGGCCGATCGTTGCGCTGGCGGTGGTGACGTATCTGCTGAGCCTGCCGATGTTTGAGCCGCGGTCGTTCTGGCCGGTGGGTTACGTCCTGTTTGTGCCCTGGCTCACTGCGGTCTGTATTGCGGGTCGGCCGGGGTGGGTTTACGTCATCAGCTACCTGCTCGGGGCAGGCTTCTTCCTGACGCATCTCCGGTGGCTTTGTGTGACGACCGCGCCCGGGTATCTCCTGGGCTCACTCTACCTGGCGGCTTGCTTTCCATTGGGGGCGTGGCCGGTTCGCCACCTGTACCGCAAGCGGCAGTCGAGCGTGGCAATCACGTTTCCGATTGTCTGGACCGCGCTGGAGTTGATGCGCTCGCGGGGCCCTCTCAACTTTCCCTGGTTCCTGGTGGGCCACAGCCAGGTCCGATTCCTGACGGTGATCCAGATCGCGGATGTCGCGGGGGCGTTCGGCGTGACGTTCGTGGTCACCATGGTCAACGGCTGGCTGGTGGACTTGCTGCTTCGGCCTATTCTGATCTGGCGAGGTGGCAGGGCGAAGCCTCCGCGGGTCGGGCCGATCGGGACGGTGGTGATGCTGACCGTGCTGGGGGCGACCATCATTTATGGGCAGGTTCGACTCGGTGCCCGCGAGGCCATCGAGGGACCTCGAGTCGCCGTCCTCCAGGGCGATTACCCCCTCTCGGTTGGCCATGACCCCAACGCCCCGGGCCCCACCGAGAAGCGACGGACATATCTCGGGCTGCTCGCCGACGCCGCCCGGGACGCACCGGACCTGACCGTTCTGCCCGAGACGCCCTGGACAATGTACCTGAATCGCGAGTTGCGGGAGCTGCCGTCCAGCCCGATCATGGCCGATCTTAACCAGGACGAGCAGCGGTCATATCTCCTGCGAGCCGAGAGCAGCCGCCGCCAGCACCAGCAGTTCCGTGATCTCGCGGCGCAGTACCAGTCGTATATCGTGGTCGGAAGTCTCTCGGAGGAGAAGCAACCGAAAGGCGCCTACCCGAAGGAACGCCGGTACAACTCGGCCTTCGTGTACACGCCCGGCGCGAAGGAACCCGCACGCTACGACAAGATCCACCTGGTCCTGTTCGGCGAGTACGTACCGTTCCGCCAGAGCGAGCGACTGTTCTGGCTTTACCGACTCCTGAACGACGGCCCGTGGAATCCCTGGGGCCGGGAGGGATATGAATACTCCCTGATGGCCGGGACGGAGTTCAAGACGTTCCCGATCCAGTGCCGTTCCTTGGGCGGCGATGCTTTCAACTTCGGTATCACCATCTGCTACGAGGATGCGGTACCGCACGTGTTCCGGAAGTTCGTGGTGGACGCCGATGGCAACAAGCGAGCCGGGTTCATGCTGAACATCAGCAACGACGGTTGGTTCGGCCGGGGAAGTCAGCAGGCGCAGCATCTGGCGGCGTGCGCGTTTCGGGCGGTGGAGAACCGGGTCTGGATCGCGCGGGCGGTGAATACCGGTGTGAGCGGCTTCATCAACTCCGACGGCTCGTGGTACGGTCTGGTCGGTAACTCGAGCACGGAGCCGCGGGCGGGGGGCACTGGGTACCGCACCGCTCGCGTCATGGTCGATCCGCGGGTTACTTTCTACAGCCGCCACGGCGATGTGTTCGCGCTGGGCTGTGCGGTACTCGCGGCCGCTGCTGCCGTCGATGCCCTGTTTGCAGGTTTGCGCGAAAGGCGGCGGCGGGCCGCCGGGAAACGCAAGGCAGCGAAATGAACTGTCAACCCACCGGTATCTTCCAGGCAAGAGACCGGCGATGGCGAATGGCAGCCTCCAGCCTGCTGATCGTGGTGTGGGCAACGGGTTGCGCGGTCGCGCCGCCGGTACCGCCCGACCCTGAGTTGCGGCGGGTGGCGACCATGTATGTCGAAAGGGCCCTCCGCTATCCGGAGAACCCGGCCGTCCGGGCCCAGGCGATGGAAGCGGCGGCCAACGTCCTGGGGCCCGAAGCCAGACTCAGGATTCGCGAGGGATTGAAGGACGAGCACCCGGGCGTCCGGTTCGCCGCGTGTCTGGCCCTCGGGAAGATCCGAGACGCCAGCTCAATGGCTGCGGTGCGTGCACTGGTCACCAGCCCCGACCCGAACGTTCGCGTTGGCGCCTACTTCGCTCTGGAACGTATGGGCGATTTCTCCTGCCGCGAACTGTGGCGCGATGCGCTTCGCCGGCATGAGGATCCCGGGGTGCGGCGAAACGCTGCCCTGGCCCTCGGGTGCCTGGAGAACAAGGACGCGATGCCCGTGCTTCGGGCGGTGGCCAGTTCGGACGGCGACGAAGGGGTCCGCATCCAGGCGTTGGAAGCGTTGGCGTTGCTGGGAGATCAAGATGCGATCAGTCGTTTCATTTACGATGCCTACGGCAGCGTCGGCTACAAGCAGCCGTTCGCCCTTTTGACCCTGGGCCGGGTGGCCGATCCTCGCGCGGTCGGCGCGCTGCGCTCCCGGTTCGATAGTTCGTCTTACCCGACGACCCGGTTGGTGGCGGCCCGAGGCCTCGCCATGCACGGGTACGACGAGGGATACCAATTCGCCCTAGGGTCGTTGAGCTGGAACCAGCCCGATGAGGGGTTGCCCGACGATCCGCCGGGCAATCAGATCATGCGGGTCCGATCACTGGCGGCCCTGACCCTGGGCGAGATCGGCGACCGGCGGGCGCTGGGCTGGCTCAAGCTGCGGATGGAAGAGCCCGACGATCCGCGCGTGCAATTGGCGGCCGCAACCGCCATACTGATGATCCTAAACGCCACGCCCATCGAGGAGTCGGCGCAGCGATGACCGGCGGCCCGGGCTGCGTAGCGGACAGTTGAATGAAGTGGCTTCCATTCGGTATCCTGGCCCTCATCGCCATTGTCTGCCAGACCACGATCGTGCAGGCAACGGCTATCCGTTCCATCTGGCCGGAGTGGGTGTTCATCCTCGCCGTCCATTATGCCCTGTGGGGCCCCTGGCCGGATGCCGCCATTGCCGCTTGGCTGCTGGGCCTCATCGTCGATCTTCAAAGCGCCGACCCGGTCGGGTTGCACGCCTTCTGCTACGGGGCGGCGGCCTGGGTGATTCTGCGGGTTCGGCAGGTGGTGTTCCGCGATCATCCCGTCACCCATCTGGTGGTGACGCTGGTGTTCGCATTCGCCGTCCAATTGCTGATCGCCCTGTACTACTGGTGGAGGCTGTCCGGGGCGGCGGGGAGCGAGGCACTGTGGTCCTCGGCGTTGTGCATTGCGGTGTATACGGCCCTCTGGGCGCCCCTTCTCCATTGGCCGCTGATCCGGATTGGAAGATGGACGGGGCTTCGGACCGCCAGGCGGTTCTAGAGATGCGATAGCCCTGAACGTTTCCCGCATCCAGCGCGCATCCAGCGGCGGTCAGAGCGGGGCGGCCGCGATGAGCAGGATGATGATCGTGGCGGGCAGGCCGCCGGTCCATGCCACGGTAAGGATGTCGTCGGACAGCCGGGTGGCGTCCAGACTCTTCTCACGTTCGGACTTGTACGTGGCATGCATGTCCAGAATGGCCGCATGCTCCGGCTGGGTCTCCAACTGGCGAAGGTAATCGAACTGGGCCGGCGTCAGCGCCAGGGGGTAACCCGGCGGATTGGCGGAAACCACCGCCGGCGTGGCCAGGAGTATCATCATCACCACGGCCAGGATGAGCACATTGCGTATCATCGCGTCTCCCTCTTGAGATCGTTGCCTCGCCCGGCCGGGGGCGGCACCACAATCATCATGGCGTGGTTGCAGCGGGCCCAAACCTGCTCGAAAACCGGCGCCTCCGTCGAGTGCAGCGGCTCGACCGACGACGGGTCGAGGTAATGTACTATATCGGCCGAACCGCCCGTGGGGTTCGGAGAAATCCCGATCACCACGACGGCGTGGTTGAAGGCGGCGTCCTCGGGATCGCGGTTGATCACGCAGATTACCGGATATCCGCGCTGGTTGAGCCAATAGCCCAGTCCGGTGGGGGCTTCGTCGTTCAGTTGGCCCGTCAGCGTCACCAGGTGCAACCGCTCGTCGGTTTCGGCGAGATAATCCTTGAGGTCGCCCACCCGGGTTTCGTCCCGCCCCGCCTGCTTCAGGTCGTTGCGGATTCGGTTCTCCGTGAGACGCCGCTCGCCGAGGAGGTAGTTGCCGGCCATGGTCACGCTGGCAACCAGGCAAGTCGAGAAGGTTCCGGCCTCTTCGTAGCGGACCCGCAGGGCACCGTCGGGGTACCTGGCAACTCGGTTCGGCCCGCTACAGCCGGCCAGCCCGGCGGCAACACTCATTGCCGCCAGGAGCGATGCACGCCAGGATGCATAGAACCTCATGTCCTCGCCCTCGCTGTCTGGCGCCGTATGGCCTGCCCGCGGTGTTCGCAAGGTGGGTCACGACAGGTTACGGTTTCAGCGGTTCGAGGATGATTCTCGCGACGGTGACCCTCATCGGCCGGCCCGTGCCCGGCCGTCCAATGCCACCAGGCATCATCACGTCCCCCGCCCAGGTTCCGAGCCGCTCGGGACTCAGTTGACACGTTTGCCCATTGCCTCGTGTCATCGCCGGGATGTCCACCTTGTCGGCCAATCCTTCCCTCCTTGCGTCCTCGGAGCTCAGGGCGGCGCCAAGAAGTGGGGCAGCGTTTATGTTCAGCACCGCTTGCCCCGGGCGGCGTCCCCCGCGAGGACGGCGGCTCCTGCCAGGCATGCTGATCTCCTTGTTCTGGGCCAGAACCCGGAAGTCCCCCTCACCGGCCTGCCGGATGACGACCTTCGACGAGACCAGCGGGACATTCCGCCGGAGCGGTTTCGAGCCGCCCGGAGCCCAGCGTGAGCCGACCGTCGCCCCGCTGGATTCCAAGTCAACGTACACCATGCACGCGAATTCCCCAACCGGCTGGCTCGCCCGGTCCCGCATCATGCTTTCCAGACGCCCCAGACGGTCAGCCTCGCCTGGGCTGGATTCGAATTCGCGCGATTCCTCCGGGGTCATCATGGTGATTCGTTTCAGCAGGTTCATCGCCTGCTCTGAGACCCCTTTGTCGGCATGAAGGGTTAGTTCGACGAGCTTCTTGTCGGCATCGAGCCCCTGCTTGACGGCCAGGTTCACACGCCAGCGGTCCTGTGATCCGACCTCCTTGTCGATCGCCGCGAGCAGGACCAGCGCGAGTTGCACCGTCCTCGGGTCATCGTGGGACAGGCAGGACGCGAGGAAAATGGGCAACGCCTCGCGGGTTCGCAAGTGTTTGTCTTCGCCGAGGGCGCGCACGATGTCCTGACGGCGTGCGGAGTCGGAACACTGATTGAACTCATCCTTGAGCGCGGTCAGACGGCCGGAGGCCACCAGGGCGGTGGCCGCCGCCCGGGCAGACTCCGCGTTGACGGTGCCGTCCATCGCCAGCCTGGCCAGCAGCGGCTCAAACCCTGATGCCTCCGGCTCGGTCCCGTGTTGCTTCGAGCCGCGGATCGGTGCTTCGTAAGGGGGCTTGAACTCGCTCAGCGCGATACCCAACGCCTGCCGCCGGACCTCGGCGTGTCGGCAGTTGAGACATGCAGACAGGAGCGAGAAGAGCTTGGGCGTCGCTGATGGGGTGGCCGGGGCTGTCACGGTGTGCCGGAGAGTGCCGGCAGCCCCCCTGTCGGATCCAGGCCGGCCCGGGCTTGAGGAGTCGCTGTCTTCGACGGCCCTGGCCGACCTCAGTGATGACTCAATCTCAGCCAGGATCGCCGAAAGCACGTCGGCATCCAGTTTCTTCTGGATGAACTCCCGAGTGGCCTCGGCGAGCGGCTGATCGCCTTGGCTTTCGGTCAATCCCTTGAACGCGGTCTGCCTCACCCGCCCGCTCGCGTGTCCCATCGCCGCGAGCAGCGCTTGCTCGATTACCTCGACCGCTTCGCCGCCCTGGTCCGCACGCCCCGGGCCGGAGCCGCCCAGCGCCTCCGTCAGCCACGCTACCGCCAACTGGGCCATTGCCGCAGATGTATCCAAAGCGTAGGTGCTCACTTCTCGGGCCCTGCCCGTCGGCCCATCAGGGCGCGGTTCATTCGACCGCTTCCCGCCCTCATCGACTTGGACCAACCTGATCAGGGCCAGGT
>Ga0307434_1001242_pt1 | contig 14108 bp, 9 predicted proteins | sample SalMarWE160220MG_FD_202156 | JGI IMG/M metagenome (GOLD analysis project Ga0307434, IMG submission 202156) | Salt marsh sediment microbial communities from the Plum Island Ecosystem LTER, Massachusetts, United States - WE1603-220 | ecosystem: Environmental > Aquatic > Marine > Intertidal zone >... | reverse complement strand
CACGATTTTCATGGCTTCCCTGGCCTGCCCCAAAAGATCCAGGGGATCGACACCCTCTCCCAAGGCCTTCTCCACGAATGCCAAGGCCTCCGGTTCCTTTAAATCCGATAGCAGTGTTACCAGTTTACCTGACATAGCTTCTTCCTCCTTTTCAATGGGTCAATAAGCGTTTTGCACCGGCAATACGTGCATAAAGCCCTTCATTTTGATCATAGAGGGCTCTGCGTTTGCTGCAGATGCCCTCAGATCGTAGCGACAGACTCGCTATTGTGTAGCCGCGGTTTTATTCATACGTATATTTGGCAACCGGTGCCTTTGGATCTGCTGTCCATTCCTGTATCGAGCCGTCGTATATCTTTACATTCGTATAGCCAAGCACCTCATGCAGCATAAACCACAATGAGCCTGCATACCCCCCAACACCACAATAGACAATGATCTCTGCGGAGGTATCCTTACCAAGTATGCCTGAGGCCATCTCTCTAGCTATATCGATATCTTTCCAAGTTCCGTATGTGACCGCTCCATTTTTATCTTTTGTTAAATTCCAGAACCAAGGCATAGGCAAACATTTTGCCGTTGGGATATGTCCTGGTTTTTTTGCCCACGGTTCCTGTACTAAACCAAAGTAAACCTCAGGATCTCTGGCGTCGACTATGATGGATTTTCCGATCTTATTTGCCACATAGTCCTTTGAGACAAACATCTCTTTGCGTACTGCTCCGGTATATGTTACCGGAGTTAGCGTAACAGGTGCAGTAGAGACAGTTCTCCCCTCAGCAGCCCACTTATCGTATCCCCCGTCAAGGATAGCCACGTTTTTAATCCCGGCATACACAAGCGTAGTGGCATCCCTGGCAGGATCGGCAATGGCATAGCAGGCCATTGGATCGGATGTCCTACCCACGACAACTACCAGAGAATCACCGGTTATCCCCGCTTTGCCGATAGTGGCAAAGAGAGCTTTTTCTTCGGGTAGCTCCATCCAAGGAAATTCTTTGCAGAAAAGATTTAAGTACCAGTTCCCAAGACCGGGGACATTTATTGCGCCGGGGATATGACCTTTTGCATAGTTGTCCGGGGCCCTGACATCAAGTATAAACAGGCCTGGGAAGGTCCTGTTATCCGATAACCACTGAGTGGAAACAATAGGGTCAATCATCGATCGGGTTGGTGGAGTTGTTGGAGTTTTAAGGGTTGTCGGGGTACAAGCAACAAACAAAGGCAATACTATCAGTGCTAAAACGATCACGCCAAACACTACTTTCTTTTCCATTTGCTTTTCCTCCTTTCAAAGGCTTTTACAAAGTGGATTAGGTGTTGTTGGTTAACATCTTGCCTATCTCATCCCTCATTTAAAATGTATCTCATGGAACCTTGTTGCTGCCCTTAAAGTTAAAAAATTCTTGTACCAGAATTCGCAAACTCGTAAAAAGTCTGAAATTTGCCTCTTTTGTCATTCTGGCGAACCCTGTCGGAGTCCGGGGCAGGCACCAGAATCCAGTATTTTAAATAGGTTATAGACTCCGGCTTACGCCGGAGTGTCTCTGTTGGTGGCATTTTTAGCCAATTTGAGCACGCATGATCGGCTTTGGTTTACCAACTCATTAGCTCCCAAAAAGTCGATCAACCCAATTACCCTATCTATGTTACTTCCCTAATCTTTTTGCCCTCCTTACAATACCCCCAGGAGAATATGACATCTTTAAAATGTCCCTAATATAGTATATTAGTCTTGGTACCTTTTATTCTCATGAAAGAGGAGTCTATTATGAATATCACAGAATGGGCCAAGCTTCAAGAGCCATTCCTTAAATCACAGCTAACAATTATTCGGGAATTCTTGAGACGAGGGGAAAAGCCTACCTCCAAACCTCGTAAGAAAACTCGGCCACGATTGAGTATCATATAAGACATAGTCCACACCTCACCAGCGCCCATTCACGTATCCGAGATTATCGCTCGTGCGAAAAACGAGTTTCACATGGACTTAGATCGCGACAGCGTCGTCTCCGCAATGCGGGGTATTATTCTCTTCTGTCCCTGATGATCGATCCTTGTAACCCTCTGCTTACGGTTTTTTCGAATGAATGCCTTTCCAACAGCACATACCTGCTTATCCTGGTTGTATTAGCTTCATAGTGCTTTGCTTGCCAATCAATCAGCAGGGTTCTTAAACCTCCTTGATGATTGAGTAGTTTCCATCAATTACCCACGGATGAGATCTTTTGTTACCTCATGTGTATTCACGTAACTTCACTGCAGTAGCGAGAGGCATTCTATTAGAGACCCAAATATGCCTTTCTTATCCGCTCTTCTTCAAGAAGCTGTTTGCTTTCTCCTGCCAGGGTTACTCGCCCATTTTCCAGCACGTATGCCCGATCAGATATCTCCAGGGTTTGTTGGACATTCTGCTCAATCAGGAAGACGGCAATGCCCTTGTCGCGGAGCCCCGGTATGATGCGGAAGATATCATCCACCATGAGTGGTGCCAAACCAGATGACGGTTCATCAATGAAGCACAGTTTCGGCTGTGACATTAAACCCCGGCCGATGGCTACCATTTGCTGTTCGCCGCCGCTTAAGGTACTGGCTAATTGCCCTTGTCTGGTTTTCAGTGCCGGGAACAGTCTGTACACCTCATCAAGGGTTTCCCTCCTGTTTTTCCACACGCGTCTCGTATAGGCGCCTATCTCCAGGTTTTCATGCACCGACATGTCAGGGAAAAGTTTTCTCCCCTCGGGTATATGGGACAGACCTAATTCTACAATATCGTGGGATTTGAGCCCATCGATTCTCTTGCCAAGGAACTCGATGCTTCCGGAAGCCGGATGGAGCAAACCGGTTATCGTATTAAGAAGCGTCGTTTTACCGGCTCCATTGGTGCCAATCAAGGCGACTATTTCAGCCTCATCAATCTTCAACGAGACATCCCATAATGCCTGAATCTTGCCATAAAAGGTGTCTATGTTATGAACCGCCAGCACGAGCCCTCTCTCCTAGATATACCTTGATAACCGTTTCGCTTGTGGCGATCTCCCGGGGCGTTCCCTCGGCGATCTTTTGACCGTGATGGAGCACCATGATTCGTTCACACACCTTCATAATTGCCTTCATGACGTGCTCGATCATAACAATGGTAATCCCCTTATCCTGAATCTTGGTGACTAATTCCATGGCCTGGGCTATCTCAGTGGGGTTTAGCCCCGCCATCATCTCATCAAGCAATAGGAGCTCTGGCTTTGTTGCCAGGGCCCTTGCCACTTCAAGCCTCTTCTGGTTAGCAAGGGTCAGGTCTTTGGCAGGGGTGGATTTTAGTGCTGACAATCCCGCAAACTCTAATAATTCGGTGGCTTCCCGAACAGCATCCTTTGATGACAAACCGGGGGTCATACCGAAATACGAGCCCAACATGACGTTGTCAAGAGCCGGCATATGACCGAATATTTTCACCGCTTGAAAGGTTCTCGCCACTCCCATCCTACAGATTTTATACGGTTTTAAGCCGGTGATATTTATACCTTTGAATCGTATGGTCCCTGATTTGGGGACAAGGGCGGCTGATATGAGATTAAAGAGCGTTGTTTTGCCGGCTCCATTGGGACCAATCAGGCCGAGAATTTCACCTTGTTCCACATGAAAGTCCACATTGGATACGGCGGCTAGCCCTCCAAAAGACTTGCTCATCCCTTTACCTTCAAGTATCGGCATGTTTCCTCCCCGGAATTCGTTTCCATAGCTTCTGCAGCAACCCTACCACTCCGTCGGGTAGGTATACGATAGCGAGAACCATGATAATGCCGAAGATGAGCATATAGTGATAGGGGAACCTGGTTATGAGGAATTCTTCCAGGTAGGTAAAGATAGCCGCACCTATGATAGGACCATAGAGTTGTCCCATGCCGCCAAAGATGGCCATCAGGACCGGCATAAAAGAAAGAAGGGGATTAAAGGCAGTGTAAGGGTCAATATATGTCCATCGTGTTGCCATGATGGCCCCGGCTGCCCCCATGAAAAAAGCGCTGATGGCGAAGGTGATAACCTTCACCATAGTTACGTTAACACCGGTGTGGGCCGCTGCGTCTTCCTCCTGACCGATACTCTGAAGGGCCAACCCTAATTTGGACCCTCGGATAAAGTAGGAGGTAAGCAGTGATATCGCAAATATTGCTAGCATAACATAATAAACAGTGGTTTGATCTACTAGGATAACTATTCTGCCACGCGTGCCGGTTACAGTACACTCCCAAAACAGGAGAAGATGCCTAATGAACTCAACGAGTCCGAAAGTGAATATAGCAAAATAGATGCCTCTCAGCCTCAAAGTTAATGCGCCCACGAGAAGGGCGAGACAAAAACTGGCCAGAGCGCCAAAACAGATAACGATAGGCAAGGGCAATGCTTTCCCCAGTATCGCTGAAGTATATATGCCGACGCCGAAAAACGCCGCCGGCGCCAAGGAGATGTAACCGGTAGGCCCAGAAAAAATGGCCCAACTCACCGTCAAAACGACATACATAAAAATGCTGGTCAGTAGTATGACAGTATAACGCGGGGCATAGAGGGGTGAAATAGCTAATAGAATGAACATGATGAGAATAATTGACCCCGATACCAAGGACCGCTTAGACGTCAATGTGGGAATATCCATCGCTCTATTTCCCCAAAATACCTGTTGGCTTCGCCAGGAGCAGTACTATGAAGAGCAGATAGTAGGCAGTCAGTGATAAGCCTGGTTGCCAATAGGATACTATGCTACCAACAAGACCCAGCACAAAACCCCCGATAAAACTGCCCACTATACTCCCCAATCCACCTAAAACGACCACTATGATGGCAATTATGGTATATTGGAAACCCATGGTTGGTTGAATAGGGTAGCACATACTGATAAGTGTGCCGCCAAAACTAGCCATCAAAGCACCAAGACCAAAGCATAACGCCAATACCTGATTGATGTTTACTCCCATGAGCCCGGCGGTGGCTGGGTCTTGAGCTGCTGCCCTAATCGCTTTTCCCAAATGGGTTCGAGCCAAAAAGAGATAGAAGGCTGCACCTATAACGACGGCAAACAAAAGGGTTACCAGGCGATTGGCGGCGAATATTGCTCCCCCCAGATTGACCCCAAAATTTAAATAAGAGTATCCCTTTATGTCAGTACCCCATATTAATATGGCCACATTTTGAATGATGAAGAGGAGACCAAAAGAGGCTAACATAGAACTGCCCTCATAGGCGCCTATTGATTCTGACGAGGTTCTAAGACGTGTGAACAAAGTCCTATAAAGTAAAAAACCTATTATAAGTATAATAGGACCGCAAATAGCCAGAGAAAACAGTGGGTTAACCCCAAAGACATTATACAGCATCCAGGTGATGAAAGCCCCAAGCATCATAAATTCGCCATGAGCTATGTTCAGCACCCGGGCAACACCATACTGCAAGCTGAACCCCACGGCGATCAGGGAATAGATGCCGCCCATCAATAAACCGGAAACCACAATGTCCAGGATTTCCACTAACATACTTTAGCCAAACCTATTTAAAAATTACCCCCCCTAGGGAGAAGGCGGGGAGAGGGGGATATAATTATAATGTATCTTTACTTTTTTGCTGGGGCTGGTGCAGGCCACGGCGGCTTGGGGAATATAGGTTTTGCAGTTGCCTTGTTATTAGGTAAGATAACCTCCCACTGACCCTTTATCCATTGACCAATCTCCCCCGGATGACATTCCTTTGCCAAATTGCGATTCTCGTCAAACCAGGTCAGCCCTAGAGGCGTTTGGAACTTCTCCTTAGCCATTACATCTCTTACCTTTTTCTGATCCAGGGTCCCAGCCTTCTCAATAGCCTTTTCGAAAAAGTGCAGCGCACCCCAGTAGTATAGATTTCCCCACATATCAATTCCTTTTTCACCAAAGCGGGCGATGATTCCATCGTAGAGATCTTTGGCTGCGGGAGAAGTTTTTGCGTTCCAGGCACCACCGCCCATCAGCCCCTCAATCGTCTTGGCACCAAAAATGTCTCTAAACCATAGAGCAAAGGGCCCAACGCTGCCGAAGAAAACCTTTGGGTTATAGCCCAGCTCAATTGCCTGTTTGGTAAGAAGGACATTTTCACCGGGGTAAGAAAAAGAGCAAAAGGCGTCGGCGTTAGTTACCTTAGCTGCCTTCAATATGGGCGACATGTCTGGATTCGACAGCGGATGGCTCTTAAGCATAACTGTCTTGATTCCCCTCTTCGCAAATTCTGAAAGTGCCCTATTTGAATACTCTACGCCGTGGAGGTCTTCAAGAAAGGTTGTCGCTACGGTCTTAACGCCCCACGCCACAAACTGGTCAGCCAGAAGCGGTATCTGGGTATTGGAATAATTCAAGACTGAAAAGACGTAGGGTAAGTCTTTCAATAGCTCCGTGAGGCTCTCAGCACCCCCCTCGGCCCCCAAGAGTATATACCCGTGCTTATTGACTACAGGGGCGGCAGCAAAGAGGTATGATGTGCTACATGGGGGAAGTAAAAAGTCAACCTTGTCCTCCAAAATCAATTTTTCTATGAGTCTCACCAAGGTACCATGGTCACTTTTATCATCATATTGGATCCACTTTATAGGTAGTTTTTTGCCATACTCCTTCACATATATACCGCCCTTGGCATTGACCCCCTCAACCCATAACGTCTGGGGTGGCAAACCTCCCGCCATGTGAATAATAGCATTTGGACCTGACAGAGAAACTGCCTGGCCAATAAGAATGGTATCTTTCGCCGGTGCCACGTTGGCAGTGGCACAGAATAAAAACATGATAACTGGAATTACCAGCAATAATGGGGAAAATGTCTTCTTTTTCATTGCACATCCTCCTTTTGTTTAAGTTTTGGCAACATTTTTTTACCTAAATCCTATAAACTACCTTTTATGAAGCCTTTAGTGCAATTTATAAATCCCCTTCTTCCATGGTGAGCCAAGAACTTACAACTCCGCACACCCTTAGGCAATTATTCTGTCTTACTTGTTAAGGATTTTTGGACTTCTCGGCTAAATCAACAAGTATCTCTTGAAATTCCTCCAGATACTCCTTTTTACTCGTATGAAACTGTAATTTTATCTCTCGCAGATTCTGCGTCACAGTTTGCAGCCATTGATAGGGAATAGAGATCAACATCGTATTAGGCTTAAAGAGCTCTCTTCCTGTCATTCCATGAATCCATTCGGGAATTATATAATTAACCTTACCGTTCTCAAAGGGATAAACATAGATCCATGAGCATCCCATAAAAATGGTGCTTTTTGAGGTATAGGGCTCTCCCGTTGAATAGGTCATCGCTCTCATCACGATTTCTGCCTGTTTCGGGGTAGCAGTGACGATTAAAACATCCGGCTCGAATGTTATTTTGTCGAGTGGGGCAAAGGCGACATAGTTTATGATACCTTTTGAGAATCTTGGAACATGATGATAGAAATTGTGGTTAACACGTGCTTCCTGAACCATACCCAGTCGGGGTCCGATTTGCCCGGCCTCCGCAAATGGTTCCATATCCGTCATCCCTAACAATATCTTTCCTACACAGGTCTCGTTATTCTCTTTGCTGAAATAAAAGGGTGCCTTAGCCAGCTGTGCTTCTTTGAGCATTTCGCAGAATGCTAGATTTTTGTCCATCGATAGCTGTTCTATTCCTGGGGGCCTGAAGAACAGGTACTTAACCCCCACCGGTGGCCTCTCAAAATCAATTTTATTAAATACAGACAAATCAGTTTGGAGCGGTCTCATATTCATTGCATATCCTCCTTTTATTTAATTAGGTTCTTGGCAACATTCTACCACTTGAATCATATAAACTGCCTTTTGTGATGCCTTTATTGCAACTTATAATTCCCCTCTCCCATGTTGAGCCAAGAACTTACAAAATTATTGCCTATTATCACCCCCTCTCTTTACTATTGACTCACCCTATAAAACCTTATGCCCGTTATATTCCTTCTGTTAAGAACTTAAGCATGCAGAACCGCCTTCAACACCTTCCCCTTTTCCATATCTTCCACCGCCTTGTTGATTTCTTCGAATGGATAGAATTTTGTCAATCGGTCGAAGAGGAAACGCCCTTCTTTCTCTACTGCGATCAATTTAGGGATAGCTGGTCCGGGATGGCATCGCCTTTAAAAATGCCCCTGACGGTCCGGCCGTTCATAGTCTTGTCCCTCTCCAGGACCGCCGCAGTGGCCGGTGCTACAACACCAAGAAGTCCACAAACTCCGAGGATGGTCAGGACATGCAACTCAATACCATATGATCCTTCGGCTTTACCTTGGTCACCCGCTTCCCCGTCTTCTCTACCACGCCCCCCTTTATGACCCAAGACACTCGGCAGCAGGATTGGCGAATGCTGGACCCGGGCGGCAAGATCCGTATGGCACATACCGGAAGCAACGATCCGTGCCCACACCTCATCGTCCTTCGGGTTGCTCAGATCCAGTTGCTCAATCTTGAATTTATCCGGTTTTTTAGAAGTCCAGAAAAAATCCTGCAAACTACTTTTTCTAGTCCACCGCAATAGGCCAGCAGGAGGGATCAGTTTTATAATCAACGATCCGCGATAAGCATACCTGAGAGTGTTTTGCAATCCTGGTTGAACGGCGTATGAGCTCCCGGGAGGTGATTGACCAACTGTTTCATCCGTTTGTCTTCTTGATAATCCCGGGAACCACGCATAACCTGTAGGACACAGTCTTACTGATACCTATATTTGACTACCGTTGCATTTGGGTCTGCTGACCATTCCTGCATCGAGCCGTCATATATCTTCGCATTTGTATATCCAATAATCTGGGTGAGCACGTAGTACAATGGGCTCGCATACCCCCCCACACCACAATAGACAATGATCTCTTGGGAGGCATCCTCACCAAGTACGGCTGAGGCCATTTCTCTCGCTAGATTAGCATCTTTCCATGTTCCGTACGTTATCGTTCCTTTTTTATCTTTTGCAAAGGTCCAGAACCATGGAGCGGGCAAATTTTTAGCACTTGGGATATGACCTGCTCTTGTAGTCCAAGGTTCCTGTATTAAACCATAGTAAATATCAGCCTCTCGAGCCTCGACTATGACGGATTTTCCGATCTTATCTTCAACATAGTCCTTTGTGACAAACATTGCCTTATTGACTGCTCCGGTGTACGCTACTGAGGTTGGCGTAACGGGTACGGTAGACGTAGTTCTTCCCTCTGCTGCCCACTTGTCGTATCCACCATTGAGGATAGCCACGTTTTCAACCCCGGCATAAAGCAGCGTAATGGCAACCCTGGCAGCATCCGCGACGGCATAGGGGGCCATTGGATCGGATGTCCTACCCACGACAACTACCAGAGAATCACCGGTTATCCCCGCTTTGCCGATAGTGGCAAAGAGAGCTTTTTCTTCGGGTAGCTCCATCCAAGGAAATTCTTTGCAGAAGAGATTTAAGTACCAGTTCCCAAGACCGGGGACATTTATTGCGCCGGGGATATGACCTTTTGCATAGTTGTCCGGGGCCCTGACATCAAGCATAAACAGGCCTGGGAAGGTCCTGTTATCCGATAACCACTGAGTGGAAACAATAGGGTCAATCATCGATCGGGTTGGTGGAGTTGTTGGAGTTTTAAGGGTTGTCGGGGTACAAGCAACAAACAAAGGCAATACTATCAGTGCTAAAACGATCACGCCAAACACTACTTTCTTTTCCATTTGCTTTTCCTCCTTTCAAAGGCTTTTACAAAGTGGATTAGGTGTTGTTGGTTAACATCTTGCCTATCTCATCCCTCATTTAAAATGTATCTCATGGAACCTTGTTGCTGCCCTTAAAGTTAAAAAATTCTTGTACCAGAATTCGCAAACTCGTAAAAAGTCTGAAATTTGCCTCTTTTGTCATTCTGGCGAACCCTGTCGGAGTCCGGGGCAGGCACCAGAATCCAGTATTTTAAATAGGTTATAGACTCCGGCTTACGCCGGAGTGTCTCTGTTGGTGGCATTTTTAGCCAATTTGAGCACGCATGATCGGCTTTGGTTTACCAACTCATTAGCTCCCAAAAAGTCGATCAACCCAATTACCCTATCTATGTTACTTCCCTAATCTTTTTGCCCTCCTTACAATACCCCCAGGAGAATATGACATCTTTAAAATGTCCCTAATATAGTATATTAGTCTTGGTACCTTTTATTCTCATGAAAGAGGAGTCTATTATGAATATCACAGAATGGGCCAAGCTTCAAGAGCCATTCCTTAAATCACAGCTAACAATTATTCGGGAATTCTTGAGACGAGGGGAAAAGCCTACCTCCAAACCTCGTAAGAAAACTCGGCCACGATTGAGTATCATATAAGACATAGTCCACACCTCACCAGCGCCCATTCACGTATCCGAGATTATCGCTCGTGCGAAAAACGAGTTTCACATGGACTTAGATCGCGACAGCGTCGTCTCCGCAATGCGGGGTATTATTCTCTTCTGTCCCTGATGATCGATCCTTGTAACCCTCTGCTTACGGTTTTTTCGAATGAATGCCTTTCCAACAGCACATACCTGCTTATCCTGGTTGTATTAGCTTCATAGTGCTTTGCTTGCCAATCAATCAGCAGGGTTCTTAAACCTCCTTGATGATTGAGTAGTTTCCATCAATTACCCACGGATGAGATCTTTTGTTACCTCATGTGTATTCACGTAACTTCACTGCAGTAGCGAGAGGCATTCTATTAGAGACCCAAATATGCCTTTCTTATCCGCTCTTCTTCAAGAAGCTGTTTGCTTTCTCCTGCCAGGGTTACTCGCCCATTTTCCAGCACGTATGCCCGATCAGATATCTCCAGGGTTTGTTGGACATTCTGCTCAATCAGGAAGACGGCAATGCCCTTGTCGCGGAGCCCCGGTATGATGCGGAAGATATCATCCACCATGAGTGGTGCCAAACCAGATGACGGTTCATCAATGAAGCACAGTTTCGGCTGTGACATTAAACCCCGGCCGATGGCTACCATTTGCTGTTCGCCGCCGCTTAAGGTACTGGCTAATTGCCCTTGTCTGGTTTTCAGTGCCGGGAACAGTCTGTACACCTCATCAAGGGTTTCCCTCCTGTTTTTCCACACGCGTCTCGTATAGGCGCCTATCTCCAGGTTTTCATGCACCGACATGTCAGGGAAAAGTTTTCTCCCCTCGGGTATATGGGACAGACCTAATTCTACAATATCGTGGGATTTGAGCCCATCGATTCTCTTGCCAAGGAACTCGATGCTTCCGGAAGCCGGATGGAGCAAACCGGTTATCGTATTAAGAAGCGTCGTTTTACCGGCTCCATTGGTGCCAATCAAGGCGACTATTTCAGCCTCATCAATCTTCAACGAGACATCCCATAATGCCTGAATCTTGCCATAAAAGGTGTCTATGTTATGAACCGCCAGCACGAGCCCTCTCTCCTAGATATACCTTGATAACCGTTTCGCTTGTGGCGATCTCCCGGGGCGTTCCCTCGGCGATCTTTTGACCGTGATGGAGCACCATGATTCGTTCACACACCTTCATAATTGCCTTCATGACGTGCTCGATCATAACAATGGTAATCCCCTTATCCTGAATCTTGGTGACTAATTCCATGGCCTGGGCTATCTCAGTGGGGTTTAGCCCCGCCATCATCTCATCAAGCAATAGGAGCTCTGGCTTTGTTGCCAGGGCCCTTGCCACTTCAAGCCTCTTCTGGTTAGCAAGGGTCAGGTCTTTGGCAGGGGTGGATTTTAGTGCTGACAATCCCGCAAACTCTAATAATTCGGTGGCTTCCCGAACAGCATCCTTTGATGACAAACCGGGGGTCATACCGAAATACGAGCCCAACATGACGTTGTCAAGAGCCGGCATATGACCGAATATTTTCACCGCTTGAAAGGTTCTCGCCACTCCCATCCTACAGATTTTATACGGTTTTAAGCCGGTGATATTTATACCTTTGAATCGTATGGTCCCTGATTTGGGGACAAGGGCGGCTGATATGAGATTAAAGAGCGTTGTTTTGCCGGCTCCATTGGGACCAATCAGGCCGAGAATTTCACCTTGTTCCACATGAAAGTCCACATTGGATACGGCGGCTAGCCCTCCAAAAGACTTGCTCATCCCTTTACCTTCAAGTATCGGCATGTTTCCTCCCCGGAATTCGTTTCCATAGCTTCTGCAGCAACCCTACCACTCCGTCGGGTAGGTATACGATAGCGAGAACCATGATAATGCCGAAGATGAGCATATAGTGATAGGGGAACCTGGTTATGAGGAATTCTTCCAGGTAGGTAAAGATAGCCGCACCTATGATAGGACCATAGAGTTGTCCCATGCCGCCAAAGATGGCCATCAGGACCGGCATAAAAGAAAGAAGGGGATTAAAGGCAGTGTAAGGGTCAATATATGTCCATCGTGTTGCCATGATGGCCCCGGCTGCCCCCATGAAAAAAGCGCTGATGGCGAAGGTGATAACCTTCACCATAGTTACGTTAACACCGGTGTGGGCCGCTGCGTCTTCCTCCTGACCGATACTCTGAAGGGCCAACCCTAATTTGGACCCTCGGATAAAGTAGGAGGTAAGCAGTGATATCGCAAATATTGCTAGCATAACATAATAAACAGTGGTTTGATCTACTAGGATAACTATTCTGCCACGCGTGCCGGTTACAGTACACTCCCAAAACAGGAGAAGATGCCTAATGAACTCAACGAGTCCGAAAGTGAATATAGCAAAATAGATGCCTCTCAGCCTCAAAGTTAATGCGCCCACGAGAAGGGCGAGACAAAAACTGGCCAGAGCGCCAAAACAGATAACGATAGGCAAGGGCAATGCTTTCCCCAGTATCGCTGAAGTATATATGCCGACGCCGAAAAACGCCGCCGGCGCCAAGGAGATGTAACCGGTAGGCCCAGAAAAAATGGCCCAACTCACCGTCAAAACGACATACATAAAAATGCTGGTCAGTAGTATGACAGTATAACGCGGGGCATAGAGGGGTGAAATAGCTAATAGAATGAACATGATGAGAATAATTGACCCCGATACCAAGGACCGCTTAGACGTCAATGTGGGAATATCCATCGCTCTATTTCCCCAAAATACCTGTTGGCTTCGCCAGGAGCAGTACTATGAAGAGCAGATAGTAGGCAGTCAGTGATAAGCCTGGTTGCCAATAGGATACTATGCTACCAACAAGACCCAGCACAAAACCCCCGATAAAACTGCCCACTATACTCCCCAATCCACCTAAAACGACCACTATGATGGCAATTATGGTATATTGGAAACCCATGGTTGGTTGAATAGGGTAGCACATACTGATAAGTGTGCCGCCAAAACTAGCCATCAAAGCACCAAGACCAAAGCATAACGCCAATACCTGATTGATGTTTACTCCCATGAGCCCGGCGGTGGCTGGGTCTTGAGCTGCTGCCCTAATCGCTTTTCCCAAATGGGTTCGAGCCAAAAAGAGATAGAAGGCTGCACCTATAACGACGGCAAACAAAAGGGTTACCAGGCGATTGGCGGCGAATATTGCTCCCCCCAGATTGACCCCAAAATTTAAATAAGAGTATCCCTTTATGTCAGTACCCCATATTAATATGGCCACATTTTGAATGATGAAGAGGAGACCAAAAGAGGCTAACATAGAACTGCCCTCATAGGCGCCTATTGATTCTGACGAGGTTCTAAGACGTGTGAACAAAGTCCTATAAAGTAAAAAACCTATTATAAGTATAATAGGACCGCAAATAGCCAGAGAAAACAGTGGGTTAACCCCAAAGACATTATACAGCATCCAGGTGATGAAAGCCCCAAGCATCATAAATTCGCCATGAGCTATGTTCAGCACCCGGGCAACACCATACTGCAAGCTGAACCCCACGGCGATCAGGGAATAGATGCCGCCCATCAATAAACCGGAAACCACAATGTCCAGGATTTCCACTAACATACTTTAGCCAAACCTATTTAAAAATTACCCCCCCTAGGGAGAAGGCGGGGAGAGGGGGATATAATTATAATGTATCTTTACTTTTTTGCTGGGGCTGGTGCAGGCCACGGCGGCTTGGGGAATATAGGTTTTGCAGTTGCCTT
>Ga0307434_1001239_pt1 | contig 14156 bp, 13 predicted proteins | sample SalMarWE160220MG_FD_202156 | JGI IMG/M metagenome (GOLD analysis project Ga0307434, IMG submission 202156) | Salt marsh sediment microbial communities from the Plum Island Ecosystem LTER, Massachusetts, United States - WE1603-220 | ecosystem: Environmental > Aquatic > Marine > Intertidal zone >... | reverse complement strand
GGAACGATGCTAATGGACATGCTGGCAAGCTGGATCCACGCGACCATTTCCACTGTGTTCGTGCTGGTCTGCATCTTGTTGATCCTGGTGATCCTGCTGCAGAAGGGCCGGGGCGGGGGATTGTCCGGTGCCTTCGGGGGGGGCGGGGGTGGATACAGTGCATTCGGTGCCAAGACGGGTGACGTGTTCACCTGGGTGACGGTGGCTTTGACGTTCATGTTCATCCTGATCGCCATGATCGGCAATTGGAAGTACATTCCCGAGACTCCGGGCATACCGGCCGCCCCGGGCGTCAAGGCACCAACGGGCGCGCCGACCGACGATACCGGCCCGTCCGGCGAGGGCGGGGCGACGGAAGATGCCCCCTCGAGCCCGCCCGGCGGCTGACCCCGTCGGTCCCCATCCCGAGTGATGAATGGTTATCCTCGGCAACCTGCCACGTGAACGGAGACCGTCGACGTTATGCTTCTGTCGATGACCGGCTACGGTGAGGCTCAGTACCACGATGGCGAGGTATCCTACGTGCTGGAAGTCCGGAGTCTGAACAACCGCTACTTCAAGGCCAGCATCAAACTGCCGGACTTCCTGACGATCTTCGAGTCGGAGGTGGAGCGGATGCTTCGCGCCCGCCTGGCCCGGGGCAGCGTGACGTACACCGTGCGGGTCCGCAACTCCAGCGCCGAGGCCGCCCAGGAGATCAATACCGCCGCCCTGGAGCACTACCTCGAGCAGTTGAGCCGGGTCCCGATGACGGGGCCCGTGCAGATCGATCTGGCCGCGGTCCTCGCCTTGCCGGGAGTTTGCCAGCCGCCTGAACTGGACGAGGGCCGGCGGGAACATCAGTTGCAGATCATCGCCAGGCTGACCCGGGAGGCGCTGGACCGGCTGATCGAAATGCGACGGGCAGAGGGCAGAGCCCTCCGCGATGATGTGCGGGTCCACTGCCAGCGGATCCGGGAGCACGTGGCCACGGTGGCCCGCCAGGCCCCCCAGGTGCTCAACGATTACCACCAGAAGCTGCTCCAGCGGACCAACGAGCTGCTCGGCAACTCGAAGCTGCCCCTCGAACTGGACGACGTCAGGCGTGAGGTCGCCCTGTACGCGGAACGATGCGACATCAACGAGGAGATCTCCCGATTAGGCTCGCATCTGGATCAGTTCGAGCGAATGTGCGATCGCACCGAGCAAGCTGGGAGGAAGCTCGACTTCCTGGCCCAGGAGATGCTGCGTGAGGCCAACACGATCGGCAGCAAGGCGAACGACGCGACCATCGCCCACCACGTGGTGGAGATCAAAGGCGCGATCGACCGGCTGAAGGAGCAGGTGCAGAACGTCGAGTGAGGGCAACGGGAATGTCCGGTATCCTGCTGATCGTCAGTGGACCGAGCGGCGTCGGGAAGACGACCATCTGCAAGCGGCTGGTCAAGCGGCTGGATGCGTTCTTGAGTGTTTCACGCACGACCCGGCGGCGACGCGACGACGAGGTGGACGGCGAGGACTACTACTTCATCAGCACCGAGGCCTTCGAGCGGCAACTTGAAGCCGGGGAGATCCTGGAATACGCTCGGGTGTACGGTGGGCAGTATTACGGCACACCGGCTCAGCCGGTCCTCGACGCGCTTGCCGCGGGGCGGGTGGTTATCCTTGAGATCGAAATCGACGGGACTATCCAGGTGATGCGTCGCTTCCCCGATGCGGTCAGCATTTATATTCTCGCGCCGAGCCCGGCCGACCAGGAGGGCCGCCTCGTGGGCCGGGAGAAGGACTCCGCCGATGCGATTCAGGAGCGACTGAGCAAAGCCGACGGCGAAATACGCTACGCCTATGACAGCGGCGCGTATCGTCATTTTCTCGTCAACGACACCGTCGAGGAAACGGTGGATAAGATTGCTCGTATAGTCCGGGAGAAACAATCCGCATGATTGACATACTCAAAGACGACACGATCATCAACATGGTGGGCGGGCGGTTCAGGCTTACCGCCCTGATGCAGAAGCGCTGGCTGGAGCTCATGCAGGGGGCCCGACCGACGGTGGACCCGACGGGCAAGACCGAACTCGAAATCGTTGTTCAAGAGATCCTCGAAGGCAAAATCGCCGTGGACACCGGTGGGCCATCCTCCGTGGAGGATGAGGACGGTGCCGAGTAAGAGTGATCAGCACGAGGGTGCCGATCTGACCGGCTACGAAGTGGTGGCCGGTGTCGGAGGAGGTATTGCCGCCTACAAGGTCTGCCTCGTCGTGTCCGGGCTCGTTCAGCGCAAGTGCGGCGTGACGGTCGCCATGACGCAAGCTGCCACGCGATTCGTGACCCCGCTGACGTTCCAGGCCCTGACGCACCGGCAAGTCTTCACCACCCTGTGGGAAACCCAAGGATACTACGAGCCGCAACATCTCAGCCTGACCGAGATCGCGGATCTGTACCTTGGCGCACCGGTAACGGCCAATCTGATCGGTAAGTTCGCCTCGGGCATCGGCGACGACCTGGTCAGCACGTTGATGATTGGCCGCGATTGCCCCGCCCTGCTGGCCCCGGCGATGAACGCGCGGATGTGGGAGAACCCCATCGTTCAGCGGAACGTCGCCATTCTCCGCGAATTGGGCTATGCATTCATTGGGCCGGAGGAGGGGCGGTTGGCCTGCGGTACGATCGGCCGGGGGCGAATGGCGGAACCCGAAACGATCATCGAGGCGGTCGAATGCACGTTGAGGCAGCGGCCACCCAGGAATGCCGCGAAGCGACGTTCGGATCGCCTCCGCGGGGGCGACAGTCGTCAGCCAGGGGCGTGAGCCCTCGGACTACCTGCCCGTGCCCGGCGGGGGCAAGGAAACAGGATCATCTCCGGTGAATTTCCTCATTTCGGCCGGTCCCACCCGCGAGTTCTTTGACAGCGTCCGGTACATTTCCAACCCGTCGTCAGGGAAGATGGGCTATGCGATTGCGCGTGAGGCGGCCCGGCGGGGCCACCGTGTCACGCTGGTCACCGGCCCGGTGGCCCTGAAGCCGCCCCGGGACATGACGGTGGTGCCGGTGGTATCGGCGGCGGAGATGGCTCGGGCCTGCAAACGGGCCTTTCGCGACGCGGACGTGGCGGTCATGACCGCGGCCGTCTGCGACTATCGCCCCCGGGATCGCCTGGATCACAAGCTCGCCAAGGGGGCCCGGGCCCGGCGGGTCGTGCTCGAGCCGACCGAGGACATCGCTACCGCACTCGGTCGGCACAAGGGAGACAGGCTGCTGGTCGGCTTCGCCATGGAGGATCGCGATCCCCGCCGCCGTGCCGAGCGCAAGCTCGAGAGGAAGAACTGCGACCTGATCGTGCTCAACGGCCCACAGAACTTGGGCGGTGATCAGGCGGTCGTCGAGCTGTACCACCCGTCGCGGGGGTGGTCCGGCCCGATCCGCGGCTCGAAGGCGGCGATTGCCCGCCGGCTGGTCAGGCTAATCGAGGAAATACACTGCTCATAGAGCAGTGGCACACGGGCACATAGGCCGTCACCTTCCGGCCGACATTGACCGGGCAGTCCGGTGCCATCCCGTCGAGAGAAGTGATGTGACAATCGTGCATCTGAGACGGTATTCCGTCAGGTCGGCATGGCTCACGGCACCTTGAACCGCGGCTCGGCCGGTCTCGGTATTCGCCTCAGCCGCTCGATGGGCCCACCGTCATCCTTCCGTACTCGTCATCGCCGGCAGGCCCGGTCCGTTGTGTCCCGCAACAAGACCGTGCGGATCTCCAACACCTCCTGCCCGTTGAGGGGCCGCCAGCCACCCCGGACGGCGGTTGCCGTCACCAAAACCAAGATGAGCGGAGCCAGCCATTTACCTTTGAATCACCCCGCGTGTGGGTGCTGCCGGGGGCGGAAATGTCTTTCAGTACCCCGGGACTCGGCCCCTTCGACGGCCCGGGGACGCGCGACGCGGGCGCCACGCTGGTTGACAGCCCATTCTCCTTGGGCGATCATGCTGTGCTTTGTACCATCGCTGATTCCTGCACGCGTGGCGCAGCATAGCAAGACCGTTAGCGAAAGAAGAAACACGTGAATCAGCAGTTCCGCCGTGTGTCCATCGTGGGAACCGGGTCGTTCCTGCCCAACGACCCGATCCCCAATAACCGCATCGATGAGATCCTGGGGCCGTTGAACGATGCGCCCCCGCGGATACAGGCGTTCGTGAAGAACATCGCCAGCAGGATGCTTGAAAACAGCGGGGTGGAGCGACGCCATTTCGCCATCGACCCGGAGACCCACCGGCTCACGCACACGATAGCCTCGCTCGCCGAGGAGCCGGCCCGTGCCGCGCTCGAACACGCCGGCCGGAAGCCGGAGGATGTCGAGCTTCTGCTGCTTTCCGCCCCGAACTACGATCAGACGACGCCGCCAACCTCGGCCATCCTGCAGGAGCGGTTGGGCATCGAGTGCTGTGCCGAGATGGATATCCACGCGAACTGCTCGGGGGTGGGCAAGTGCATGCAGATCGCGTTCGACGCGCTGCGAACGGGCCGGTACAAGACCGCCCTAGTCGCCTACGCGAACCTGTCGAGCGTGTACCTCCGGAGTTGCTACTTCAATCAGGCGCTCATGAACAAGAACCAGGCCGCCCTGCGTTACATTCTCGCCGACGGGAGCGGGGCGGTGCTTCTCGAAGCGACCGGTTCGGCCGACGACGGTCCGGTCCCCCATGAACTGCTCGGCACCTACGTCGAGTCGGTTGGGGGAAAGAGCCCGCCCGGTATGACCACAGGGGGGGGTGTCACCGACCTGATCGACGTGGAGAATCAGATCCCCGCGGTGTTCGAGCGAGGCTCGCATCATCTGGACCAGGACTTCTTTGCCGTCAACCGGGACGCCGGCCGCCTGCTCTTCGAGGGGGTCGTCCGAATGGTCGAGACGCTCCAGCTCGACTCCGCCAAGATCGACTGCATCATCGCCTCGATCCCCACCAAGCAGCTTTACGACAACAACATCGAACGATTCATGCAGCACTTCGGGATCCGCAGGGACCAGGCGAAGTTCCGCGCCTCCCACACGGGTTACTGCGGCGGCGCGTCACTCCTGCTGCACTTCGACGAAATGGTCCGTTCGGGCGAGATTCAGCCGGGCCAGACCGTCATTGTCCACTCCGTCGAATCGAGCAAGTGGATGACGGCCGGCTTTGCCGTGCGGTGGTAACGATGCCCAGCGCCGACCGCCAGGCAGCCCGACCGGATTCGACATCGGATGGCTTTGTGTCCAACCTCCTGCGCCGCATCCCGCTGAGGCTGCGGATGCTGATCTACGGGGCCTCTTTTCTTTCAGTTCTGCTGATCGGGCTGCCCTGGCTGGCCTATCGCCTTGATGTCCTCCTGCCGGCCTGGCACGCCGAGATCGGATGGTTCCGCGTGATCGGCGTCGTCCTGTTCGCGGCGGCTTTGATCACCTACGCCCGATCGGCTCACCTGTTGAGCAGTCGGGGGCGAGGCGGTTACGTCGAGTTCGATCCGCCCCGGGCGTTCGTGGCCGAGGGCCCCTACCTCTGGGTTCGCAATCCCATCGCCGGCTGTGCCGTCCTCACGCTGCTGGGCGAGGCGATCTCCTTTTCCTCAACCGGGATCTTTCTGCTCTTTCTGGTCTCATTGCCGCTGGCCCACCTGCAGGTCATCCTGCTGGAGGAGCCGCTGCTGCGCAAACGGTTTGGCCAGAGCTACACGGACTACCTCGCGCAAGTCCCGCGGTGGATTCCGCGGCGTCCGGTGAGGAACACCCCATGAACGCGGTCACGACCGCAAATCGCCCCAATATCCTGCTTGTCGTGGCCGACTGTGCCCGCTCCGACAAATGGGTGGGGCCGGGACGCACCACAATCACGCCCAACGTTGACCGTCTGTCCCGCCAAGGCATCACCTTCCCGACTGCCATCACGGAAAAAAGCTGCACGACGCCGAGTTTTGCCACGCTGCTGACCGGCCTCTACAGTCCCCGTCACGGCGTGCACCTGATCTGGGGCTACCGCCTGCCTGACCAGGTTTCGATGCTCACGGACGTCCTGGCTGAACTCGGCTACCATAATTACGCCGAGGTCAGCGGGCCTCTGGTGCCGGAGATGGGCCTCGCCCGCGGGTTTGAGCATTACGAGTACCGGGCCCCCTGCGACTACCTGCACACCGCGTGGGGGCGCCGGTTCGTCGACCGGCTGCGAGGCGGGTATTACCGTGAGCCGTGGTTCCTGATGCTGCACCTGTGGGAGTTGCATCCGGGGCGCCAGGTCTCGCCCGAGCACGACCGGCCCCAGTTCGGGCGGGATGGATATGAACGGGCAGCGTCCAGCCTGGACGCGCAACTTGGCCGCGTCTTCGAAGCTGCCGGCGACGACGCCATGATCCTCTTCACCGGCGATCACGGCGAGAAAACCGAAGCCGAAACCTACCGCGAGGGAACCGCCGTGGACTATGCCCGCCGGCTCCTGGGGGTTGACGATGGGGCGGGTATGGTGCCGTTTAACGTTGCTGGATGGGCCGGCCCCAGTGTTCTGCAGCAGCTCTACAGCCAATGCGCGCCCCTGATGAAGGACGTCAGCCTGCGCGACGCCCGGCGAAGGCCTTTGTTCGGCCGGTGGGCCCGTCTGCGCGACCGGCTGCGCCTGCTCCGGCTCACGCCCATGCTCTACGTGCAGGACCTGGTCAAGCTCGCGGCACCGCTCCAGTTGACGGACCTGCTCAAGCGGCGCGGTCTTCTCGACGAGACGCGGGCGCGGGCCAAGGTCGATCGGCTCGCGCGGTCGATCGGCAGGGACAGGTTGTTCGACATGCACATGCGCATGTGGATCAACTCCTACAAGAACAACATGCGCGAAGGGCACATCATCCACGTGTACGACTTCCTGGTGCGGGTGCCGCTGGTCATCCGTTGGCGGGGCAAGCTGCCCGCGGGCGAGGTCCACAGCCGCATGATCCGCCAGCCGGATATCCTGATCACCGTTCTCGATCTGATCGGCCTCGACAGGAGCAGGTTCGGCGAGATCGACGGGCGATCATTCAGGCCGTTGATCGACCGGGAGCCCTGGGAACCGTTGCCCGCGTACCTGTCCGTTTCCGGGCTGCCGGCGGACCTCGAACTTCGCGGTGTCCGGACCGAGGACTACAAGTACACTTACGGCCCGGCGAACCCCGAACTGCCCGAGGAACTGTACGACCTGCGGTGCGATCCGGGCGAGACCCGCAACCTGGCCGCAAGCCAGCCCCGGCGCTGCGCGGAACTTCGACAACTGGCAACCAGCCTGCTCCCGCCCGCGGATGAGTCGCCCATCGAGCTCATGGCCATCAGCGCGGACCAGCAGCAGCGGGTTGAGAAACACCTGCAGGAGTTGGGCTACCTCGAGTGAGCCGCCGCCATGAATGGTCCACAACGAGCGGCACATGTTACGCCGCCGCAACCGCGGCGATCAGGCCACTGGCTGCCCGCACTGGGGTTGCTGGCGGTATTGCTCGCCGCCCACGGTGTGTCACTGTGGGACGGGCTTTTCTTCGACGACCACTGGCATCGGGCGGTTTCCCGCAACCGCGGCTGGAGCTTCTCCGAGCTGGTCGCCTCGGCCACGGTGGACCTCTCCGGCCGGCTGAACCACCTGTGGTGGCAAGAGCAGTCCATGGTTTGGCGCTATGCCCGGCCGGTTTCCATGCTGGTCACGAAACTCGAATACCACCTCACCGGCGGCAGCCCGATGGGCGTCCATGCCTGCTCACTGGGATGGCACTGGCTGACGGCGTTGCTCGTGTATGGCCTGGCGGTCTGGGCGGGCCTGCACCGCAAGTGGGCATTTGCAGCCGGTGCAGTCTTTCTGATCATGCCCCATTCGGTCTTCACGGTAGGCTGGCTCGCCGCCCGCAATGCGCTTCTCGGCGGGTTCCTCTTCGTCGCGGCGGTGCTGGCTTACGCGTGCACGATACGGAACAGCAGGTCCCGAACAGCCGCGGCCCGGGGACTGCGGCTCGCGGCGTGCCTGTTGCTGTGGGGGCTGTCGCTCATGAGTCGCGAGACGGCCGTCATCTTCCCGCTCGTCGCCCTCGTGCTCGATGCGAGCTTTGGAGGGTGGGCACATCTCCGGCGCCGCCTCCCTTTCCACGCGGTCCTCTGGCTGCTGGCGTTGGGCTTTGTCTGCTGGCGTTTGCGGTTTTTCTCGGTTGAGGCTGCCCCGCCCATCTACTTCACCAGGCCCACCAGCCTTGCCTACGTGCCGTGGGCGGCCAGCAAGCTGCTGCAACTGCTCTTTGCCCTCGTGTTTTACACGCCCATGCTGATGGGACTGGCAACCTACCGGGGGCTGCCGGGGGAAGACCTGGCGGTCCACGCGGTAATGGCCGTGCTCCTGGCGCTGGCGGCAGTCTGGTACCTGCTTGCTTCGCGGGGATGGCGGGGCCGGTGGGTCTGGCCGATCTGGGTCCTCGCCGCGTTCCTGCCGGTCGTGCCGATCTTCGCAATGCCGCACTTCGGCTACCTGCCTTCCATCGCCTACGCCATCATGGTGGCCTTCATGTTGTCAGGCGTGCCGGTCCGCTGTCGAGCGGCCGTAACCACGCTCGTAATCGCCGCCACGGTGTGGTCGCTCGGCGTGTACCGTTGTGCATGGTGGGGCATCATCCGCGCCGAGCAGGTCGTTTATGCCGACATACTGTCCACGACGCCGCCTCCCAGGCCCGGGAGCAAACTGCTGTTCATCAACCACCCGATCGCCGCCATCTACGCGCCCGATGCCCTGCGGGAAGCGTGGGGCGTCGACGATCTCGACGGCTACGTGCTCACCTTCGCCCCCCACCCGCTGGTCATGGACTCACCGAGCGTGGTCGAGCAACTGAACAACCACGAGCTTCTGGTCTCGGCGCCGGCTCCGGGGTACTTCTCCGGCCTGAGTGGCCGAATGCTCCTGGACGGCACCCGTCCCGGCTCGCCCCTCCTGCCCGGCACCGTGGTCAAGGGCGATTTGTTCGACACCACCGTCCTCGAGGCCGACAACGCCGGCGTGCGCAAGCTCAAGTTCACGTTTCACGAGCGGTTGGATCACCCAAGGTACTACTTCTATGTTTCGTCACCGGAGCGGCCGGCATATCGCCTGCGGTTTGACCTCACCGCACCCGATGAGAACGCGGATGCGGGTCTGTTTGCCCGGGCCAGGTCGGACGATCTGCTGACGTGCATACCGGCCCGGATGGAGATCGTCCGGCTCGCCCGGCCGGTTGCCGTCCAGACGGCAAGTTCGATTCAGGCCGATCTGTACCGGCCCTCCGCGCTGGCCCGTGTCGAGAAATGGTGGCACCGCGTCGATGCACCGGCGTTGAACCGCGAAACCCGACGCTGGCAGCAGGCTCACGCCGGGACGCTGCGCCAGCGCGACTATTACTTCGCAGTCATGAACGTCATCCAGCGCTTCGTGAAATCGGACTTGCTGCTGACCGGCGGCCGCGAGAGCGGCACGCTCGCCGGCCAGTGCTTTCACCCGGACAGGGAGTTCACCGGCAAGGTGCAGGATTGATTCTCAAGCGACTGATCGCATTCCCCGAGAGCAGGCGCATCCTGACGATCCACCTGCTGGCGACGCCGTTCCTGGCCACGCAGTGGTCCATTACCGCGATGGTGCCGGTGCTGTTGCGCGACTACTTCCGGGCCAGCGAGTGGCAAACGACGATCTCGACGTCTGCGATCCCGGTCATGTCACTGCTGTCGATCTTCTGGAACGAGCTGTATCGCCGGATGCAACCCCATCGGTACCTGTTGATGTTGTGGGTGGTGGCGATCGCCCCGTTGGCCGGCGTCGCGCGGTGCCATCATCCCGAGACGGTCCTGATCTTCGTGGTCATCTCCGCGGTCGGCTTCGGGGCCATGACCCCGCTCACCGCCGATATCCTGCGCAATTGCTACCCTCCGGCGGCCCGCGGCAAGATCTTCAGCGTTCTGCAGGTGCTCGCACAATCCACTGTCATGGTTGGGACCTACTGCATCGGCCTCTGGCTCAATATCGATCACGAGGCGTTTCGCCTGTATCTGCCGGCTGGCGTCGTGATTATCGGGATCGGGATGTCACTGCTGAGTCGGATCACCCACCAGCAACTGTTCAGGGAACGGCACAAGTTCCACCCGACGGAGCCGCTTCGGGCGAGTCTGGGGAAGGCCTGGCACAACATGGCGGCGGTCCTGGCCCGGGATCGGAGCTTCCGCCGGTACGAAATCGGGTTCTTCACCTACGGTCTCGGGTGGATGATCTGTGCTGCCCTGTTGCCGTTCCTGGTCGTCGATCACCTCAGATTGGACTACGAACAGGTGGCCCGGTCAACGCAAACCGCCTTGCAGCTCACGCTGCTGTTGATGATGATGCCAACGGGGTACCTGATGGATCGCCTCGGGCCGATCCGGACCTCCTGTTGGGCCTTCAGCGTGCTGATCTTCTACCCGATCGGTTTAATGGCGGCCGGGGACGTCCACAGCCTGACGGGCGCGACCGTCTGCTTTGGGATTGGCATGAGCGGTGAGCATCTGACCTGGACGATTGGGCCGGTCACCCTCGCTCGCGACTCGTCTCAGGCCCCGCATTACCTGGCGATTCATGCTACCCTGGTCGGGGTCCGGGCGATCCTCGGTCAATTCCCGGCGGTGGCACTGTACAGGCTAACGGGCGAGATCAGGCTCCCGCTGGTGCTGGCGGCATTTCTCTTTGCCACCGGGGCGCTTCTGATGCGCCGCCTGGAACATGACCGGCGGGCAAGCGAAAAACCTGCCGCTTCCGCCATCCCGATCCCGCCCGCTCATAATACCGGCGGACCCTGAACGGGGGCGGGCTCATTGACGCCGGAAGCGATATTCCGCACCATGTCAGACCGGGGGCGAGCCTGGGGCCGGCTGCGACGGTGCACGGGCGGCGCACCCCTGGACACCCGGATATCCGGAATCACGCAAAACGGCAATCGGCGCTTCCAAGGAGTATGCCCGGATGAAGAAAGCGTTACTGATGATCGGGGGTGACTATCACCCGTTTGAATCGTGTGGCAGGATTCTGGCTGAGTTCCTCGAGAATCACGGCACCGCCGAGACCACCGTGACCACCGATCGCGACGCCTTTGCCAGGCTCGACGGCTATGACGTCGTGATCGTCTACACGCAGGGCGGCACGCTCACCGGGTCCCAGGAGAAGGGCCTGTGCGACTGGGTCAAGGCGGGCGGGGCGTTTGTCGGCATCCACTGCGCGTGTGACTCGTGGGTCGAGAACGATCGCTACATGGAGATGATCGGCACCCAGTTCACCGACCACGGGCCGGTCACCGAGTTCGACGTGAACATCACCGACGCCGATCACGAAGTCACCCACAGTCTCAGGGACTTCAAGATCACCGACGAGTTCTACATTCTCAAGAACCGCACCGAGACCGACCTGCACCGGCTGATGTCCGGCAACTGGCAGTCGCAGCTCCATCCGCTCGCGTATGTGCGTGAGTACGGCAAGGGGCGGGTGTTCTACACCGGCCTGGGCCACGATGAGCGGGCGTTCAATCATACCGCGTTCGGCAAGCTCATTCATCGCGGGATCTTCTGGGCTACGCGTTCGAACAAGCCGGCTCCGGTGCGCGTCGGCATCATCGGTTACGGCGGGGCGTTCGGCATGGGCAAGTGCCACGCCGAGACCGTCCGCGACACCCCCTTGCTCGAGCTTACCGCCGTGTGCGACACGGACCCCAAACGAACCGAGGCCGCCCGCGAGGAGCAGCCGGGCATCAAGACGTTCAGCCATCATAAGGAAATGGCGGGCTCGGGCCTGGTTGACGTCGGCATCATCGTCACGCCGCATGACACGCATGCCCCGATTGCCCTCGACCTGCTGCAGGCCGGCGTCGGCGTCGTTTGCGAAAAGCCCTTCAGCCTGACTATCGACCAGGCCACCCGGATGATCGAAGCCGCCCAGGCCAAGAACCTGCTGCTAACCGTTTTCCACAACCGCCGCTGGGACGCCGATTTCCTCACCATCAAGAAGGTTATCGACGACGGCTTGATCGGCGAGGTCTTTCAGATTGAAGCGTTCATGGGCAACTACCAGCATCCGGGTTACTGGTGGCGAAGCCACAAACCGATCTCCGGCGGGGCCGTCTTTGATTGGGGTGCGCATTTCGCCGACTGGATCCTCAATCTGATGCCGGGCAGGATGGAGTCGGTGACCGGGTTCTTCAGCAAGCGCGTCTGGCACGACGTGACCAATGAGGACCACTGCAAGGCCCTCATCCGCTTCGAGGGCAATCGATCGGCGGAGTTGGAGATTTCCAGCATTGCGGCGGCCGCCAGGCCGAAGTGGCGCATCCTCGGCACGCGGGGCGGCCTGACCGCCGATTGGGACCCGCCCGTTCACGTGACCACGTTCATCCACGGCCTGGAGCAGAAGACGGAAGTGCCGTTCGTCGAGAGCCGCTGGGCGACTGACTTCTACGCGGGCTTCGCCGATCACCTGCTCGGGGGCGAACCGCTCCAGATTACGCCCGAAAGCGCCCGGCGCGTGATCGCCATTTTTGAACTCGCCGAGAAGTCGAGCCGGAGCGGCAAGGCCGAACCGGTGCCGTTCGAAGACTGACCCCCCGGACCGCGCGTGGCCCGCCTGAAGCCGATGCACCATCGGGCAGGGCGGAAACACGCGAAACCCGATAACCAAGGACTCCGCCGGTTGCTTGCTGCGCATGGCTTTTATCAGCCCAACACCGCCCCGGCGCATTTTTCCAGGATCGGGGAATCTTGCCGCTTGACTTTGGGCATGCAGCCTTCCTAGATTCTTATGCACGGCCAAGAGAGCGCCGACCCCGACGGGGGCTTGCAGGGGCGGTCGTTTGAGGCGTGCGGGGGTTTGGGAGCCGTCCGAGAACCGGTGAGAGTCGGCTTCCAGGCAGAACGGGGAAAGATACCAAAGCGGGGAAAAGCAATCATCCATTCTCGCTAGAAGTGGTTATCTCCCCTCAATTACGCGCGAAGTGCAGTCGGCTTGGCTGTGGTCAGTATCGAACGGGTCGCCGCTACTTCTAAACGGAAGGGAGAGTTGAGATGTCACTTCGAAGTCTGTCCATTGCAGCATTGTGCATGGTCGTCGGTTCGGCACCGGCTTTGGGGTTCCTCATCGACGGAAACCTGGACGATTGGGGCGTGACCGTCGCTGACGACGGTGGAAGCACCTACGGCTTCCTGCCAACGATCAACCTGTTGGGCTCCCACGTCGAGGACCAAAACGACCACGCGGGTAACGGCGTATACCTCGGCCCCAATTACGGCGGGCAGGATTACGATGCCGAGATGATGGCAGTTGCCCACGAGGGCGGCCGCTATCTCTCCGTCGCTATTGTCACCGGTCAGCGACCGGACAACGGCTTCCGTCTGTTCGCGCCCGGTGATATCCGCATCGAGACCAGCGCCGGGATCTATGGTATCGAGGTCGGCGGAGGCGCGGGCGGCGGGGCTGGATCCGCGATCACGGAAGGAGGCGACGGCTCGACGTACAACCTCACGAGCAGCGGCTACACGCAGGGACACACCATGGCCGATTCGCCCCAGGGGGCCGGCTCGATCTGGACGAAAGTCACCTGGCTCCTGGATCCCATCAACCCGAAGGAGGTCACGCAGTTCCAGATCGACCCTCTCGCAAGCACATTCGTGGGCACCGCGGACTACGTCTACACCCGCGACACGGTGACGAACCAGCACGCGATCATCGAGCTCACGTTCGACGCCCTCCCCTTGGCCGGCATGACGATCGAGTCCATGCACTGGCGTCCCGCCTGCGGGAATGATGAGCTCGACGTGGATCTCGACTTCGTTCCCGTACCGGAGCCGACCGGGCTGCTCATCCTTCTTGCCGGCGGCCTGACCGTGCTCATACCGAAACAACGCTGACCACCAGAATTTCCGACGTGAATGACGAAGGCGCCTCGCCCCGGGCCGCGGGCTCGCGGGCGAGGCGCCTTTCCGCCCTTGCAGCGGCTTGAACGGGAGTAGCTGGTAACTGGAACTGGAAAGGAAGGTGTAACATGATCCGGGGTATCAAACAGTCGTTAGCCTTCGTACTGGCCTTCGCCGTAGCCCACACCGCCGCCTGGGCGACGCCGGTGCCCACGCTCTGGGGAATCGACGAGGACGACGGGCAGTTGTTCTCCATCGGCGACTACC
>Ga0307434_1001237_pt1 | contig 14160 bp, 10 predicted proteins | sample SalMarWE160220MG_FD_202156 | JGI IMG/M metagenome (GOLD analysis project Ga0307434, IMG submission 202156) | Salt marsh sediment microbial communities from the Plum Island Ecosystem LTER, Massachusetts, United States - WE1603-220 | ecosystem: Environmental > Aquatic > Marine > Intertidal zone >... | reverse complement strand
TCGCGGTGGGCCACGGTCCAATTGAGGTAGTAGGTCGCGTAGTTGGTGTTGGTGTAGATGAGCGGCTCGACGCCTGACTGCTGCTCGACCCGATCCATGAAGCTGTTGACCCAGTTGGAAAGGGCGGTGGCCCCCAGGCTGTAGCCCCACTCCAGGTCCAGAACCGGGCGAAGATATCCGCTGCTCAGGTAGGGGCCGGCGACGCTGACGAAGTAGTCGGCCTCGTCGACGGCGGCGCAGTACTGGGGATCCGCAAAGTGATAGCACCCCATGAGCAGGCCGGCTTCCGACCCTTCGTCCATGTTGTCGAAGAACTCGGTGTCCGTGTAGTAGGTGCCTTGCGTGGCCTTGGTGAAACAGAAAACGTACCCGGCATTGTAGGCTTGCTGCCACTCCGCTGGCGTGATCTCGCCTTGCCAGTGCGAGACATCAAACCCCTCCGGGCGGTAGGCCAACGCCCCCGGCGCGACCATGAAGCCAACCGCAAGGGCCAAGGCTCCCATCCCAAGCCCGCGCCGGCCAATAGCCGGGACCGCAAGGTGACTGCGCCCCGACAACCCACCGGTACCTGCCTGTGAAGTCCGATGTCCTGACACCGTTCCATCTCCTTCTCAAAGACCCGGTCGAGATGACACACACTCACCCGTCAACAGTGGCAGGCCCCGCAGCCCAGGCATGGCTGGTCAAGTGGAGTTCCTCCTCTCCGCCACACCCTCCATGTTAACAGAACACCCCCTTTGGGGTCAACACAGATTGCCGCCGACACCCGCCCCGGGGGCAAAGCCGCCCAGGAGCGCCTTCACCATTCGCAACAGCGGCGTCGAGACGATGGATTGGTTAATTATCGGCGGCGACTGCTTCTGTCTGGATGGGCGGATCGAACATGGCCCCTGATCCGGGTTGCGAAACGTAGCATGACCTCAGCCCTCCAACAGTTGCCGAGCCCAGCGCGTGTTGCGGGGGCGGCAGGCAGGGGCGCCGCAGCTTCTTGTGAGGCTTGTGTACGATGATCCGCAAAGCTACGCTGAGATTCGACGGTATGACGTATCGCGCAGTGAACGATGAACGCATGCACCTCGTGGGTCCGGCTGACTGCGATAGCCAGCGGCCGTGACGTGGTGCGCCCAGGACCGAGCGAGGTTTCCGCCGGCAACGCGGCCGGAACAGTCATACGGGATAATCGCTTACGAAAGGACACGCAATGGAGCAACATCGCGTCGCGATTCTGATTGTCAGCGTGGCACTCTCGGCAGGCGTTGCGTTGGCCGACGACGAGTCGGCACTCGTCAACCTGGCGCCGCTCGCAGGTATCCAGGATTCGGCCAGAACCGACGGCGCGAAGTCGGGCTGGAACGTCAACGACGAGGACCCCCAGACCTACTGGTCCGCCTGGCCGTACACGATGAGGGGCGATCAGGATGTCATCACGCTCGACGTCGTTTTCCCTGTGCAGGTCAGAGTGCATCGTGTCGAAATCGACGAGGGCATGCGATCGCCGGAGGTCCAATTGTCGATCCGCAGCGCCGGACGGTGGCGCGATCACGGTGCACAGCTTCGACAACCCGCGTCGAAAACGCTGTTTGAATGGAGCACGCCGATCGAGCTGGATGCGATGAAGTTCTCCTTCCCACGCATTCGCGCCGAGCGGTCGGGCGTCGTGATCAGGGAAATGCGCGTCATGGGCGAGTTGGCGGGTGAAAAGGTGTCCGCCCTGTCGGACGCGGAGACGCCCGACCTGGATTGGACGCCGATCACCGACGGCATCTCGCGCTCATCGGGCCAGACACCGGTCCCCTGGTACGAGGCCGGGCTCGAGTCTCCGCAGCCCGTGCTGCGAATCGAGCTGGATTGGCGCGGTGCCGACTATGCAAAAGGAACTGTGTTGGAGTTGCAGGGTGCCGACGGACAGCGATGGTTTGTGCCGCGTCATCGGTTCAGCACCTCGTTCACATTCGAAAGACCTCGCGAGATCACCCGTGCCAGGCTGTACTGCACGCAGGTCTCCAATACGCAGCATGTGAGCCTGACCGGTTTGCGACTGTTCGGCAAAGGCAGGCCGCCGTCACCGCCGGCCCATCCGCAAGTCGAGCTGTGGCCGGAATCCGCACTCGTCAAAGTGCGGCGCGACGCCACCGGCCCGGGTGAGCTCTCCCCCTTCACGAAAGCGGATCCCTTACGCGTCAGCCTGGTGAGGAACGAGTACGAAGCCGGACAGATCATCGTACGCAACAACGGCGGTAGCGTCCTGCGCGGGGTGTCGATTGCCGTTGAAGAGCTGCGCAGCGACAGCGACACAGCTCTGTCCGATATTGCGGTGAACCCCGTTGCCTATGTCAATGGTGAATACGCGGATGTGCTTTTGCCGTCCGGGGCGTTCAGAGTCACCCCCGGCGAGGTTCGACCCGTATGGATGACGTTTCATGCGAACGCGGATCTCGCGCCCGGGACCTATCGCGGAGAAGCGGCGTGCCGATGTGCCGGCAAGACGGTGGCGCGCTTGCCGATCGAGGTGACGGTATGGGACGTTACGCTGCCGCGGGAGACCCATTTCAACACCCACTACTTCTCTATATGGGGAACGAAGCACTTCCTGCGTGATCGGTTGAGTGACCCGGCCGAGGCTGGACGCCTGGTTGAGGAAGTCGCGGACCAGTTCATTCGACATCGCGTCTCACCGGGAAATCCGTTCGTCATCGAGGATTACGAGCGGAGTCTCGCCGGGTGTAGCTGGGCGGAGTTCGTGGAGCGGTTCGATCGCGGCACCCGGCGCTTGCTGGACGGCGGATTGCCGTTTGTCGGCCTGTTGCCCGGACGGCAAGGACTGGATGGGGCACCGGACTCGGAAGAAGCGTACTTGCAGTTTTGGCAGCAGCATCTCGCGGACCGGGGCTGGCTTGACAAGTTCGCCGTTCGCGTTGGCGATGAGCCACCACCTGGGAATCAACGCGTGACCAACGAATCTAAGAAGATCAAGCGTATCGCGCCGAAGCTCCGACGCCAGTGTGCGTTCTCGAGCTTCGGTGTCGGCGGCACGGATACCTGGGTCGGACTTATCGACGAATGGGGCGTCGCCCCGCGCGTGTATAACAAGGATCGCATCGAGGCCGTAGTCGAGTTCTCGCGCGGGCGGGCGGAAGCAGGCGAGGGCGTGTCGTGGTACGTGCATCACGTGTTGTCGGTGGACGAAACGCCTTACTTCCCGCGCATGTTCTTCTGGCGGCTGTGGAAGTACCGCGTCAGCGGCGCTTTGCTGTACGGGGTGGCGGAATGGGCCCACCGTGACGTCGATCGCTGGGAGGAGGAATTCGTCATCCACGGCACCGGATTCAGGACGTGGGGCGTGCTGCTCTGGCCGGCGCAGGGTCATCTGCTGGACTCTGTCCGCTTCGAAGCGGTTCGCGATGGCATAGAGGACTGGGAATTGCATCGTTTGCTCGAAGAGACGATCGAGGCGGCCGCCCGCAAGAACCCGCAGCATCCGGCCGTCGCCGAGGCGCGGAGCCTGCTCGACGACATGGACGACATCTTCGTCGATCTCAACGCCGACCGGGTTGCTGAGGCAGGCCGCTATCGGATTCAGGACCGGCACTCGGACAGCCCGATTCTGTGCACGAACGCGGCACCAGCCGACCTGTTGAATGCGAGGCGAGCTGTGGTCGCGTCGATCATCGCGATGCGCCGGCTGGCGTCGGAAGACGCGCCAGCGGCGCCCGAGTGGGCGCGTTTGTATACGGACGGGCTGCGGGCGTGGCGTGAGATCATCTACTACTGGATCGATCGTCAGCGGCCGGACGGCACGTTCGGGTTCGGCTTTGGCGAGGACTGCGAAATGATCGTCGGTTGGCCGGGCGTGATGATGGCCGCGGACGACAGGCGGATCGAGCGGGCGATCGAGCGCCTCGCCGACAACAGGTGGTACAACGACAGCATCCAGAACGGATACGTCTACTTGGCCACCGAGGCCGAACACGGCGCCGAGCCGACATCCTACACGCAGCCCGTCATGGTCTACCAGAAGTTCGGCAGCCCCAAGTTCATCGAACGTCTGATGATCACGTCGAAGAACGTGGAGCACTGGACCGGTATCACGCCGCGGGGTGATCGCCATATGCGCTCGACCTACTTCGGCTCACAGCAGATGCGCGAGTGGCCGTTCTACCACGAGGACAGCCCGATCAATGCCCGCACGTGGCTGCCGATGATGCACCTGCTCCTGTACAACCGCGACCCCCACCTGATGAGCTACTTTCTCGAGTGGACGGGGGCATGGGCGAAACACGCAATGGCGACCGACTGGGGCAAACCGCCGGGCTTCCTGCCGGGCCAGGTCGAGTTCGAGACGGGCCGGCCCGGCGGCTACACGCACAACTGGTGGGGCGCTGGAGCCCACGACTTCAACAGCCTGTGGTACAAGACCCGGCTGCACGGGATGCTGGTCGTGGCGTACGAACTGACCGGCGACGCGGCCTACATCGCGCCACTGCGTGAGCTGATGCGGTTCCTCTCGACCTACGCCCGGCCCAAGGCGGAAGAAGGCAAGTCACCTCCACCTGACCGTTTACCCGAGCAGTACTCGTTTCCAGCCGGTTGGCGCGAAGGCGACGCAAGCACGCGCTACGCGTTGGATGTTGCGCGCGGGCATCCGGGCTGCTGGTACTACTATGCGACTAACGATACGCAATTCGACAAGAAGTTCGAAGCTTTGCTTGGCACCGAAATCAAACGTGGCCCATTCGAGCGGATCGACATGGGGATCGTGGAGGCGGGCTGCAAACGGGCAGAGTCGTTCCGCGATGGCTACTTCACGAACGTAGTGCCGAAGCTCAAGTACGGCGGTTCCACGGCCAACTACGCAGCCGCGTTCTGGCAGAAGCACTACGGCACGATGACGTTCGGTAACCGGTGCTTCCGTGACGGCGGGCGGTTGGCCAACAGCGTCAACTGGCCGTGGGTCGATTATCCACCGCCGGCCGTTGTCTGGAAGAACACCGGTTACGACACCGCGATCTTCGTGCTTGAGGACAGCCCCCAGAGATTCCGCGTAGAGCTCTGCAACGTTGCCGGCAGTCTGCGCCGCATCGGCGCCCAGTTGTTCACCCTCGATGAAGGAGTGTATGAAATGAGCGTCGGTCCCGACGCCGATGAGGATGGAACATTCGATACTGTTGCCAGCACTGATCGTGTTGACATCGAGCGAGGCAGCAGGGTCTTGGTGGAGCTGCCCCCCGGGGTGACGACCCTGCTCGAACTGAGACGCGGGCCCGCAAGCGGGCCGGTCCCACCGTGGCGACCGCGGCCCGATCTTGCCCTCGACCCGGGGGACATCATGGTCTCAAAGGAGAAGCCCTCACCTGGCGACCGCGTCACCATCACCGTTCAGGTACACAACATCGGCGCCAAACCCGCGGAAAACGTCATGATCCATCTTCTCGGCAAGAAGGGTGACTCGCAGGTTCTGTTGGCTGACGCAACGTTGGATCGGCTCGATCCGCCGCAGAGGCTCATGCCCAGCTTCGCGGGCGTTTCGTTCGAGTGGAGGGTGGCGGAAGGTGTCCACGAGATTGGCGCGCTTCTCGATCCACACGATGCGGTTGACGAGTTGTATGAGAATAACAACGCAGCCTGGGTAGAGCTGTCCGAGGCAAAACCATCACAGCCGGTCAAGAGAGTTATCCAACACGGACCTGTCGTCAAGCCGAGCCTGAGGGACGTCACGCGGACAGATCTGAGCCGGTACGACGTGCGGTTTCGTCGCGGGATCAAGGTGGACGGCCTTATCGGCAAGCGGGAGTGGCACGGTATCGAGCCGTTCGAGTTCCTCGCGCACGCCGACGGGGGTCGGCCGAAGAAGCGCACGTGGATGAAGATGGCATACGACGGGAATGCTCTGTACGTCGCGATGCGCTGCGAGGAGCCCGATCTGGAGCTGCTCGACACGAGCCTGCCGAGAATCGATGACATCTACTATAACGACGGCTTCGAGATCTTCCTGGACCCGGCCTCACAGGTCTGGCGGTACTGGCAGTTCACGTTCGACACGGTGCCCCACAAGTTCCAGACGCTTTCGCGGAACCGATATGCTCCCAAGGCATTGTGGCACGTTGCGGTGGCCAAGGGCGATGGCGAGTGGACGGCAGAAGTGCGCTTTCCGTTCAGCTCTTTCGACGTTGACCCGCCGGAGCCGGGCTCGCGCTGGCGGATGAACGCGATGCGGTTTACCACGACGTTCCGTGACCCGGCGAACCCGGACCGCAGGATCTTCGAGCGTTCGCACTTCTCGCCGAAGGGCAAGCTGCACCATCATCACAAACCGGAACTGTTCGGGGACCTGTATTTCGCCGGGCACGCCGACCTGGCTCCCGAGAACGACGCGATAACACCAGAGAAGCCCTGACGGAACGAAGCAGCGTTGACAACGATATCACCCGGTCCGGCACGACGAACGACGTCGCCTGGCTCAGGCCGCTCCTCTCCTGCGCGGTACCGCGTTGAAGGCTGACAATACCAGACGTCGAACGACGATTGATGCAGGGTTGCTGGAAGGGCACGCCACAGGGGCCAAACACGTGACTGAATAAGGCAGCTATCGCCCGAGAGTCGCCTGGTCCGGGTGCAGGCTCATTCATCGCACGGGCGGGTATCGCAGGGAGTGTCCCGCCCGCAGCATGGCCTTTCCCGGCCGCAACGTGTCCCCGACCGACCATAATCGGTCGCGTGGAAACCAGTCCCCTTGAAAGTCACAGCCGCCCCTGTTCCGAGCAGTCGGCGCACAGGACGGCCGCATTCTGGACAGGTTTTGATCGGCTCATCCTTGATGTTCTGGAACTTCTCGAATCGCTGCCCGCACTGCTCACATTCGTATTCGTATGTCGGCATTCGATCATCACTCCTGCGATGGTTCTATTCGCGGCAATTGCACACGCCGTCAGCTCACAATGAACCTTCCTCTGTATTCGCCGTAGTCCTTGAGGGTCTGCCTGTGAACCGGCGCAAGGTCCTCCGGCAATTCCGAAAGCGGAAAGAAGCGCACCTCGGAACCTTCCACCCCGTCGGCCCGGGGCTGCCCTTCCCACCGGCGCACGATAAAGGCAATGGCAAAACACTGTATTTCATCACCGTTGGGATAGGAGAACCGCTGGTCCGGCCCGGAGTACAGGGCCATCGGCTCGGCCTCAATGATCCGCAACGACGTCTCTTCCGCTACCTCGCGTTTAAGGGCGTCAAGAGCCGACTCATCCAGCTCTACCGAACCGGCGGGCAGGCCCCACAGGGGCATGTCGGTTCGCCTTTGCAGAAGGACGTCCCCGGCTTCATTGACGAGGATAGCCCGAACACCGGGCACGACAAGACGGCGTGAACCCACCAGGCTTCGCATCATTCGAACGTACTCGTTCATTGCCTATGGAACCTCGAATCCCCGGTCCTTCTGAGCCGCTGACAGCCCACCGCCAACCCCGCTTTGAGCCGGTACCGCGATTCGTCTGCTGTGATCCATCAGAACACCCGGTTTCCTTCCGCCATGCGGCGCTGGTCCATGAACGTACCACAGGCGGTGGCCTTGACCTGCTCAGCCTGCACAACCTCCGCCTTCAACCGGTACAGAGGTGGTGATGACTCGTCAATCCAGGCACGCACCGTTGCAGCCCGGCCGGTGATGACAGGGTGCCGAAAACGTACGTTCAGCTCCGCCGTCACGACTGGGCAACCATGAGCGAACATGCAGTTCGTCATCGCACCGTCCAGAAGCGATGCAATCACTCCACCATGTAAGAATCCCGCATAGCCTTCGAAGGCGATATCGCAATCGAAACGTGCCTTCACGCTGCCGTCCTGAGATACTGTAAAATCCAGGGACAGGCCCCGGCTGTTTGAAGGGCTGCAAATGACGCAGTTAGAATGCGCTTGCGAGCGAATCTCGTCGAGTTCAACGTCAACAGACTCAGTGATCACAGATGTTGTCTCCCGTCGGCAACGTGCCGTTCAGGTATGCTGATGCGAGCTGTTCAGGCGCCTCCGCCGCTGCCCCGACAACGACGGTGATTCCATTTTGCGCGAACAGTTGCTGCGCTCGTTGGCCCATTCCACCGGCGATGATGACGTTGGCCCCCTGTTCGTGCAGCCAGCGCGGAAGCGCCCCCGGTTCGTGAGCCGGTGGTTTGTGCGCGGACTTGTTCAGAATCTGCTTGCTCTGTTCATCGACCTCCACTATTGCGAACTCTTCGCAATGCCCGAAGTGTGGGGTCAGCCGACCGGCGGCCAAGGGAATTGCAATCTTCATGCGGTGGGTCTCCTTCTGCTGATCCTCTGTTTCGATTGTCGTGTCAGCTTGTATCCGACGTTCTAGAATGAGACGTACGACACCGGCAAACGCCTCGCTGGCCGGGCTTTGTGTTTCCCTGTCAATGAAGGCTCTTCCCGCATCGCCGGAAGTGACGATGTCCGGGTCGATTGGAATCTGTCCAAGGAACGGCACTCCCATTTCATCAGCTAAGGCTTTGCCGCCACCGGTCTTGAATACATCCAGCCTTTCGCCGCATTTCGGGCACACGAAGCCGCTCATGTTTTCCAGGATCCCAACAACTGACAGGGACAGGGCGTTGCAGAACGAAACACAGCGGCGGACGTCTGAGATGGCCACGTCTTGTGGCGTGGTTACGATCACGGCCGCTGCCGGCGAGCCGACAAGCTGGGCCACCGACATGGGCTCATCACCCGTTCCGGGCGGCGAATCGACCACCAGATAATCGAGACGGTCCCAGGCAACGTCTTTGAGAAACTGGCGAATCACATGAAACTTGCGAGGTCCCCGCCAGATCACCGCATCGGTGCCTTTCTGGAGCAGAAACCCTATCGACATGACGGCCAGGTTGTCATTCATCCGGACGGGCAACATCTCGTCTCCGGCGACGCCGATCTGCTGGCCCTCCAGCCCCAGGAGCTTGGGGATGCTCGGCCCGTGGACGTCGATATCGAGCAGGCCGACGCTCTTGCCTGCCGATGCCAGGGATACCGCCAGGTTCGCGGCAACCGTGCTCTTACCGACCCCGCCTTTACCGGACAGAACGAGAAGCTTCTGCCGGATGTTCCGCATCCGGCCTTGAAGTATCTGCTCCTCGCGACGCCGCTGCGCCTCATCCACCGCCGGTGGCTGCTGACGAGTTTGTTGTGTCATGCTCATTCGGTCTCCTTGTGGTCAAACCTGACCGTACCCCTGCCACGATGAAGACGCCGGTCCGTTGGCTGCCCCGCAACAGGGAACGTCTGCGAAGCGCTCGCAGGGGCTCAGCCCACCTGCGTTCCGGTTGGTGCCCCGAGACACGCATCCGGACCCGACCATATTGGGCCAACAGGGCGCGGACCTGCTGCGGGGAAAACAGTCGGGCGGAGGCGTAAGGCTCTTCACCTCGAGCAACACGCTCGCGGTTGAGGGGGGCCAGCTTGTTGAGTGTGCCGATGATGACGCTGCCGTTGAGCTTCGTGCAGCGGAACATTTCGGCAACCGCAGCCTCGGCGTCCGAGATGAATTCCAACGCCGCGATTGCGGTGACGACATCGAACGAGGCCCAATCAAAAGGCAGCCGGCAGGCGTCCGCGATCTCGAATCGGCATCGAGGGGAATCGTGCGAGCGAGCAACATCGACCATTTCAGCCGAGGTGTCGATGCCGATCACCTCGAAACCCAACGATGCGAAAAAGCGGCTCCAGTGGCCTGTGCCACAACCCACGTCCAAGAGACGATCACCCGGCGCAAGGGAGGGGAGCACCTTTAGGACAGTGGCTTTTTCCTCTCGATCATAGGTCTTGCCAGCCGGTGTGCGGTACCATCGCTCGTACCCGGCCGCCAACGTGCCGAAGTCAAAAAGGGAATGTGTCTCGCGCGCATCGGCGGCAAGTGCCTCGGGTTTGCTTACATTACTGCAAGACACGCAGGCCTTATTCAACTTTCTCGCCCAGCCGTCTGTCATGACGGGCTCTCCGCGGGTGGAGAGTCCAACTGACTTATCGCATCCGAGACCTCAGCCCAAAGCTGCCTGATATCTGTCGCGACTCCATTTCTGGCGTATTCGACAACGGACTTCTTCTTGATCTGGGCCTCAGTTACAGCCCGGTCGTAACGAACCCTACCCGCCATCCTCACGCCCCGCTGGCGAGCTTGAGTCTCGATCTCTGATGCAAGATCCTCGTTCAGATCCGACTTATTGATGCATACCAGAGTCCCAATGCCGAAGTGTCTCGTCAGGTCGGACACTCGCTCCAGATCGTGCAGCCCACTCAACGTCGGCTCGGTCACCACCAGGACGAGGTCTGCGCCCGTGATCGACGCGACCACCGGACATCCGATGCCCGGTGAGCCGTCGATGAGGATCAGATCCAGATTTCGCTCCTGGGCGATGTTCTCCGCCTGGGTCCGAACGAGGGTGACAAGCTTGCCGGAGTTCTCCTCGGCGACCCCGAGCCTGGCGTGCACCATAGGCCCACAGCGAGTCTCGGAAACAAACCATTTCCCATTTACGACCGGCGCAAATTCGATGGCGTTTTCCGGACAGAAGTAGGCACAGACGCCGCATCCCTCGCAGGCTATCGGGTTTACTCGATAGGTTTTGTCCACCTTTCCGTTGCCCGGACCGCTGTAACTGATGGCGTCAAAGCGACAGACCTCCGCGCATTTCGCGCAGGCGGTGCAATGTCCGGACATGATCCTGGCACGCGAACCGCCGGAGAAGTCCTCCCGCTTGATGATCCTTGGCTCAACGACAAGGTGCAAATCGGCCGCGTCAACGTCGCAATCCGCCAGCACAACCCTCTCCGCCAACGCGGCGAACGATGCCACAATAGAAGTCTTTCCTGTTCCACCCTTGCCACTGATGACAACTAACTCTCTTGCCCGATGTTCCATTTTATTTCCCGATATGTTCAGCTTGCCTGTTGATCTTGTGCCTCTAATACCGAGCGAATAGCCGCGTCGAGCCTTTGCGTTGTGTCGCCGTCTACGGTTTTGAGTGCCGCCAAGCTTTTTTCGATCACCTTTTTCTCTTTGTTGAAGTACCGTTCCATACGACCCATGAATGCTGCACGTTCCGGCGCTGTCTCGAAGTGATCCAGCAGACGGCGAACCCACTGAAGGTTGGCGGCGACGTCTTGGGGTATTCTTTCGCTGTCGTGGCGAACGGCTTGCTGGGGACATGCACTGTGGCACTTGCCGCAACGTATGCAGAGATTGTCGTCTATAAACGCCAGCGCGTCGTCATTCAGCGTAACGGCTTTGACCGGGCATACCTCGACGCAAAGTTCACAGCCCGTACACATTTCCCTGTCTATCCATGGCATAACGTTTACTCCTTCTTGGATTTCGCCGCCTCAGGTCCCATTTGCGAGAATCTTCGATTCTTCCGGTGTTGAACAGAACGTCTCGAGCGCCACGGACCGGTTCCAACGGTGCAATCCCGGAATACCCTTGCATTTCGATGGATGCAGGGCACAGTAGACCATGTAACCGCCGCTGAGATTCAGCGCCGGATAACCCAGTTGCTTAAGGATTCTGCACACATAGTAGCTGCGAATGCCGGTTAGACAGTAAACGAGAAGAGTCCGGTCCCTCGGCAGGTCATGCAGACGCTGGCGAATCTCATCGATTGGGATGTTCGTGGCTTCCTCGATGTGGCCGCGATGAAATTCCCCCGCTGTTCGAACGTCCAGCAAGAACCCGCCATCTTCGAGCAGCAGGTCGAGTTCGTCCGTGTGGAATACTTCCACGTCGCCTTCAAGGATATTGCCGGCCACATAACCGGCGATATTGACCGCGTCCTTTCCAGTACCGTACTGTGGAGCATAGGCCAGTTCGAGCTTGGTCAGATCAAAGACACTCATTCCGGCATGCAACGCCGTCGCCAGCACGTCGATCCGCTTGTCAACGCCGTCAACACCGACGACCTGAGCGCCGAGAATACGCCCACTGTCCGGCGAAAACATGAGTTTCATGACCATGGGCGTGGCGCCGGGATAATAACCGGCGTGGGAGGCGGGATGCGTGTACGATTTCTGATAAGGCACGCCGTTGGCTCTTAGAGCTTTTTCATTGGCGCCGGTCGAGGCCACGGAAAGATCGAAGACGCGCACAATGTTCGTGCCGAAAGCACCCTGAAACGAAACTTGCTTGCCGAACATGTGGTCGGCCGCCAAGCGCCCGTGCTTGTTGGCCAGTCCTGCCAGCGGCAACAGTCGAGGCCCGCCAAGAATGCGGTCTTGTGTCTCTACAACGTCTCCTATAGCGTACATGTCCTCATCCGTTGTCTGGAGGTGCTCATTGACGAGAATCCCGCCGTGCGGACCGATTTCCAGGCCCGCTTCCCTGGCCAGTTTGGCTTCGGGCCTGACGCCAATGGCGGAAATCACCAGGTCGCAAGGAATCCTCCGCCCGCCGGTGACGCAAACCACGACTCGGTGTTCCCCGTCTTCCTCGAATCGGTCAACCGGGCTGCCAAGGAGGAGTTCCACACCACGAAGCCCAAGGTGCTGATGAACCCACTCGGCCATCTCCCGATCCAGGGCAAGCATGACCTGATCGGCCATTTCCACCAGCCCGACGCGGATTCCCAGATGGCTGAGGTTCTCCGCCATTTCCAGGCCGATAAACCCTCCGCCCACGACAACCGCGTCGTGCGGATCGTTCTCCTCAACGACGTCCCGAATCCTCTCGGCATCTTCTACGGTTCGAAGGGAAAGGATCCTCGGGTTATCCATACCCGCCACCGGTGGCCGCACAGGCTCGGCCCCGGGTGAAAGCACCAACTTGTCGTATGGCTGACGATACCTCTCTCCCGTCTCGTGATCCAGGACCTCGACCGTCCTCGCCCGCCGGTCGATGGAAAGGGCCTCATTCCTGATGCGGACATCGACGTTGAACCGCTGGGTGAAACGCCGTGGCGTCTCCACGAGCAGCTTGTTTTGTTTGGTGATTTCGCCGCTTACGAAGTACGGAAGCCCGCAGTTCGCGAAAGAGATGTGTTCGCCTCGTTCGAGCATCACAATACTCGCCGACTCATCCAATCGGCGAGCCCGGGCGGAAAAGGAAGCCCCGCCCGCCACGCCTCCCACAACGACAATCCTTTTCGCCATAAGCTTATTGTTCCTTATCGGCCAACTTGTCCAGAATGGCAGAATACACGGCTTCCCGATGCAATCCAACCAGGCGTTTTACCAGTTTGCCGTCTTTGATAATGAGAACCGTTGGGATTCCGATGATCCGGTATCGTTCCGCCAAGGCCGGAAGCTCGTCTACGTTCACCTTGCATACAGTAACCTTGCCGGCGTATTCCTTGGCAAGCGACGAGACGATCGGCGCCAGGGCTCGACAGGGTGGACACCGGTTGGAGAACAGGTCCACCAGACAAACCCTGCCGGACTCCAGCACTCTTGTCTTGAAATCCGCCTCTCTGTCGATCTGAACAGGGACATGCTTGGGGGGGGGCCGTCACCGTTTCGCGGCCGGGCGTCCCGCCGCTCGATCTCTCTAGTTCCCCCTTCGGCATACGTGGAAGCGCAAAGAGAAGTACACCTCCCAATACCGCTCCCCATAGGGCCCCGCGGTATGGATTGGCGGTAAGCGGACATGTGCCGGAAGAACACTTCCCAAAGTGCCCGACCGCAGCTCCGATTCCGGCCCCAATCAGCACTCCCAATACAATCTTCCCGACCATGATCCGGCCCTTTCCAGAAATCTCCGGTATGCGCACGTCTTTCATTGTCCCGGGCATTCCTGACTCGGGCCAGATCCCGTGATCCACATAACCTGTCCCCGCTCGATTACCTTGGCGCGAACTTCAGCAAACCCGCTTTTCATCAGCATCCGCTCCACCTTTTCCGGGTAGTAGTAGTTCTCGTTCCAGAGCTCTTGTGCCAGTGAATCTCGCGGAAAATCAACAATCAATACCTCGCCGCCGGGCCGCAGGATCCGAAGCACCTCGGCCAAGATCGCTCTCGGACGCTTCATCTCATGCAACGCCCACATAGTTACTACTGCGTCCATAGTCCTATCTCGGACAAAATCCAGGCGGGCTGCGTCTTTTCGGATGCACCGTATCCGCACACCATCGGGCAAGCCCCTTCCCTTCGGAAAACTGTCGGAAGAAATGTCCACACCCGTTACCCGCTGGTGGTACG
>Ga0307434_1001232_pt1 | contig 14216 bp, 13 predicted proteins | sample SalMarWE160220MG_FD_202156 | JGI IMG/M metagenome (GOLD analysis project Ga0307434, IMG submission 202156) | Salt marsh sediment microbial communities from the Plum Island Ecosystem LTER, Massachusetts, United States - WE1603-220 | ecosystem: Environmental > Aquatic > Marine > Intertidal zone >... | reverse complement strand
TCGCAAAATTCGATTTTGGTGTCAAACGACGTTAGAATAGAATTTGAGTCGGCGGCAGGTGCTGAGTCTGCTTTATCGCAAGGCTGAATGGAAGTCGGGCGACCAGGGTGTGAGAGAAAGTTCAATTTCGCGAGGTACCAGCGATCGCTGATCTGTAACCGGGGATTACCAGGAGTTTTATTGTGCGTATGTGGATAAATGATCGATGCGTCGGGCAAAGGTGAAACATGAGCGCAGTCAGAGCAGCTGAATCATCTAATTCTGTACAATCGGTAGGGCTTCCTCCACCCATTCGGGATTTGAGTGAGGCCGGGAAGATGTCTGCCGATGAGGTTGATCTCGCCAGAAATTTTTATATTGATGTCGAAAGGTCCGGATTGATGCCGCGCCTGGTTCCCGATCTCGCGTCACCGCATGATGTAAATGGTGTATCGGAAGAGGATGAACAGGCGGCCTCGCTGCGTGTCAGAGGATTATTTTCACTCTTGAACGCTATTGACGAACGGCTGCTCGCGACGGTATGCGCCCTTATTCTGGAGATGAAACTTGCAGGCGACGGGCATAAAATAAATGTTGAGGAAGTAGGGCGCAGAATTATGGGATATAGTTTGGCAGAAGCTAACAGCGCTGCGGGTGCGGCTCTGCTTCGCGCCGCGTTATGGATAATCCGGTTTGGATACGAAAATCCCGTCGTTTATAAAACACTGTTGGCCGAAAGAGAAGAACTTCTGAAAGTTTCGCTGCAACGTACTGTCGATTGACTTCCTCAACACAGCCATTACTGCCCTGATGCTTCCATTAGTTCTCAGTTTGTCAGTTTTCTGTGCTCTCCGGTAATGCAAACCGGCCAAAGGCACCTGAAAGGTATAGCAAGGGGGAGAGAGATGTGTCACCTATTTCAATGTGCTTAATTTTACAAATGATGACCGCATGGGTCTGAAGCACAAGCATTTCGTCTACTGTGCAGTCGAGAGACGCGATGGCGTCCTTCAAAACCGGGGCTCCGGTCTTGCCCGTTTTCCAGTCTCCAGTCTCGAATGGGTCTGAACCTTCGTCACCCAGAATGCCAGCAAAACGCATGGCAACGGTCATCTGTTCTGTCGACAGAATACTGATGCTGACACAACGCGTCTCCGATGTTGTCGCAAAGGTCTGGCCTTTGAGATTTATACAGGCCAGAACGCGCGGGGGCTCTGCGGACAATGAGCATACTGAGGTTGCGGTCAGGCCCATCCGACGATTGCCATCACCTGCTGCAACAATGGTTACAGCTCCTGCAAGTCGGCTTAAACCCTGTTTGAATAGTTCACTCGGGATCGTATGTGACACTTATCTAAAACCTCAATTACTGCGAATTCTGTGACCTGATTAATTTGTTCAGGGGGGTACCGTCTGACGGTTAAAACCGTCCAGGGTTTTGACGAATTGTGCCCGCTGAATTTTAAATGATATACCCAATACTTTACTTTTTTGTACCTCAAACCGTAAGGTTGCCTAAATTCAACTTTCTTCAGTTTCAAATTCCGGATCACTCAAGAATTTTATTAACTGAAATAGAGACTTGCAACTGACCAAAAACATCATTCGGCAGGGGCTTTTTATGATCACGATGAACTCAAGGGGTAATAGGGTACTTACGATCAGAATATAGCTGGTACTTTTTTTGAAAAAACCGGCAATTTCCCGCCATTCGATCGCGTTGGAACCAGAAAGTCAATTTACAAGCAACGCATATAAGAGTTGACGGACCTTAAGATGATTTTCTATCACTTAGAGAGGTCAACTCGGAAAATGCTCCATAACAGGAAAAATTAGGCTATATTTGACGGATGACTTTCAAATAAACTCAATAAATGGGAGGACTACATGAACAGTAAAACTATTTTGCGGTTTTCTGTGACAGCTGTACTGGCGTCGCTGATGGCAGTTGCCGGTACACAGATCGCTGCGTCGAAAACAATCACCATCCGGATCGGCTCGGGCCATCCGCCAACTGTCGTTTACGCAGGTCTGATGAAAACTTTCTTTCAGCCCGAACTAAAGAAGGCGATCGAATCCAAAACGGAACATAAGGTGAATTTCATCGAAGGCTACAGCGGTTCAATCGTCAAGGTCTTTGATACTTTTGAAGGCATTCAGAACGGCGTCCTCGATATCGGTGGTTTCTGTTTCTGCTTTGAGGCTTCTAAGCTGCCGATGCATGCTTTCCAGATCATGCTGCCCTTCGGCACCATGGATCCGGAGCAAAGTGTCGCCATTGCTGCTAAAGTTTACAAACAGTTTCCAATCCTTGAGGAAGAGTTCCAGAAATACAACCAGACCATGCTTGCTCGCATTGGCGACGGTGGGTACAACATTGGCACCAACTTCCCGTGGAAGCAAGTGTCCGATCTTAAGGGCCACAAAATCCTTGGCGCGGGGCTCAATCTAAATTGGATGAAGGAAGCAGATATCGGCATCATTCCTGTGACTGACGGATTGCCGGGATGGTACCAAAAGATCAAAACCGGCGTTGCCGAAGGTGGAATTATGTTCCCTAGTGCCTGGGGACCGGTTTTTAAACTTCATGAAGTTGGCAAATATTACACCACCATCGGTTTCGGTTCCATCACCTGGCACGCCTTAAATGTGAATAACCGTTTCTGGAACAGCCTGCCGGAGGAAGTAAAGCCGATTATGAAGGAGGTTGCAGCCCGTTATGAAATCCAAACCGGTACTTTCAACAAAATAGGCTATGAAAAAGATATGGATTGGTTGCGCAAGAATATTACAGTTAACGATCTGCCAGCTTCCGTCCGTCTTGAATGGGCGCAGAAACTTGCGCATTGGCCACAAAAACACGCCAATGAACTTGAGGAGAAAGGTTACCCGGCCAAAGCGATCCTGAACGCCACCCTGGAGGCAGCTGAAGAGGTCGGCTACAAGTGGCCGGTTCGCTACGTCATCAAATAAAACTGGGATGTAGACGATCTAGTCAAAAAATTTGAATTGCCGGTTGAAAGGACATAAAGTCCGACTTCATCCGGCAATTCAATTGCCCTACCCGTAAAATCTAACGCGCCAACGGAGAGGATAATTGTCGCTTATTACATTCAGTGATCGTGTGTCCAAAATTATGATGGTTGCCGCAGCAGCGTGGACCTTTGGACTGGCGTTTCTGGTTATGGGCAACATCATTGGAAGGACATTTTTCGACGCACCGATTTATGGCACTGCCGAAATCGTCGCAGCTTCCATTGTCATCGTCGTATTTTTGCAGGCCGGTTATGCCATTCGTTCGCGCTCTATGCTCAAGGCGGATTTTCTGGTCATCCATCTACCAGACAAGGTACAGCGAATTTTGCTGGCAATTGGCTATCTACTGGGCGCCGTCTTCTTCCTTATGATCATCACTGGCGGTTGGGACGAAAGCATCCTGTCATTCGTTGAGGGCGAATATGAAGGCGAAGGTGCCTTACGCGTTCCCTCCTGGCCGGCCCGTTGGACAGTGCTCTTTGGCAGTGGCCTGGCCATGATCAACTATCTGGTTATGGCCTATATCGATGTCTTTAAGCCAGAAATATTGAATTCAGAAGTGGATGGGAGCACCGGCATTTGATCAATACCCACAACAAGCGAGATCATTTCGTTGTTTGAAGTAAACACAGCCATTATACTGATTGTCAGTCTCGTCGGCTTGGTCGCTATCGGCGTCCATATCGCAGTTGCGCTCGGCATGACCAGTGCCCTTGGCATCTTCCTCGTCACTGGTGCCGACATGTACGCTTTTCACACGGTGCAGTCCATGCTGGCGGCAACCGCCTACGAAGCTATCCGAGCCTACGTCTTTGCGGTTATCCCTCTATTCATGCTGATGGGTGAGTTCATCGGCAAGTCGGGGGTCGTGACCGACGTCTACCGTGGCATCAACCGGTTGCTGAACAAAATTCCGGGCCGGCTAGCCATCGCCACGGTGGTCGGAAATGCGCTTTTTTCCTTCGTCACCGGCGTCTCTATCGCCTCGGCAGCCGCTTTTTCGCGTATCGCCTATCCCGAAATGAAACGCCATGGCTACCATAAAGGCTTCGCGCTTGGTGCGATCGCAGGCTCAAGCTGCCTTGGCATGCTTATTCCGCCTTCAGTGCTGATGATCGTGTGGGGCATTTTGACGGAACAATCCATTGGTCAGCTGTTTGCCGCCGGTGTCATTCCCGGCTTACTTTTGGCGGGCATGTTTATCATTTATGTGTTCGGTATTTCACTGTTGCGTCCGGGAGCAGTCGGCATCGGCATAGAGACCCCTGCAGATGAAAATGGTGACGAGGAAGAAGTCTCAACCGTCCAGTTCTTGATTAGTCTCGCCGGGATTGTTCTTGTGATCGTCGCTGTTCTGGGCGGCATTTGGTTTGGTATTTTCACACCAACCGAAGGTGCAGGTGCCGGCGCCCTGATCGGCCTGGCGCTAGGTATCATCAAGGGCATGCGGTTACGCGATATTATCGATTCCATTTTGTCGGTGGGGCGGACCTCTGCACCAATTCTGTTGCTGTTAGTCACTGCGGCGCTCTATTCTCGGACCCTAGCCATGACCGGAATGGCCAACGCTATCGAAGGCGTGTTCCTGGACTCTGGCATGGAACCCTGGATGATTATTACCACCATGGTTTTGATTTGGTTTGCGCTTGGGATGATTATAGACAGCATTTCCATCATGTTGCTGACCGCCGCCATCTTTGCCCCAATTGCGGTGAAACTCGGCTATGATCCGATAGCCTTCGCCATCATCGGTATTATTGCCATTGAGGCGGGTTTGTATACACCGCCTTTCGGCTTGCTTGTCTATACCGTTAAAGCATCGATCCAGGAGATCGAGCCGGACATTAACGTGATGACGATCTTCAAGAGCTCGACGCCCTACTGGATTATCATGCTGATCGCTATGGTCGTGATCATCAATTTCCCAAAAATTGCGACGGTGCTACCGCAAATGTTGTTCTAGCGAAGCTCTCGGATAATCTAACCGAAGGCGCAAAAGTACGGCGGTCTCAACCGGAGGGTTTCGGGCAAAGGGCGCAATCCAATACGAGAGTATGCGGTTTCGGAATGTAGATATCGACATTTGGCATTTAGCAGTTCGACGTTTGGTTTCTATCTTCCAAAACAAGATTAACAGGCTGTGGTTCGAGAAAAACAACCTGAATTGTCTCGTACCGTTGGTCAATCGGCCTATTATTAAAACTGGAGACCTCAGGGAATCTTGGAAGTCCCGGGGAGGAATGAGATGAAACAAATAAATGTAGGCGTTATCGGGACAGGCTGGTGTGGCGGAATTCGCGCAAATGCGTGTGCTAAACATCCCTTAGTCCATGAGCTGTATATTTCAGAAATTAATCCTGAGCGGCTTGAGCAGGTAAAAAAAGAAACTAATCCCGTATTCTCAACAAGGAATTACGAAGACCTTTTGAAGAATGATGAAATCGAAGCCATCATTATTTCGGCGACACCGGAATCCACACATTACCCGATGATCAAGGCGTCGCTCCAAGCGGGCAAGCATGTATTTGTCGAAAAACCAGTGTCTACCACCATCGCTGAAGCTGACGAAGTTATTGCTCTGGCCCGGGCCAAGAATCTGAAATTTACCGTAGGATATTCCCAACGATTCAAGCCGAAGTTTGCTTACGTCAAGAAAGCGCTGACAGAAGGCACTATCGGGGAACCGGTGACTTGTCTGGTCAGCCGCAATGTAACCCGCGAACTGGGCTCCAAAATCACCGGCCGAACCAAGCTTTCGCCGGCATCGATGGAAGCAACCCACGATCTTGACTTCCTGCTCTGGTGCCTTCAGCCGAGAAAGCCCGTCAGGGTGTATTCCCAGCTGGCAGGCAAGTTATTCAAGCGGCATAGCGAGACTCCGGACCATCAGTGGATCATGGTGACAATGGATGATGGAACCACCATTACGGTGGGAGCCGGGTGGATTCTCCCGATTGGATATCCCAACTACTCGCAATGCTGGATCGAAGTCATTGGAACTGACGGCGCTTTGACCATTGATGATACCCATAAAGAAGTCCAGTTCAACACAACAGAACACGGCATCCGTTATCCCATGTCTTCGATGCCGGGCGAACCGGTTGATCACGTATTTGCAGGACCGATGGCCTCGGAAACTGACCATTTTATTGAAGCCATATCCTATGACCGGCCGGTCATGGTCAAACCAGATGAAGCTCGTCTTGTCATGGATGTCTATGTGGCTGCCGATATGTCGGCTGAATCGGGGGAACCGGTTACTATTCCCCGCAACAATCCAAATTAGCTGAGAGATCACTACCCGGAAGGAAGCTGTTCAGGTAATTGGTCCCTAGGTGCCGGATTGTCCTTAACCCGCTTTCACCAAGTAAATCGTGATTTCCGCCTACTGCGGATGTCCCAAATTACATATATTTCAATGCATTGAATGCATTGAATGCATGAATGTCGTCTGGAGAACGTCATGCACATCATAACGGTAATTCACGCTACTATTTACGGCATTCTATTTCTTGAGGCAGCGGAACATATGCTATAAATTGATAAGTCACCAATAAATACTCTTTGCCCACGTCATCGTTTGCGCCTAAAATCAAATCCGGTTTTCGGCCGTCCGGCGTTAATTGGTGAATTGCCTTAATCTTTAAGGAGAGACCGATGCTCATAAAATCTATCCCCGTGTTTGCCTGTATCTGGTCCTTCGTTGCTGCTTTTCCCTTCGCCGGTAATGCCGCGCCGCAGATACTTGGGCTGGTGGCGACAGCGACGCCATTACCGCTGAGTTGTGTTGATGGTGTGTGCTCTGTGGAAGTCTCGGGCGTATGCCTGCAGGAACATCGCCAAGCACCGAAAACTGGAACAGCTTACCGAGTTGCAAAAGGGTCCAAGCTCACCCTGGAGGTGCAAGGTCGTGACGGCAATACGCAGACTATGGCAGTCGATGAGTTGGTCGAGATCAGATCGCTTCGCCTATTTAACTCCCTGTCGATAAGTCTGCCGGAACGCCTTGTACAGGCCTTGAGTGAAGATGTTGTTTTGGCGTCTTTGTCCGTCGCCCCTTTGACTTCATTGCTTCCAGTGACTGAGGTTGGTGACCCAAGCCCCCTCTCTAAAAACGAAATACGTGAGTACACCGGACGTTTGCGCACTCTCGCGGAAAGCGCATTCAGTCGCGACAAAGCAAATCTTGATGCCACTCGCATCCTAAACCATATGGTCAATCGGCTTCCTGCAGACATCCCCGTTGGCGCGGAAGGAATTGCAACCATTTTCGGTAAAACGATGATTGAAAAAACGGCAGCAGAAATGCCGTCAGTGGCTAAGCTCGTCACCCGTGCCCTCGATACCTGCCGGGAAAAGTTGAGAGTTGAGCGGACTCCCCACCTGCGGGCCTGCATATCGAATCAGCACGATATACTCAATTCAAATACGACCCAAAATGTATGGCGAAGCCTTCGACCTAGTAGCTAAACCAAGCATGACGAAGCCGCTCTGGGCCAACTTAGTTATGGGCTGTGTTGGGGAGCAGTCAATTTCCACTCATAATTGATGAATCCCTCGCAACAATCTGTCCCCGCTCAGCATCTTCCATGCGTTCTTCTATAGCCTGCCTGACAATTTGTGCCAGGGCATCAGGCGGGATCGTTTCTGCCTGTACGATCGCATTGGGGTCATCGCCGACACCGGCGAAACTTTCGTTATCCGACTTCACTGCCGGGTTTCCGATAGTTAATCTGGCGAGGTCCAATTGTTAGAGTAGGCATATGTTATTCTTCAAATTTGAACTAATTAACAGATTTGACAGGAAGACCGGATTTGATCCACCCCTTGCCAGCTCGACTCCCCAACATTCCTTCAGAGACATCGATAATGTTTTTGATTCCATATTTCGGAAGCGTACGCTGCAAAAATGCAGATCGTCCGCCAGTCGCGCAAATGAACGCCATACGTTTGTTCGGGTTTCGCAATTGGACGGTTTTAAGTTGTTGAACGAATTTTTGTGTTGCTTGATGCATGGAAATGGGAAGCGCGTTCTCCGCAATGCCTGTCTGCTTCCATTCCGTGGGGCTCCGGATATCGATCAATACAATATCCCCATTATTTGATTTCGTGTGGGCTTCCTTAACACTCATTGTAATTTGGTTTTGGCCCTTACTTCGCGACTGTTTGGAGCACAGATTGTTTTGAATGTTCCGCACCATGATGCGAGTGCGTTTCAAATCTCCTTGAACGGAAATATTTAACTTATTTAAATCCGACCACTCCGGGCCACCATGATCATTATAAGTAGTGAGCACGGATAAGGCTCCTGCGCCCCTGAGTGATAAGATTTTTTGCTGTTGTGTTGATGACATCGAAGGTCGAGCGATACTTTTAATTATTATCGGTTCGAGCTTTTTGAAAGAGATAATTTTTGTCTGCAAGTCGTCAATCAGGCATCCCATGCTTTCCGGTTCATGAAATGGCATTTCATGGGGATAGATCTTAACAACACAGTTGTCCCAGTCGAGAACTTTGACCTTCTTGCAGTCTGTTTTCCCATCGAATATGTAACATGTCGTTTCTTCTAGGGACTGTGCTCCAACGTTTTGCGGCATTGCTGAAGTAAGAAAGATCAGAATTAATTGAACCATCCCTATTTTATAAAATTGCGCTGAGATCATCGGTCGCCTCTTTTTTCTTAACGGAATTTTAGCCGGAATCTGTCTGGTTCAAATACTATCATTATAATGTGATAGCGTGAAGTGCGATCAAGCACGTATTCGACATACGTTGAACTGAAAATCCGGGGTGATGTCAAATGCCTTTCGGTCTTGCGCATATTCCTGCGCAACCGGCTGATTAGAAATACTTTCAAATTTATTGGTCTATGCGGAGGGAGCCGTTTCAGGTTCGGTGTCAACAGATTTTGCTCCCACATGCTCTCTTGCTGTCGATCTCAGCATTTCGACAAACTCCTGAACTGTACGGGACTTTGGCTGCCCTGACGGAAAAACCAGCCCATACTCCATTGTAATTGTCGGTTCAAAAGGTTTGATGGCGATACGGTTTTTAAAGGCATCGGCAATAAACCGATGTACGAGCGAAACTCCAAGATTTTGCGCCACGAGATTGCACACCATTATTGTCGACTGAGCCTCCAGTCTCAGGTTTCTCTTGATACCAAGTTTTCCGAAAAGCTCATCAGTGCGATAACGAAACAGTGTACCCGGCTCAATTGAAATAAATCTTTCATCCTCTAGATCCTCGGCTTTGATAACCTGACGATCGACAAGGGGGTGGCCGAAGGGGAGCACGCAGACACTGTCAATTCCGCAGAGAGGTTCTACGTCAAGGGCTTCATTTTCTATTGGTAAAGTCACTAGACCGATATCATGGCGGGCTTTTAGTATTTCATCCTCGACAGTCTCCCGGTTGGCGAGATCGACAGAAATTTTTAGTCGCTTGTAACGTTTCTGAATTTGTTCGATGGCTTTCGGAAGTAATCCAAAACCAAGCGCCGGCATGGCTATCAGTCTCAAGGTGCCGACCGAAAGTGTCGAAATGTCGGTTGCCATCAGTTTTAGCTGATCAAGACCTTCAAGTATCTTATTGACTTCCGCATAAAAATACTGACCTTCAGGCGTCAGGTGAAGTCTCCCCTGGCGCCTGTCGAATATTTTAAATCCTACTTCGCTCTCAAGCTGGGTAATGAGACGGCTGACCGCCGATTGGGTCAGGCCCATGAATAAGGAAGCCTCTTTCGTCGTGCCGCGGGAGATGACCAGTCTCAAGGCCTCAAACTGTCTAATCTTCACTTTGCAGAGATCCTCCAGATAAATATTTCAAAATTAATAGCAATGACAAATTATCATTCAAGAAACCCAATTTTGCATCAATAATCAAGAAAAAATCGATTTTTTATAAGAAACTTGGGAAAATGTGAAAATTATCGGAATTATTGTCATATGACGCATGGGTAACGGTGGCTCATCGGTGAGGGGAATTTACCCCGCCAAAAGAGGTCTGAAACCTTTATCTTTTAAGTTCGGCAGCGTTCAGATTTTGAAATCTGAACGGACAAATATATGAACCCCGATATCTCCACCCTTAGTTATTCAGGCAAGTTGGTTTAACCATTGTGGTCTTGCGCAAACGATCGTTAAAAAGTTCATCATGTCGTGCAATACGCCGTGTTTTTAAATCCTGTCATTGCAAATTTTCAGTAGAGGTGCTGTAACAAACGTAAACGCACAAGCTAGCAAACCAGTTCGGAGCGGATGCAAATACCAGTAATCCCCCAGTAGCTAAGGGGAAAAGGCCAGCGGTGTTTACTCACTTCAGATACAGGACTGGATTCAGTTTGGAGTACAAAATTTGATATGGGAGTCCTAAATGGCAAAACTCACTGTTGCAGTCACTGATAGCGTATTTCCAAATTTGGAACCAGCTGCTGAAGCACTCTCAGATCTTGATGTTGAAATTAAACTCGCGGCAGAACCGACGGAAGAAGCCATACTCGACGTGGCAAGGGATGCCGATGGTCTGCTGGTGACATACGCAAAAATCACCTCCGCTATCATCAGTAACCTGAACAATTGCCGCGCAATCGGTCGCTTTGGCATAGGCGTGGACAATATTGACATCGACGCAGCAACAGAAGCCGGGATTGTCGTCACTTATGTGCCGGACTATTGCGTTGATGAAGTCTCTGATCACGCGATGGCACTTCTTGTTTCGCTCGCTCGAAAGATACCTTTCTCGAATACTCTGGTTCAGAATGGACGATGGGAAATGCCCGCTGTTGTCCCTATGAATCGTCTGCGAGGGCGAAAACTGGGTTTGGCAGGTTTTGGTAAGATTCCGCAGGCCATCGTGCCCAAAGCGCGGGCGTTCGGTCTGGATATAATGATTTTTGACCCCTATGTGAGTGACCAGGTGGTTGCGGATCTGGGTGTGACCAACGTTGACTTCGATACGCTGCTCTCCCAGTCAGATTACATTTCAATCCATGCACCGCTTACCCCGGAAACAGAAAATCTCTTCAACGCTGAAGCGTTCCGAAAAATGAAAAACTCCGCAATGATAATTAATACCGCACGAGGCCCGCTGGTTAGTGATGCGGATCTGGCTGAAGCTCTTGATAAGGGAGAGATTGCCGGTGCGGGGCTGGATGTGGTGCCTGTTGAGCCGCTTCCCAAGGATTCCCCCTTGCTTGGCCGGGACAATGTCATCCTGACACCTCATACCGGATTTTATTCCGTGGAGGCCCTTGTTGACCTTCAAAGCAAGGCGGCACGAGATGTGGGATCTGTACTGAAGGGCGAGCGCCCGGTTTATCCTATAAATCCCCAGGTTCTCGACAAAGGTTGACGGTGCCGACTGTTCAGAAATTTCACTGAAAAGAGAAAAGCCGGTCTCAAAAATAAGACCGGCTTAAATATTCAATCAAATTAATTTTAACCGCTAGTTTTTACGCAGCCAGAGTTTCTTCCGCAACCTTACGGAATTCCTCATTGGTCATTAGACGTTTATGAATTAGTCCCCAATCCTTGACGGCCATGAGAATGTCCATGGCTTGCTCGTCGGTCGCCTGGATTTGCGCTTTTTGCAGCCAATCCTTGATGGAATCTATTCCACTTCCTTTACCCATCACGATTACCGGTTCTTGCTGACCCACGAGACTGGGGCGGAACGGGAAAACTTCCGTCAAGTAATCATCACCACAGTTTGACCACCACGATGCAATAATCCCGGATTCGATCTGGAAGAGATCCTTGCCCACAATCGGATGATTGGTCTGTATCGGAACATCAGCTATTTCCGCGACAAGGTCGGCCAGGGATTTTAGTCTTTCCGTCTTTATTCCAACATCCACATTGTACAGGGTGAGAAGCGCCATAACCGTTTCTTCCATCGGCACATTACCCGCGCGCTCACCAAGACCAAGGACCGTTGAATGAATCACGTCAGCCCCTTCCGCGAGCGCCATAATGGTATTAGCGACTCCCAGTCCAAAATCCTGATGGAAATGAGCTTCCAGAGGAACATTGAAGCGCTTTTTCACAGCCCGGACAAAATAGGGCATGGCGTGAATTGAAGTACAGCCCATGGTATCAACCAATGCCAGAGCATCCATGTGACCTTCGTTACCAACGCGTTCAATCAGATCCATGACCCAGTTCAGGTCTGAACGGCTGAAATCAATCGGAAAAAATACCACTTCCAGGCCATTATCATGGGCAAATTTCGTCGATTCGATGGAGAGTTCGACCGCGCGTTCAAATTCCCAACGATAACCCAGTTCGATGAGATGCTGAGATGAAGGAACTTCCATCACAACACCGCTCACTCCCGCATCAACAGCGCGCTGCACATCGTCCACCATGCACCTTGAGAATGAGAATATCTTGGGACCCAGATTTCTTTTCGCGAGATCGGCTACAACGCGGGCGTCGTCCCTGGAGACGACAGGCATTCCGGCCTCGATCCGGTGCACTCCGGCTTCCGCCAGTGCTTCGGCAATTCGAATTTTATCGTCATAGTTAAATGCGACGCCGGTCTGCTGTTCTCCATCGCGCAGCGTCACGTCATGGACCTGAATATTGTCCTTGAAATTGAGTTGTGATTTAACCTCATCAGCAAAATTCCATAAACTTGTTTGCCAATCCTTGGTTTTCCATGGGGTGTCGCTCACTCGGAATTCCTCCTATAAATAACCACTTTTATTGTGGTCACGATTGTTAGACCGCCACTTTGACAGTGACCATTAAATTTCTGCTAAGAGATCAAGTACATCCTCTGTCGGGAAATGCTGTTATAATTAGGCAAATAGATAAAACGTGTCAACGTGATGCGTTCCACAAGAGAATGCGTTTTATGAATTCTGCGAATATCACGCCGGTACCGATCTGTATTTTTGGCTTTCCAGGCCCCGCAACTATTCCCTAATTCGTATACCCGTGGAGGGCGAGAAATACCGCCAGTATCAGAAAGGAACAGGCCGTTGAAATGATGGTCGCCATGGAAAGACACAAAGATGATGTGAAGTTGTCCAGACCTTCGCAAATCTCCAGGTGGACCTGAACAGATTCACCTGTAAATTCGTTCACCAGTAACCGGTCCAGTTGAACTAGACAGTTTCCCAGCTACGGCTGTCGACAGATTTGGCCACAGCTTCCAATATCGCAACATTGCCAATTTTCTGCACATCGGTAAAGCGATACGTCTCCCGGCCTTCGACCGCGTCGATCCATTCTTCAAGATTGGCTTTCACCGGATCCTTCGGCTCCATAATTTTTTCATGTTGTTTGCCATCCTTTCCGCACGTTATCAGATGGGTTTTCCCGCCATGTTGCGGGTGCGCCTCGTCACGTGCCTCAACCCACATTTTTTCGCCGAAGACGGTGAACCGCCCATAATATGGGGTCGCGGATACTGCGCAGAGAAATCCTGTTGCGCCACTTGCGAAACGAAACTGGACATTAACGATATCACCGGTTGGAAGCGGCAGAACCCGTTTCGCAGTCTGTGCGCAGACGGCTTCAACCGGTCCAAGCATGGATAAGAACAGATCCGTCAGGTGAATGCCCATGCCGGTAAACGCAGCCGCCGGAGCCTCTTCCTTGGTTCCCCGCCAGTTATCAGCATCCAGTGAGGCGAGAATATCATGCGAGAAGTTCGCTTCCACATGCATTTGAACACCGAATTCGGGATCAGCGACAATGCGGGTAATCTCTTCCATGGTGGGCTCATACCGGCGTTCATGACCTACTCCCATTATAATTCCGGCGTTCTGAGTTGCCGCGATCATTCTCTCGACCGAAGCCTTGGTCAGTGAAAGAGGTTTTTCGCAAAATATCTGCTTGCCGGCGTCAACAGCCTGAAGGACCTGTTCTTCATGCTGGGAATGCGGTGTGCACAGAAGCACGGCTTCGACTTCAGAATCTGCCAGCACTTCGTCATAGGATCCCAAAAGTTTAATTCCTTTTTCGTCCGCGAATTCCTGATGTTTATTGCGGTTTCGGGCCGCTATTCTGGTAACTGTAATCTTGTCACTTTTCTCTATCGTGTTGACAAAATGTCTGCCCCACCATCCCAATCCAACCACGGCGGCTTTCATCATATCGTTTATTCCTTTCCTGTGCGCCGACTAGGTGACTGCCGGCCGGTAAAATGTGTTCGAACTGAGAAAATCTCTCAAACCGTAATTATAAGTTTTT
>Ga0307434_1001231_pt1 | contig 14217 bp, 12 predicted proteins | sample SalMarWE160220MG_FD_202156 | JGI IMG/M metagenome (GOLD analysis project Ga0307434, IMG submission 202156) | Salt marsh sediment microbial communities from the Plum Island Ecosystem LTER, Massachusetts, United States - WE1603-220 | ecosystem: Environmental > Aquatic > Marine > Intertidal zone >... | reverse complement strand
TGTTGCAATTATCACAACTGCAGCGGAGATATCGCGAGCACTAGGATATGTGAGGAGAGGGTAATTCTCAGCAGTGTAGCTGAGGGAAGTCTGTCTCCTTCTCAAAGAATACGGGAGGAATTATTATGCGAGGCACTCTCAAGATTCAGGCTGAGGAATCAGCCCTGGTAGTAGAGACGTTCCCCAAAATCCGCCGCGGCAAAGAACTCATTTATTTATCACAAGAAGATGTGATAGCATGCAATGTACAGCAGAAAGACCTGATACAACTAGTTAGAGAAGCACTTGCTGCCGATGGAAATGGGCTGTGCGAAATGCCAGCGAAAATCGGACTTCATCCTCTGAAAGACACATTAATGCATGCGATGCCCGCTTATGTCGCACCCGCGCAGGCATGCGGGATCAAGTGGGCGGAGTGCTTCCCTGAGAACTTCAAATATGACTTGCCTCAGACTTCAGGACTCCTCATAATGAATGATGTACAGACCGGATGGCCAATCGCAGTCATGGATGCAATCTGGATAACTGCTAAGCGAACTCCTGCTGTCTCTGCGTTGGCCATTGAAGCAATGGCTGGGTCCGACAGCCGAGTAGTAGCGATACTCGGGTGTGGTGTCCAAGGATATGGCCACGTGGAAATCTTGCCTGCTGTAGTTCCAGGGTTGGAGGAAGTTAGGGTCTATGACTCCCGTAACGAGGTAGCTGATAAGCTAATAGAAGATTTCAGCAAGCAGTATCCATGCCACTTGACGAAGGCTAAGACCGTTGAGAAGCTAATCAGCGATGCAGATGTCATCATAACAGCCACGGCCATATTAGGAACGCCCAATCCTCAGATTAGAGATTCATGGATAAGACCAGGAGCCCTCTTGTTGCCTGTAGATTTCGACTCTGTCTTCGAATGGGAAACCATGAAACGCAGCGATAAATTCGTGGTTGATAGTCTTGCTGAGATGAACTACTTCATGGGTATTGGCTATCTCGCAAACGGGTTGCCAGAGGTTCATGCAGAGCTGGGAGAAATCATTGCTGGGCTAAAGGTTGGCCGGGAAAGCGATCAAGAAACAATTATGGACATGAACATCGGAATGGGTATTGAGGATGTAGTGGTGGGTAAGGCAGTGTTGGAACGTGCCATCGCGAAAGGCATAGGTACCCGAGTTGCGTTGTGATGAGCAACGTAACACCTTAATGAGTGATACAGAAGGAGGTGATATCAGGGAAAATAAATGCGGATAGTGTAGTGTGGGCAATAGCAGGAAGATACAACCTAATATCAGGAAGGAGGACAAGCTCATGCAGAATTATAGAGGTGTACTGTGGCAAATGGTGGTTTTGGTTGCCTTGTGTGCTCTGATTGGGGTACTGGCAGTAGGCGCTGACAAAGACTTACCTCGCCCCCGAGTGGTAACGGATCGCCAATTCGTGGTTGGTTACGTCACACCGGAGTTAACGTCTGAATCAGTTCAAAGAGGTTGGAAACAAGCTCAAATCGAGGCCGAGCATAGAGGCTGGGAATTGGTTGATGCAAGTGGCTACTCAAGTGTGCCGCTTGCACACGACGCCATCGCAACCTTAGTCAATAAGAATGTAGATGCCATTGTATTTGGGTTCGTCGGCGAGCAGGGGGCACATGCCGACCTTGTCCTAGCGGCCAGAGAGGCAGGGATTGGTGTCTATGGCCTCGACATCGGGTCGCAGCCAAACGTCTTGATCAACGTTACTCAGTTGAATGGAGTTTGCGGTGCCAGGATGGCGTACTACGGCATCGACCGGCTGAAGGGAACGGGGAATGTTGCGATAATGAACTTCGAACTACACCCGCCCACGCGCCGGAGAGGCTTCGTTGCAGAGGCTCTCTTCACGAAAGATTTCCAGGGCATTACTTTACTTGACTATCAGGATTTGCCATATCCGGGATGGGAAGATGCAGCTTTCAACTTTGCAGCAAACTGGTGCACGAAGTACGGCAATGACCTTAACTGGATCTTTGCTCCTTGGGACACAGCGGGGATCTTTGCTGCACGGGCAATCGAGCAGGCCGGCTATACGAAGGATGATATCTTCGTGACCGGCATCGATGGGGGTAAGGAGGCGTATGCCATGATCCGGCAGGGTACGCCCTTCGTCGCCACAATGAGCCAACCTTTTGAGCTCTACGCCCACGATGTATTCGAGGTAATCCAGCAGGTGCAAGTAGAGGGGATTCTACCCGGCGAGGAGGGATCAATCGTTCCTTCTTCTGGGAATATCTATGAGAGTGCCGTGCTGACTGATGACACAAATCTCCCTCCTGAAGGTGCCTCGATTCACGAGGTCTTCAACTTCTACGGCGGAGATCCGAACGATCCGGATGCGTGGTATAACTGGGGTGAGCCCTCTACGTTATAGGCTTTCCGGTTAGGCTCGTTAGGGAAAAAATAGATAAGTGGGGAAGCATTCCTTGCATCATTTTTCTTAAGGGCGCGAGAGCAGAAGAGTAGAGAGGCCGAGAGGAACCTATTCTTAAAAGGGATGTTTCCCTGTTTGGTTGTAGGAACCAAGATATGCTCGGGTAGTTGCCCGAGAAAGGTCGGGAGATGACCCCAAGAGTTTTACTATCAGCTAGGAGCTTATATAAGAGATTCGGAGGAGTACGTGCAGTTCAAAACGTGAGTTTTGACCTCTACGAATCAGAAATTCTGGGCCTTGTCGGAGACAACGGAGCTGGCAAGTCTACTCTAATCAAGATTATCTCTGGTGTTTACATAGCGGATAAAGGAGAGCTCTTATGGGAAGGCCGCCCAGCGAGATTTTCGTCCCCTCGTGACTCGAGACTAGCAGGAATAGAGACGGTCTATCAAGATCTATCATTAGCAGAGGAACTCGATGTGGCAGCTAATATCTTCTTGGGGAAAGAGTTGATGCGTAAGTCAGTTTTGGGCTATTTGGGCTTCTTGGACAACGAAAAGATGAAAGCGGAGGCTCTAAAAGTGTTGGATGATTTGGGGATCCAGATCCCTTCTATACACACGCCAGTGCGAAGCCTTTCAGGAGGACAAAGACAATCCGTGGCAATTAGTAAAGGTGTATATTGGAATGCGAAGTTGATCATCATGGATGAACCTGCGGCCGCTCTGGGGGTAAGGCAGAGAAATAAGGCGTTGGCCTTAATCACACACCTCAAAAAACGTGGCGTTGCTGTGATCCTGATAAGTCATAACCTGCAGGACATCTTTAGCGTTACCGAGCGGGTGATCGTTATGAATAGGGGGGAGAAAGCGGGAGAAGTAATTACTGCGGCGGCAAGCGAAGAGGACATCCTGAAACTGATGATCGGAACAATGACTGACAATCAGAAAGGTGAAACAACGGAATCGATAAAGCCGGTTTAACCTAGCTCGTTAGCGGTTTCTCATAACAGAAGCTAGGCGAGGAGGAAAGGTAATGAAGCCGATGAAAGCAGATGAGCCGATAACTTCAGAAGCAGCCGAGAAAAGAAAGCTTGATACGGTGCAGAACGGCTTAACAGCGGAGTCATTCTGGTCCCTTGCGAGATACCAGGGGAGAAGGTACGGTGTACTAATAGCTTTGTGTATGCTTTTTATCATATTTTCACTGATGGAACCTCGTTTTTATGGACTGAAGAATATCCTGACCATCATCCGACAGGCAGCCATACTTGGGATATTGTCACTTGGGCTTACTGTTGTGGTCATTTCAGGGGAATTTGATATATCTTTCGCAGCAAGTGCGACTTTTGCCGGAGTTCTCAGCGTTGTCCTGTTGAAAAATGGTGTTGATGTGTATACTTCTTCGCTAATCGGTTGGGCGAGTAGTGTGGCGGTGTCTTTATTTAACGCGATTACCATCCTTTACATAGGGATCCCATCCTTCATTGCCACGCTAGGAATGATGGCAGCTTTAACCGGCATATCGAGATGCTTAACTGGAGGGGCGACTTGCTACTCTGCATACTTCCCCGCAAGCTTCGCGGTTCTTGGTAGGGCCTTCGCTTTCAAGATTGTCCCGATTCCTGTGATTACATTCGTATTAGTATCAGCTATTGCTCTAACTCTCCTGGAGAACACGCGACGCGGGCGATACTTATATGTAACAGGTGCAAATCCGAGTGCAGCGAGTCGCGCTGGTATCAATGTGCGCAGGATGAAGCTCACGGCACTCGTAATTTGTGGGCTGTGCAGTGGGCTAGCTGGACTTACTACGGTCTCAATGCTTGGGTCTGCAAACCCGGTGATATGTGACGGATATCTGATGCCGGCAATCATCGGTTGCTTCTTGGGAGCGGTGTTCCTAAGGGTTGGAATTCCAAACGTGACTGGCACAGTGGTCTCGTGCCTACTACTAGCAGTTCTGACGAACGGTTTTGTCATGATCGGTCTTCCCTTTTACATGAAAGAAATCATACAGGGAATTGTTTTACTAGTTTCAGTGGGCACAGTGGCCTTGCTTAAAAAAGGCAGGGTCGCTAGTATCGAGTTCGGATACTGAAAGGAGGAGCGTTGGAGCTGAAAACAGGGGCTGAAAAGGCTTTGAAGCAATGTCTGAACGCAAAGCGGGGGGGGGGAGAGTTCTAATAATTACGGATACGGAGAAGATATCTATTTGGGCTTGCTTTCTTTACGGTTGCTAAGGAGATTGGCTGCGAGGCAATGTTGATGCTGATGATACCTCGAAAGGTGGATGGGGAAGAGCCACCCGAGGCAGTAGCTTCGGCAATACGGATATATTCCTTGCGCCAACGGCCAGATCCATAAGCCACACCCGGGCACGGCTTGGTGCATGCAAGCATGGAGCAAGAGGAGCGACTCTTCCCGGGATTACGGAAGAGATGATACAAGGTGGGTCGATGGCTGCCGACTATGAGGAGGTGAGAAAGGTTGGCAAGAAGCTATTAGACAAGCTTCAGGGCTCTAGAAAAGCGGTATTGACAGTGGTAGCGGCACGAATCTGAAACTAGAGTTTGGCAAGCGTAAGTGGGGGACGAATGATGGCATTTTTCGCAAGCCTGGAGACTTCGGGAACTTGCCAGCTGGTGAAGTATATATCTCTCCGGTTACTGCTGAGGGTGTATTAGTCTTTGACGCGTCCGTTAGCATGTTGGGACTTCTTGAGGAGCCAATCAGGATTGTTGTCAAAGATGGGAACGCTGTCAGCTTCAAAGGTGGCAGACAGGCTGCTGAGCTTGAGGAATTGGTGAAAAAGGCGAGCGGCAATGCCAGAAACATCGCGCAACTGGGTATAGGAATCAATCCTTTGGCCACGGTGACCGGAAATACCTTGGAAGATGAGAAAGTAGCTGGAACGATCCATGTGGCTATTGGGGATGAAAGCACAATTGGAGGTGAACTAGAGGCATCCATCCATCTTGATGGTGTCATTGCGCAGTCCCCTGTACTTACTATTGATAGGGAAGAGATCCGACTTCCAAGTGGGACGCAAGCTTCACTCTAAAGAGAGACTAAAGGAGTATGTGATGCCAAGTAGCGGTGATTGGATTCTTAAAAAGGCTTCAAAGACAATAGCTGAGTATGTATGCAATATAAATCCTGGAGAACATGTTTTAGTATATGTGGACACAGAGGGAGATTTTGATGTAGCCTCTAGTGTTGCTGAGGCCGCAAGTCTTGCTGGGGGAGAGGTGACGTTCATAGTCTTCCCAACAAGGAAGAACGTGGATATGGAGCCGCCGGCACCAATGGCAGCAGCAATGCGAGAAGCCAATGTAATAATTGATTTACCAAAGCAATATATCGTACATACCGAAGCATTCAAAGACGCGCTTGATCATGGAGCAAGAATTTTTTGTATAGCTGCGGGTGGAACCAAGGAAGTTGTAAAACGTTGCATAGGGTCCATTGATTATCCGAGAGTGCTCGAGCTGGGGGAGGCACTGAAGTCCATTTTGGAGAAGACATCGAAGGTGAGAATCACAAGTCCGGCAGGAACGGATTTGGAAATGGACATTACGGGGCGAACTATCGACCACGCTTCCACTGTAGCAAAGGCTCCTGGTGAGCAGAGTATGTTGGCGGGGCAGGTATCTTGGTATCCCTTCCCTGCCTCCCTAAATGGCAAGATTGTATTCGATGGGACCGTGTGGCCTCCTGCTGAGCTAGGGATTCTTCGCAGCCCGATTATATTGACTATCGAAGAAGCCTGGGTCAAGGATATTTCCGGCGGCAGTGAGGCTCGTATCTACCGTAAGTGGTTTGAACGCTTTAACAACAAAAATATCTATAAGCTTGCGCACATTTCGGCGGGACTTAATCCAGGGGCGAAGCTGACAGGGAATATCCTGGAGGACGAACGGATCTTCGCAGGAATTGAGATTGGAATCGGAGCTAATCCTATCGGCCTGGCGATCACCGAGGTCCCATTCGAGGAGGAAGTCAAAGGCCATAGTGATGGGGTGATGCTCACGCCAACTTTAGAATTAGACGGAGTTGTTGCCTTCGCCGATGGAGAGATAAAGCATCCCGAGCTCCTTCCGATCGTTGAATCCATGAAGGTAAGGCAGGGCGGGGAAGCGTTGTGAAAAAGGGGTGACAATGCGCTTAAGCATCGATCCAGAGAAATGCACGGGATGTGATGGTTGTATGTTAGCATGCTCCTTTGCACATGATGGGGTTTTCGATCTTAGGAGGTCTAGGATTCGCATACAAAGGGATCCTCTAAATAAGGAGTTTAATCCCCATGTGTGCATTCAGTGTGCTGCGGCATTCTGTGTGCAGGCTTGCCCAACTGCGGCACTCTCTAAGTTAGCAGAAACGGGTGCCATCCTAGTGGATGAAGAGAAATGCATAGGTTGTATGGTATGTAAGGAAGCGTGCCCATATGGTGCCATCACATTGCAATCAGAAGAGGGATCTGGCCCTCTTATATGTGACTTATGTGGGGGAGATCCTGAATGCGTTAAGGTTTGTAGATTGCCTCAAGCCATATCAATCATCCTATGATACTGCGGAACAATGGAAGGAGTGATGGAAATGACTAGTAAAACCTGCGGCCGTATCGTACGGGTCAACTTGGCTACTGGAGAAGTTGCCCAAGAGGTGATCAGTCAGGAATTTCGCACTAAGTATCTAGGAGGACGCGGACTGGGTGCAAAACTGTTGTGGGATCTAGCCCCAGTTGGAGTTGAACCTTTCTCAGCAAAGAATCCTTTGATTTTTGCTTGCGGTGCCCTTAGCGGAACAGGGGCCCCTTGTTCAGGCCGACTTACGGTTACCACTAAGGGCCCAATGACAGGCGGGTATCTGAAGTCGAATGTGGGAGGAAAGCTGGGCGTCACTTTGAGAATGGCGGGATATGACGCATTAGTCTTGCTGGGTAAACGGGCTACCCCATGCTACCTGCTTATTGATGGAGAGGGGATTCACATCAAAGATGCAAGGCCAGTTTGGGGACAAGGGGTCAAAGATACCTGTATTTTTCTTTGCCAAGAGCTAGGTGTGGACATTTCCATTGCTTGCATCGGTCCTGCTGGCGAAAACTTAGTAAAATTCGCCTCCATCATGGTAGATGCTTACCACGCATTAGGGCGTGGGGGAGTAGGCGCCATTATGGGCTCGAAGAACGTGAAGGCTCTTGTCATTCGAGAAGGTGTGGGGGCTGTTTCAGTTGCTGATCCCACGGCCTTTGGGGATGCAGTCGCGGAATCACGAGACGCCCTATATACGGATGGAATACAGCCGGATCTGTATTTGTATGGCACAGCTCGGGACATCGATTTGCTGGAGAAGTTCCAAATCCTGCCCTCATATAACCATCAGAGAGGCGGATTTGAAGGGCAGAGTGTTGCTCATTTATCTGGGCGGGAATGGTCAGACGGATATGTGAAGCGACGAGTGGCTTGTGGAGCTTGCATCTATGCATGTCACCGTCTTACGGAGGTCTCATCGGGTCCCTATCAAGGCACGTTCTCTGGAGGACCAGAAGCTGAGGCAATCACTAGTCTAGGAACAGCAAATGGGATCACAGATCTTGAAGCGATTATGAAAGCCAACGAGATTTGTAACGATCTAGGCATGGATGTAACTTCAGCCGGAGCCACCATTGGATGGTTAATGGAGACCTGTGAGCGCGGCATATTAGGCAAGGAAGCTACCGACGGAATCAATGTTGTGTGGGGAAACGCGAAGGCTCAAGAAACGCTCCTGAGAAAAATTGCTGGCCGAGCGGGAATAGGTGATCTTCTTGCTGAGGGAACAAAGAGGGCCTCGGAGAAGGTGGGTAGCGATTCCTGGGAGTGGGCGCTTCAGGCACGTGGTTTGGAGCAAACCAAGGTAGAGTTGCGAGGAGCGAAAGGTTATGCCTTGTCTTTTGCGGTGAATCCAAGGGGGCCAGACCACCTGCATGCCCAAGTCCTTACAGAATTTGGTGGCACGCCTGAAGCCGTGGCAAAAGGGATCGAGATTACGGGGGACGAGAAGTTTGTGAGGCCCGAAATCTACGAAAAGCGGGCTGAGCTCGTGCGGTGGCATGAGGATATGTACACTGTATCAGACTGCTTAGGCATTTGTAGCTTTGCTACCACCGCAGCGTACGGGATCGACGAAATAAAGAGTGCCAAGCTTTTTCAGGCGTTTTGTGGCATTCCACTGGATGCCGAGGGAATCACGAGAGCTGGGAAGCGTATCTTAACTCTAGAGCGCATGTACAACCTACGTGAAGGGCATCGAGGTCGCCTTGATGATACACTACCATGGCGTGTTATGCATGAGGAACTACCCGAGCTGAGAAAACGCGTTGGCGCAGAGTTATCGCGCGTTTCTCCCGAAAGATTGGATAGAATGCTAGACCAGTATTACGTTTTGCAAGGTTGGGATCAACAAGGTAAGCCTACTATTGCTACGTTGACTACCCTTGAGCTCGATTTTACGATCAGTGTACTGGAGAGGCAGCATGCTAAGTGAGTAAACTATCTCTTCACAAGTGTCTCAAGAAAGGAGAGATATCATATGATGTATAGATACCTAAAAAGGGGGGATTGCTTATGAAAGGAGCTCTATTGTGGGAAGCCGGGAGGATTACAGTGGAGGAGCGACCCAGCCCTAAACCAAGGCCGGGATGGACCATTATCAAAGTAATGGCATGCGGAATTTGTGGGTCGGATATGCATGTATGGCGGGGACATATGAAGCTACTTAAGACCCCCCTCGTTTTGGGACATGAGTTTGCAGGGGAGGTATACGAGGTTGATCCTCAGAGCTCACAGTTTGCCCCTGGGGATTGCGTGGCAGTTGAACCCATTATATCCTGCGGGAAATGTTCATTCTGCGTGGTGGGAGACTATAATTTATGCCCTTCCATGCAATTCTTAGGATGGCAATATAGCGGTGGTTTTGAAGAATACGTAAGTGTCCCGACAAGGAACTTGGTCAAGGTCTCCCCCTCTGCGAATGTAGACCACATTGCATTGACTGATTGTTTTGCACTGGGAGTCCATGCCATTAACAAGATCCCGACCTCAAATATTACGTCGGTAGGCATCGTAGGTGATGGTATGATCGCGCTATCGACACTTCTTATCACCAAAGCACTATTAAACCCCGAGCAGGTCATCATCATCGGAAAACATCCCCACAATTTAGAGATAGCTACGCATGCCGGAGCTACCTTCTCCATTTTAACTGAGGAAAGGAAGAAAATAGAGAAACTTAGTGGAACATGTGATCTGGTGTTTGAAGCAGTTGGTGGTTCTGAGTGCGCATTCGCTGATGCACTCTCTTTAGTCAAACCGGGAGGATACCTGGCTTTGCTGGGACTCCAGGAGCAACCTTTAAATCTTCTCCTGAGCAGTTTAATTCACAAGGAGATCACCTTGCTTGGATTCCATGCTTACAGCTCTTTTAAGGGGAGACGTGACTTTGCCACAACTGTACACCTGATTGAGGATGGCGTCATCGACGTGGAAACATTGATCACCCACCGAATTCCTCTCAAACAAATCAGCGCAGGTTTCCAAATGTTAGATAACAAGAAAGAAAGCCATGCCATTAAGATTGTCGTCCATCCTCGTAGAAACAGATAAAAGGTGCATTACCACAATACCGGGAAGGAGCAGAGAAAGAATAATACGGCTATGCATTGTATCCGTAGGTACTTTTACCAACAAAGGAGGAAATATGGAAAAGGGATCGTTTGATTTTGTGAAGCGCTATCTGGAGACAGTTTGCCCCTCAGGATTTGAGGCGGAAGCCTCACGGGTTTGGCGTGAGGGCTGCGAAGGGTGGACTAGTCGCGTATGGAGAGATATACATGGGAACTCCTTTGCCGTTGTCAATCAGGAGGGGGCCCCCCGGGTGATGCTCGCAAGCCATACTGATGAAATCGGTTTATTGATTACCAATATCGACGATAGTGGCTACCTCTACTTCACCGAGATAGGCAATTGGGATCCTCAAATCCTGCCGGGACAACGGGTATGGATTCAAGGTAAGTCCGGGCAAGTAACTGGAGCCATTGGTCGTAAGCCCATCTACCTATTGCAGGGCGAGGAACGCGAGAAGGCGGTCAAGCTCGAAGACCTGTGGATTGACATCGGCGCGGCGGACAAGGAAGAGGCCCAAGAGCTAATTAGCATCGGTAATTCTGCAGTTGTTGCCTATTCGTTTGCCACGTTGCGAAACGACTTGGTCATTGCTCGAGGGGCCGATGGTCGGGTAGGCGCATGGGTTACCCTAGAGGCAGCGTGGCTCTTGGCACAGCCGCAGTTTTCCCCAAAAGCGGCAATCTATGCCGTGGGAACGGTGCAGCAGGAGATCGGGCTACGCGGAATGCGGATAGGCGCTTTCGGAATCGACCCCAAGGTGGTGATTGCCGTCGATGTCGATTTCGCCACTGACACGCCCGCAATGGACACCCCGAGAAAACAACTGGGAGAGATCAAAGTCGGGAAAGGGCCAATCATCTCCTGTGGAGCGAACATCAACTCTGCCCTTTATGAGATGCTGGTGAGCACTGCAGAAGAAAAGAGGATCCCTTATCAGATAAAGGCGACACCGCGCGGGACCAGGATCGAGGCCGAAGCCATTCAACCGATCCGCGCTGGTGTGGCAACTGCTCTCGTATCTATTCCTATGCGCTATATGCATAGTCCTTGCGAAATCATCAGCCTCGAAGATATGGAGAACAGTGCGAAGCTCCTTGCCTATACTGTAGAAAAGATTGAGGAGGGGATGGACTTTCTTTAGCCTTTATGCCGTGAACTCAGCTAACGCGGGTTGATGCTTAGGCCAGAAGGGAGATAGATGAGGGAGACAGAACACAGGAGGGGATATCCCCTAAAATACAGGCTATGATGTGACTAGCAAAGAACGTTTCGTCTAATCGATAAGTTCAATTCTTCGAAGGAGGTATAACATGGCGTTACCTACGGTAACCGTATGTGGAGCGGGAGCAGCAGGGACCGCGATTGCTGCCGATCTAGCACTAAAAGGAATATCGGTTTCGCTTTTCGAGTTGGAAAACATGGAAGACACTATAAAAGGTATTCAAGAGCGAGGTGGGATTGAGCTTACTGCAGACTCAAAAACCACGTCAGGAAAGACGGGATTCTCTAGATTAGAACAAGTGACAACTGATCCAAAGGAAGCAATTGAAGATGCAGACGTAATTATGATCACTTGTCCCGCGATGCATCATGACAAGTTCTTCAATGCACTGACCCCACACCTAAAACCCGGTCAGATTATTCTCTTCAATACGGGATACTGGGGAAGTCTAAGGCTAGCCAAGAAATTGAGGGAGATAGGAGCTTTCGAAGACATTACCCTGTGCGATGCAAATATCATGCCTTACCTCAGTAAGCGGGTTGGCCCCTTCACTACGAAAATATTCAATTCGAAACGTAACATGAAGATAGCAGCGTTTCCGGGCAATAGAACAGACAGAGTGTTTTCGATCCTCTCCTCCACCTATGCTGAATTTGAAAAAGTTCCAAACGTCCTGTGGAGCAATATTGCAGCGGGAGGAAACCAATGCGTCCACGTGCAACTAACAATTCCGATTATGGGTTACATCTTTGACCGTTATATGGGATGCAAGTTCTACAATGAAGCAACCCTCCAGTTTGCGAGATTATCGGAAGCCTATGACAAAGAACGGGAACCCATTGCTAAGCGACTCGGGTGCAGAGAGATCGAGACAGGCCCTCAATGGGCGGAAAGGGTCTACGGCTATAAGGGGAAGGACCTAGGAGAAGCATTCCGCAAATCCGAGCACGCCGATCGGTACTCGCCGTTAGCGGCTTTGGATCGTGTGCTAGACGAGGATATATGCTATGCGTTTGTGCCTATCACTCGAATTGCGGACAAGCTCGGTCTTCCAATGCCTCTCACCAAAGGAATGATCGAAGTGACGGGGGCGATGCTGGCCAAGAATTACTGGAGTATGGGTGTCACGCTTGAACAGCTGGGCCTCGCAGATCTCACCGCTGATCAGATTGTGCAGCTCGCAACCAATGGTCACATATAGGAGACATGAAATCTAGTTGCAGCCAAGTGCAGTTGGCAGTAAGGAATGGCAACAAACATGAGTAATCGGAATCCTTGTAGGAGGAATACTAAGATGCCGACCCTGGAAGAACCAATTAAGGAAGTAAAGATTGTTAAGAACTACATTGATGGAGAATGGGTCGAGTCCGAAGGTAAACTCATTGACGTGGTGAATCCCGCCAAATGCCAAACGATCGCACAGGTCCCAATTTCCACAGAAGATGAAATTGACGCAGCCGTTGAAGCGGCAAACGCTGCATTCCCAGACTGGAGAAAAACGCCCCCGTTGGCCCGATCAAGATGTCTCTTTCGTCTAAAGGACTTAATGGAAGAGCACTTTGAAGAGATTAGTCGTATTCAAACTCAGGAACACGGCAAAACCATAGACGAATCGCGTGGAGAAACGAGACGAGGGATCGAGAATGTGGAGGTCGCCTGCGGTGTTCCAACTTTAATGCAAGGGTATTTCTCGGAAAATATCGCTACCGGGATTGATGAATGGATGATCCCGACTCCTCTGGGGGTCTTCGGAATAATCGGCCCTTTCAACTTCCCATGGATGATCCCTTTGTGGTCGGCCCCATATGCCGTGGCAACCGGTAACTGCGTCATTATCAAGCCATCGAGTGAGGTACCGCTGAGCCAAAACAGGCTAGCAGAGCTAGTCGAGGAAGCGGGGTTTCCTCCAGGGGTATGGAACGTGGTCCATGGCGGGAGAACGGTTGTAAGTGGAATACTCAACCATACCGACATCGTAGGGATAACCTTTGTTGGTTCGACTCCAACTGGAAGAGACGTCATTTACAAACGATGTGGCGAAACGGGTAAGCGCGTCATCGCTCAATGCGGCGCCAAAAACTTCATGACCATCATGCCAGATTGCGATATCGATCGTACAGTCGCTTCAATGATGACGTCGTTCTTTGGTAACGCCGGGCAACGCTGTCTTGCAGCTGCGAATTGTGTTATAGTTGGTGAAGATGATGTGTTTTACAACATGTTTGTGGACAAGATTGTTGCGATAGCATCCAAGATAAAGATTGGCTATGGGCTAGATGAATCAGTTCAGATGGGGCCCTTACGGGATCGCGCCAAGAAAGAAAAGGTTGTCGGCTACATTGAGCAAGGCATAAGAGACGGAGCGCGGTTAAGGGTGGATGGCCGCTCGCCAAAGATCATAGGCGGCTATCCCGATACCTGCTTCTTAGGAGCAACCATTTTGGAAGATGTCGCACCGGATTCTCCTGTTGGTTCAGAAGAGATCTTCGGGCCAGTTATGAGCATCATGCGTGTTAGTGATCTGGATAAGGCTATCGAAATCAGTAACGCCAACCCGTTTGGAAACGGTCACTCCATCTTCACAACAAATGGCAAGAATGCCAGGCACTTCCAGTATAACATCGAGAGTGGGAACGTCGGCATCAACATCGGTATTGTGGCTCCAATGGCCCTTTTCCCATTCAGTGGAATGAAAGACTCTTTCTTTGGCACACTCCATACACAAGGGCAAGAAGCAATCCGCTTCTTCACCGAAAGCAAGGTCGTGATCCAACGGTGGTTTTGAAAGGAGGAACTATTGATAGCGTTACACACGGCATCAGAAGGTATTAGCTTTGCTAAAGCACTCGAAGTTGAATCTGCAACCTTCTATGAAAACCTGGCTAAAAGATTCCCAATAAGCGGTGAAGCTTTCCTGGCGTTCGCAAAAGAGAATCGC
>Ga0307434_1001230_pt1 | contig 14237 bp, 7 predicted proteins | sample SalMarWE160220MG_FD_202156 | JGI IMG/M metagenome (GOLD analysis project Ga0307434, IMG submission 202156) | Salt marsh sediment microbial communities from the Plum Island Ecosystem LTER, Massachusetts, United States - WE1603-220 | ecosystem: Environmental > Aquatic > Marine > Intertidal zone >... | reverse complement strand
TGGTGCCGCCGGCGCCGTTGCCGCCGCCAAGGTCAACAGAGCGATCATCCAATACATCGTGCACCTGCCTTTCGCCGGTTTGAGCCTGCGATCGTTTCCCTCCCCTTGCTGCTCGGAGACACCCGGCCGGGAGGGTATTATTAGCGGGCCCCGCTCAGGCGCCAACCGACCCCGTCCCGTCGGCCTGGTCAACCCCGCACCGGGTTGACTCAAGTCAGACCCCGCACTCCGGCGGTCCGTCCGTGCGACCGGGGGGATTGGCCGGTGTATAAGCGGAGAGGGTACACGGGGTGTTCGGTCACGGTCTTTTTCGCACTGCCACGCGGTTCCGGATGCGGGGGCTACTTGCGAATTTCCTGCGGTGAGGTTAGAAGCAGAGGTGTCGAGAACCGGCCCTGCGGGTCGGCCCGTCGAGGCGAGGGAACCTTCGGCGAATGAAGTGGCTGGTCAAAGAACGGGTGAGCAGACGACGCTCGAAACCGTCGAGATGCGGGGTGTGCGGTGAGAGGGTGCGGCCGGTTGTCCTTGTGGTTCTGGCCGCTGCGCTGAATCTGCCCGCCCGGGATGCAGCGGCGACTGCGGCATCGGCGGCAACCGCTCCCGCGAGCGCCCCTGCCAGCGCACCGGCGGGGCCGTCCCCCGCTCAGTTGGTGGTCAAGATCATCAGCGAGAGCGACGCCAAGGCGCGGCTCCAGGCCGCGGTGGCGATTCTCAGAATCGGTTCCGCCGAGGGCGTCGAGACGCTCCTCTCCATCTTCAACACCGCCAACAACGAGCCGGCCAAGCTCGCCGTCTGCGGGGCGATTGCCGAGGTCGGCTCGAACGAACCCGCTTTCAGGACACCCCTGCTCGCTCTGCTGGAGCACAAGAACGGGCCTCTGCGCGAAGCGGCGGTGGCGGCTCTGGCCGGCTATCGCGGGAATCCCGAGGTGGACCAGAGGCTCAAGGACCTTGAGCGTCAGATGCTCATCAAGGACTTCATCGCCCAGACCAGAGAGCTCTATGACCTGCTGCCCGGCGATGCCGAGCGCGCCGAACGCCTGCTGCGCTGGCTCAGTTCACCCCGCCCATTCCTCCGGGAAACCGCGCTGGACATCATCTACCAGCCTCTGAAGAAGAAGGGAGTCGTGCCGTCCAACGGGGTTCTGCAGAAAGTCCGGACCATGCTCGACGACCCGGATGAATCGGTCCGCAAGAACCTGGTGGAGGTTCTGCGAGAGCTCCAGCAGCTCGAAGACGCGCGTCTCCTGGAGGCCAGGCTTGAGCAGGAGAAATCGCCAGCCGTCCGGGAACTCATCTACCACGCCCTGGGGTACATCCGCGATCCCAAGTCCATCCCCGTTTGCGTGCGGGGCTTGACGGACCCGGTGGACAGCGTGGCGGCCAGGGCCGCCAGCGCCCTGGGCGACCTGGCGGAGTTCATCAAACCCGCCTCCGCACCACAGGCCCTGGAGTCCGCTGTCGATGGGCTGCTCGAACGGGCATCGGGAGGTATCGGCGACGATGAACTCCGGGAAAGGGTCATCGACGCCATGGCCAGTATCGCCGACAAGAAGTTCCTGGCCGTGCTGGCCAAACATGCAGGCCCCGATGAATCGCAGCCGGCGATCCGGCAGGCCGCCCTGCGGGGGATTGGCCGGATCGGTGACCCGGCCCAGGCGGATCTGGTCATCAAACGATTAGCCGCCGAGCAGGACCCCGGTCTTCGCGAAGCGGCGGTTGAGGCATTGGGCAAGCTCGGGTCCAAGCTCGAGCACCTTGAACCGCTTCGCGAGAGGCTCGATGCCAAGGTGGAGCCCTCGGCCGCGGTTCACCAGAAAGCGTGGGAAGCATATCGACTCGTCTTTATGAAGCTTACACCGGCGGATCAGCAACGGGTGATTGCCTCCTGGCCGGATGAAGTGATCCGGCTGATGGTCGAAGCCCAGTTGCCCCAGGAAAGCCGGCAGGATATTGCCGGCCGGCTTCTCGACTTCGCCCGCGGCACCGGCAAGCGGGACCCCCAGGCAGCCCTGAGCTTCCTGGACAAGCTCACGCAGGCCATTCCTCCGGAGCAAGCCGGCGCCTCGTGGGCAAAGCAACTGGCGGCGGTCCGAAAGGAGCTCCAGGCCGCCACCCGGCCCGCGGCAACTCGCTCCGGCGGCTGACCAGGGCCCGCGCGGGTTTCCCCCAGCCGTCCCCGGCACCACCGCGTTTCGGACCGCACCCGCAATATCCCGCCCCGCAGAACGTTTGGCGCTGAAGTCAGATGAATCCGTTCGGAACTGCTGCAGGCCGCCGGGCGGATCGGTGCGGGTAACGGATTTCGGAAACACAGGTTAGCGGGTCAATCCCTTTTTGCAGGAGGTGTTCAGATGGCGCGCCAATGGGTACAAGCGGCAGCTTTGGCAGTATTGATCGGCACGGCACTGGCGGTGAGTTCGCCCGTGGTTGCCGGCGAGGATGAAGCGATCCCGAGCGAGAAGCAGGCCAAGTGGCTTGCCCGGTATCCGGAGATGGACGCCGACGGCGACGGGACGTTGACCAGGGAGGAGGTTCGGCAATTCCGCCGGTCCCGAGGCGCCCGAGACCGCAAGGAAGCCGCCGGGGGCGAAGCCGCGGCGGGCAAAGGTAAAGCCGGTGCCGAGGGGCGATTCCGCCCCGGCGACTCGGCCAAAATCCTGGCACAGCATCCGGAGGCCGACACCGACGGCGACGGGACCCTCAGCCCCCAGGAACGCCGGGCCTTCCTCCGATCCCAGGCCGGCGAATGGAAGAGCCGACTGCTGGCCGAGCATCCTGAACTCGACACGAACCAGGACGGCACCCTGAGCGACGAGGAGTTGAAGGCGGGCAAGGTCACGATAGACCAGCTCCGGCTCCAGCGCATGGGCGACCGCATTCTCCAGGAGCACCCGGAAGCGGACACCGACGGGGATGGCAAGGTCAGTAAGGAAGAATTCGCGGCTTTCCGCGCGACGCGCGGCGGTTTCGGCATGGCCCCGCCGCACCAACCGGTGCTCTTGCTTGATTGGCTCGTCGGCCACTTCGAGGAGGCCGACCTCGACGGCAGCGGGGAACTGAGCAAAGATGAACTCCTCAGGCTCAAGGAGAAGTACGCCGGCCCGGGCGTGGGTGCTTTCCCGCCGAGGGCGGGTCGCGGCGCGTCCGCTCCGGATCGCCAGGGCTTGCTCCAACGGTTCCCGGGTGCGGACGCCAATGGCGACGGGCAACTCAGCGACGAGGAGCTGAGAGCACTCAAAGCGCAGCGCCGGGACAACAAAGGCCCGGGGCCCAAAGGAAAAGGGCGAACGCCCACGAGTAAGCCATCGTGACGGCAAGAGGCGAATGGTCCGCTTTCCGCCCCCTGCCGATCAGGGTGCCACCTCCACCGTGACGATCTGCTTTGGCTTGACGGCAAAGCGCAGGCCGTCGGCGCCTGGTGAGAGTCTGCCGGTCGGCTTACCCTCCAGGTCGGTCAACTGGGCCGGTCCGGAGGTATCCTCCATCATCAGCGTGACCTCGATGCGCTGCTGCGTGGGGTTGAACATACGGATGGTTGCGGCTTCGTCGTCGGTGCGGCGGTGGATGGCGGTCACAACCGCGTCCGGGGATTCGAGCTTGAGGAAGGCATGGGTGGGCGGCAACGCGCGGGCGGCGGGCCGCCCGTCGGGCTCGTCGCTGGTCAAGTCCCGCTGCTCCAACTGCACCGCACGCACGCCGGCGGCGAGTTGCTGACCCATCCGCGTGAGCCGGGCCACGTCCGGCGGACCTTGCAGCGGTACGATCCAGTACCGGAACTCATGTTTGCCCTGGATCTGGCCGCCCTCGTTCCCACTGGTCATCACCGCACGGATGAACGAGCGCAGGAGCGTGAGGGCGATCGGGCGGTCGGGCAGATCACGCACCGCCGACTCGGGCAAACCGGTAGAAACGACGCTGAGGCCGCGGCGGTCATCGTACACCGCCGTCCAGGTCTGCTGCGGCTTGGTTTCCACCTCCAGTTCCCGGTACCGGGCGTTGTCCGCTCTCAGCGCGATGGGCCGCTGAACCACGTCAAACGCCTGATCCGCCAGGTAAGTCGTCGCATCGGCACCGCTGGGAAACAGCACCCGGAGCCGATGGTCGCGGATCGTATTGTCCACCTCCGTCCGCACCTCGACTGCCTCGCTGCCCTTTCGGAGCGTCACGTGATGGGCCACGACGAGCGGGGCCAGTTGCCCGCTGCGGACCATCCGGTCGAACATGAAGCGCTCGGGCACCTGCATCGCGACGCGGATGGTCAGCGTGGCCTTGGCGATCCCGTCGGCGGTGATCGCGACCTGGGCGGAAGATGCCACCGATGAGAAGATTTGCTCGTTGACCGCGGTCCCGTGATACCAGCCGTCGCCGATGTCGGCACGGTCCTCCAGCGTCAACAGACCGTCATAGGACTCGCCCGTGCGCTTGTCGGTCAGCGTCAACGTCCCGTTGGAGTTTGCCGCCACCCGCAGGTGTTCGTTCTCGATGGTGTGGTCGTTGGCAGCCATCGCGCCGAGGTGTCGGGTCGGCTCCTTAACGCACCGGCACAGGATCGTCGTGTAGCCGTACGCCGGCACCTGGATCGGCACGGTCACGTCCACCTCGTGCCGGGATTCAACGGCGGGGAGCTTCCGCAACGGCCGGCGGAAGCCATGCCGGTTCCGCCGCTGATTGACGTACTGGTAAGGCAACTCGTTTCCCGCCGCATCATGGAGCCTGAAGCCGATCTTCTCCTCGAAGCCGAACCACTCGTGGTAGACCGCGTCGATGTCACGAGGGAAACGCAGCGTCAAATCCACGGGTGAGTCGATCGGTTCGCACGACGGGTTGAATACGACCAGGGCCAGGTCCTTTTCGCCCAGTTCCGGGACCTGAACCTGATCCGCAATGTACCGCAGCGCGTCCCGCGTCAGGTGCGATGCAATCGCGTGCGACTGGTCGAATCGGTATTCCATGTCCTTGTGCACCTGATCGATGCTGCACCCGCAGATCGAATCGTGCGGATGGTTCTGGATCAGGTATCGCCAGGCAAGTTGAAGGTAGCTCTTCGGGTAAGACCGCCCGAGTTGGGCGGCGAACGTGCTGAACGGCTCAGCCCAGAAGCACAGCTCGTTCTCGCACCGGGCATTGACCTGCTTGAGGTGGATCCGGCTGCTCAGCACGCCGGGGATTAGCCACTGTTCGTCGCCCGGCTCTGCGGGCTCCCGGAGCTCTCCGGTGAATGCCTTGCCGATGCGGTCGCGCTCCTCCCGCAGATCCTCGACGAAGCCATCCAGATGTGAGTGAACCAGTTCGACGTCCTCGAGCCGCTGGTTCGCCTTCCGGAGGATTTCACTGGTCCGCGGCTCGATCTCCAGGTGATCAGCCCCGTCGAAGACCAGGAACGACGAGGTCGGGCACCGCTGGGTCTCGAACTCGACCAGCTCGCGCAGGCCTTTAAGCGCCTCTTGGATATCCACTGTCTCATCGGGGCACGGGGCCTTGCGGACCTTGAATGCATAGGAGCAGTAGCCGGCCCGGGGGCTGAAGCGGTAGGTGATTACCTCGCTCCCTTCGGGAGCTTGCCAGCGGAACATCGCCCCGTGGGTCGATTCGTTGGTCCCCCGCCACAGCAGGGCGCTGTCGATGCCGAAGCCGCGGAGGATCTGCGGCATCTGTGAAGCGTGCCCGAACATGTCGCACAGAAAGCCTGTCCGCGACGACGGCCCGAACCGCTCCGCCACCTCGAGCCCCATCCGGAGGTTGCGCACGAGCGACTCGCCACTTACCAGGAACTCGTCCGGCAGCACGTACCACGGGCCGAGCCGCAACCGACCGGCCTTGGCCAACTCCCGAACATCCGCCTCGCGCTCCGGCCTGATCTCCAGGTAGTCCTCGACCGGGATCGACTGGCCGTCCATCTGGAAGTAGCGAAAATCGCTGTCACGCCGCATAACGTCCAGAACTTCGTCCAGCAGGTTCACCAGACGGAAACGGTAGTCCTGGAACGACTCGTACCATTCGCGGTCCCAGTGGGTGCTGACCACGTAATGACCGGTGCGCTTGGGACCCGACACAATTGACCTCCTCTTGCGGGAATTATGAATGATGAACGATGAGCGATGAACTGAGGACATCGCTGGCCGCGGCGTCTTTTATTCACCGTTCATCATTCCTCATTCATCCTTTCTTGCTCGTCCACTTCCAGTCGGCGGCGTAGGCGTGGTAGTGCTCGTTAACGTTACCCGCCCTGGCGTTGCCGCGGTGAACCCACATGCGGTAGCGCAGCCGCAGCGGCCTGTCCCTGGGGATCTCGAGCATGTCCAACCCCGGGTAGGACACGTTGATTGGGCCGTACCTGCGAGTGATCCACTCCGGCGGGCAATCCGGATGCGTGGGATGGACAATAAGAGCAGCCCCGCTGCGATGGGGCAGCGGTCGGCCGTCCGGGCCCGCGAACACCCCGGTCCAGTCCACCCACCGGGCCCGCAGGTGGTTCAGGGTGTCTTTGGCGATGACCCGCCGGTCGCACTCGATCCGGACGTCCGTTGCCTTGCCGAAGCGGACGGTCAGCCCGCCGTATCCCTTGTCCTTGTAGAGTTGCCCGCCGATACGCACGCCGTCGTCCAGCGCGGTCAGGGTCAGGTCGATGTCGATTGCCCGACCCTCGCCGGTGGTGTTGAAGATGCGGCACACGACCTGTTCCTCGACGAAGCGCTCTGCCTTGTCGGCCCCGGCGGGCTGATGCACCCAGAAGTGTTGGGCAACAAACCGGGTGAAGACCGGCCCGTCGGCGAACCGGATGGTGCCCGGCTCGACGTGGATGTTCTTGGGAATCCACCAATCGCCGATTGGCTCGCCCTTGCGATCGTTGCGGACCCAGGCCCAGAAGATGCCGCGGTGATGATGGTGGTCATCCGGCGAGCGGTCGGTCAGGGTTTCGCCGTCCAACCCGAAGACCGGATGAATGAAGTCGTTCAGCGGATACCGCAGTCCGGGGGCCGGTGCCCCGTGCCAGTATGACAGGATCGGCTTGTCGTCCGGCGTGGCGACGTGCAGCATAGGATCGTCGTGACGAGACCGATAGATGCCATTCTGCAGATCAGCCTTCCCGTATTCGGGAGGGCCGGAGCGAATGAGACTAACGGCAACGTCTTTGCCGCGATCTGCCTCGTTGGCCGAAAAGAAGAACCACACCCGCGCCGGCGTCCCACCGATTGGATCGGCGGGCTCATATTGGGCGGGAATGAGGCTCGGCTCGGTCTGGCGGCCGACCGTCAGACGGGCCATGAATCGCCGGTCGTCCTGTTGGTCCGCCGCCACCGGCACCACCACGGGGGCAGTGATCCCCGCCGGCCAATCCTCCGGCACAACGCCTGTCGTCACCGTGGCGGCACACCCGCACGCCATCACCAGCAGAACGACGCCACCCCAGGCGAGTATGCCGGCCCACACCCGATAATCACCTGCCCGCGTAACCATTTGTCCAATCGCTCCCGGAAGTCAGAAGGGCAGCATGATAGCCGATGCTGCTGTCGGGTGACAGTCACCCGGGCCCTCCGTATAGCGAGCCGGGCGGTCCTCCGCCCGGGTAAGAACGCGAAACACACCAACAGTGCCGGCCAAGGGCAAACCTCACTGTGATCCGGTCTTCAGCGTGGGGATCATGCAATGTTACTCAGGGTGGGCTCCTGATCAGCGTTACTCCCGACTCGTCCTCGAACACCGGCCGCAGCCCACACGCCTCCAGCAGTTGTTGATCCGCGCTGCCGCGGTCCACGCACACGTAACGGATTCCCAGCCGCGCCAGGGCACTGCCGATCGCCTCCGCGGAGGGCGGGGCACCACGCCGATCCGGAGGCTGAAAGAACCACCCGAGCCCCGGCATCTCTGCGTAGCGGCGTCTGAGCTTCTCAGGAATGCGGGCGATATAACCGCCGACCAGTTCGCGTTGATGACGGGTCTGGAAGTACAGGCTCCGGGCATTTCCGAGCCGGGGATCCATGACCCGGCCTGGCCCGGGAGGGATGGCGCACTCGGGCACGTCAACCATCACCGGGTGGTACGCATAGTCCACGCAGGTCAGGCCCGCGGCCAGCACGGCCCCTGCGATCGCCGCCGTGGAACCCCATCGCCGCCGGATACCGGAGATCAGCCCCGCCACCCCAACCGCCATGGCCATGTAGCCGATCACCAGGTATCGTCCGGATTGGCCGACCGCTCCCAGCACCGGTACATACCGGTACAACCCCATCGGAAGGTAAGCCGTCACCCCTGCCGGCCGGACGACTTGGCGGTGCCACTGAAGCTTGTGCCCTGGCGCCAAAGCCAGAGCGCAGATGAACACAATGGCCAGGAACTTTCCCATCGGGCGTTCTCGCAGGCACCAGAACCCCGCCACCGCCATCGGCAAGACCAGCCAACCCAGGTAAACCGATAATTCGAGGTTGGTGAGCTGCCAGCCGACGTCCCCCGGCAACATAACCCAGGTTCGCCAAAGGGAGTTCGGATGCAGGGGCAAGAGGAAGTTGAGCGGCTCCGGGCACCAGACCAGGTCGCGGAATGGCTTGGGGTGCAACTGGTATCTGACGGTGTAGTAAAGCAGGACAGCGCCCCAGGCGGCGGCGATCACAGCCGACGGCTTCAGGAGGTGCCAGAACCGCTGAAGCTCGCTACGCCACTGCTTGCTGTGCAGGCCCCGGTAAATCAGATACCACGCCGTCACGTTGGCTGAGAAAACGGTGGTATGGAGGTTGCTGAACAAGATCAGCGCGAACACCGCCGTGAGCCGCCACTTCCACGGCCGCGGCCCTTCCTGCAGCCCGCCCAGCAGACACAACGTGTACAGCGGGAGCAGCGCCGCACACTCCAGGTTCAGGTGGCCGAGCACTTTGCTCGTCATGAACGGGCAGATCATGTAGACCAGTCCACCCGCAATCGCCCCGGCCACGTCCCTCGTGACGTGCCGCGCCAGCGCAAAGGCACACAAGCCGGCTAACGGGTAGAGCCCCGCCGCCACCAGATTGTAGGCCAGCGGCATCGAGACAAGTTCCGTCAGCCCGGCGATGATCAGCGAGGGAATCAGGGCCAGGGTGTGAAAGACCAACGGCACACCAAAAGGTACGAATTGGAGGTCGCAGAAGTACGGGTTGCGCCCAGCCGGCAGCGTCTGCGAAGCCCACCAGGCATTCCAGACGAATTGAAAGTTGTCGAAACCGTCGCCGACGAATCGGCTACCGAACTCTGCCAGGGCGTGCCGCCAGAAGAACAACGTGATGGCAACGTACAGTGCGGCAACGCCGCCCCAGAGCCCGCCCCGTCGCCACGGGGCGAGGCGAGCACCGGCCTGACTTGCTGCGGCCGAGAACAAGGTTGACGCGCTCCTCGTTTCGGGTGCCTGTCTCAGCGGAATCGCCGCATCCGCGCGGCGAATCACTTTAGTGGATAACCCGGGCCGGGTCGCCTGCGGCAATGAATTGCCGCGGTCCTTGAGGTTGCTGAGCGACCGCCGTCCTTGAGCGTAGATCTGTCCCCGTAGGAGGAGCCGGCCAGTTTCATCGTAGTTCGTACAGTGAGACGGGAGATACGCATATCTTCCGGCCGTCCTTGCGCAGGCTGCGGGGGGGGCGGCAGGAAATCCTGGATTTCTCGCAACTTCTCGCCCGACGGCGGTTATAAGTAGTCGTCTGAGGGGTGGAGAACGTGCGCTTGCGGTGCGCAGGGAGCGGCTGCACCGGGCGTTGTGAGCCCCCCTTTGACGGGCAAGAGATGTCAGGTTCGTGATCCGGCGACAGGGAACTGACTCGTGAGCGTTGGGGAGATACTCTTAGAGCGAGGCAAAATCACCCCGGAACACCTCCAGGCCGCCCTTGCTGCGCGGAGAAGCCCACACGACCGCATCGACCGCATCCTGGTGCGGATGGGGTTCGTGGACGAGCGGGACGTGCTGGAGGTCCTCGGCGAGCAGATGAGCGTCCCGGTGGTGGACCTTGCCCAGATCACCATCGACGAGGCCCTGCTTAAGGAGATGCCGTCCCGACTCGTGCACCGGCGGGGGCTGATCCCCATCGAGAAAACCGCCGACACCCTCCGCGTCGCCACCGCCGACCCGTACGACATCACGGCCATTGACGAGTTGCGGATGCTGACCGGGCTCAAGGTCAAGCCCGTGCTTGCCAGCGAGGCGGAGATTCAGCGACTCATCCGGCAGTACTTCGGGGTCGGCGGCTCCACCATCGACGAGATGATCGAGGAGGAGGCCGAGGAGGAGGACGTCGAGCTCCTCGGCGAGTCGGTGGATGAGAACGGCGATTTGGTCGAGATGGCCCAGGAGGCCACCGTCGTCAAGCTCGTCAACGAGATCCTCACCGAAGCGATCCGGGACAAGGCGAGTGACATCCACATCGAACCCTACGAAAACGACCTGAAGATCCGCTACCGCATCGACGGGGTGCTGCAGAACACGAGCCTGCCCCCGCAGATCCGGCGATTCCAGGCGGCGATCATCAGCCGCATCAAGATCATGTCCAACTTGAACATCGCCGAGAAGCGGCTGCCTCAGGACGGGGGTTTCAAGGCCCGCATCCATGGTCGCGAGATCGACTTCAGGATCTCGGTCATGCCGACCGGCTACGGCGAGGGGGTGGTCCTGCGTATTCTCGACCGGCAGGCGATCAACCTGTCGTTGCAGCAGTTGGGTATGAGTAACGAGATCCTCGAGAACTTCGAGTCGCTGATCACCCGGCCGCATGGCATCATCCTGGTCACCGGCCCGACCGGCAGCGGCAAGACCACCACGCTCTATGCCGCCCTGCACACGATCGTTTCCGACAAGATCAAGATCCTCACCATCGAGGATCCGATCGAGTACTACCTGGACGGCGTCAACCAGGTTCAGACCAGCGAGAAGATCGGCCTGGATTTCTCCCGGGCCCTTCGGTCGTTCCTGCGTCACGACCCGGACGTGATTCTCGTCGGTGAGATTCGGGATCGGGAGACGGCGGAGGTGGCGATCAACGCCTCACTCACCGGGCATCTGGTCTTCAGCACCCTGCACACGAACGACGCGGCGGGGGCCAATACGCGCTTGCTCGACATGGGCGTCGAGCCGTTCCTGGTCTCCAGTTCCATCGAGGGTATCCTGGCCCAGCGACTGGTCCGTACGATCTGCCCGCACTGCAAGGAATCTTACGAGCCCGACCGGGCCGGGCTGCCCGCCGATCTGGATCTCGAGCCCGGTCAACAGCTTCACCGCGGACACGGGTGCCGCGAGTGCCGGTACGTCGGCTACAAGGGCCGGATCGGGATCTTCGAACTGCTCATGCTGAACGAGGAGCTGCGCGAACTCGTGGTCCAACGCGCCTCCGCCAGCCGGATCCAGCAGGCAGCGCTGACCAACGGCCTGAGACTCCTCCGCGAGGACGGATGGGACAAGGTCCGCGCCGGCCACACCACCCCCGAAGAAGTCCTCCGCGTCACCAAGGCGTAGCCTTTGGCTGAAACCTCTTGTCAGAGGTGCCACGGGGCCCGCATCGGCCTGGCCAGCATCCGGTTGGCCTCGGCGTCGTTGGTGATCTGCTCGGTTTTCGGATCCCATTTCAGCTTCCGTCCGGTCTGCATGGCGATATTGACCAGATGGCAGATCGAGGCGGTTCGATGCCCGATCTCCGCGGATGCGACCGGTTGCCGGCGGCTCCTTATCGAGTCGATGAAGTTCTGACGGTGCCCGGGACTGCGTCCCAGGTCTATTTCGTCCGGGCCGATCTTCTCTTTCAGCAGCGACGCGGGCTCCGCTTCCAGGCGGGCGCCGTGGATGTGGATGAAGATCCAGCCCTTGTCGCCCTCGAACTTCAGGCCTCGCGGGCCGCCGTCCCGCCCGATCATCCGCACGCCGTCGGCATACCTGCACTCGAACTGGTATTTGAAGAACGTGTCATAGAGGCCGGTCTTGGAAGCTTCGCCTTTCCCCTCGATTTCGACCGGGCCTGAGTCGTCGGTGCCGTTGCCCAGTTGCGCCAGGTCGATGACGTGGGCGCCCCGGTCGGTCATTTCCCCGCCGCCGTAGTTCAGGATGAACCGCCACCAGAAATGGCAGCGGCGCTCGGTGTAAGGCACCATCGGCGTGTGGCCGAGCCACATGTCGTAATTGAACCCTTCGGGCACAGGCATGGGCGGTTGCCGCTTCTTGTTCTGTTCGAGGGCCTGCTTGTGATGATCGTCGCTGCAGGGCAGGTTGATCCGGATGGTGTGCAGCTTTCCGAGTCGGCCGTTACGCACCAGTCCACATGCGAGGCGAGCCCGGTCGCCGGACCGCTCCTGGCTGCCCGTCTGCAGCACGCGCTTGTTCTGTTTGACCGCCTCACATATCGCCCGTCCCTCAGCGATCGTGTTGGCCAGGGGTTTTTCGCAATAGATGTCCTTGCCCGATTTCGCCGCCGCGATTGCAGTCAGCGCGTGCCAGTGGTCGGGCGTGCACACCGTCACCGCGTCGATGTCCTTGCGCGCCACCAGGTCGCGGAAATCATCGTAGGCAGCGCAATCCTTGTTGCCGTAGTTCTTGTTGACCACGTCGCGGGCCCGGTTTCGATGGTTGGTGTCCACGTCGCAGACGGCAACCACCTGGAGCCCCTTGCCCATGAAGTTGTTCATGTTGCCCGTACCCTGGCCGCCCGTCCCGATGCAGCCCATTACGATCCGCTTGCTCGGGGCGACCGTCCCTGCCTTGCCCAGGGCCGACGACGGCACAATGTACGGAAAGCTCAGCGCCCCGACGGAAGCGTTCGTGGCTTGCCTGAGGAATTGTCTTCGGGTGGCTTTCTTCTGTCGCATCGGGATTCTCCTTCCACGTATCCCCAAACCTGTCGGCCCGGCCACATCGCCGGGCATACGGGCCGTCAGGATACTCGGATTTACAGGCTGACGCCACGATTCCGTCAACGAATTCCGGAAGCGGTCGCAGCAGCCGATGGGGAGAAGGGACGTTCCATTCTTTCAAGCCGACAGCGGATGTGCTTATGGGGCGCGCGGGTGTTCCGATTGGCAAAGGGCGACCGGTTGCGACGGGTGCGAGATGTTCGGCAGAGGTCCGGCGCGTACCCACCCCGGCTCAACGGCAGGTGCACCGCGCGGTGGGAGTTGCCCCGGCTCCGGTCACGTGTTCGACGAATCCTGGTCCTCCTGGTCGCGGGGGAGGGCTGGGGAGACCTCGGCGGCCAGGGCTTCCTCTGGCTGGTAATCGTAGTAGGTGCGCATCTGCTCGCGGAAGTACCCGCCTCGCCTGACCTGGGCGGCGTTGAGCACGGCCCCAAAGACGTGCCCGTTGACCCGCTCCAGTTGTTCGTGGGCCCGCATGACCGTACCCCGGGAACTGGTCTTCGCCCGGCACACCAGGATCACGCCATCCACACTGCCCGTCATCACGAGCACGTCACTGACCAGCAGCACCGGCGGGCCGTCAAAGATGATCTGATCGTAACGAGTCGTCGCCTGATTGATCATGTCCCGCAGGTACGAGCCGGCCAGGAGCTCCGTGGGGTTCGGTGGGATCGGGCCGCTCGTCAGAACATCGAGATTAGGCAAGTCGGTCGCCGAGGCCAGTTTCTCTACAGGCGATTGGCCGATCAGCACGTTGCTCAGCCCTTCGCGCCGGGCCTTCGGGAAGAACTGGTGCAGGGTGGGCCGGTGGAAATTCGCATCCACCAGCAGGACCCGCCGGCCGCTTTGCGCGATCGAGATCGCCAGGTTCGCCGCCACCGCCGTTTTGCCCTCCTCCGGCTTGGCGCTGGTCACCAGTACACTGCGCTGCCGCTCGGCCGGTGCGCTCAACAGCAGGTTCGTTCGGATCGTCCGGAACCCCTCGGCGACCATCGAACGGGGCGCAGTGTGAGAGGCCAACTCGACCTGGTCGATGTCCACTTCCTCGTCGTCCAGGTCGGGGACGGTTCCCAGAATCGGGACATGCACGTGCCGGACGATGTCCCGGCTCGTCTTGACCGAGGTATCCACCACCTCCAGCAGCATCGCCAGGCCCACGCCCATCAGCAGACCAAGCATGAAACCGGCGGGCATGTTATACTCCCACCGGGGGAAGTGGCGTTCATCCGGCTCAAATGCCTGCCCGACCTTCCGCACCCGGACCATGCCGCGGGCTTTGACGATCATCCGCAACTGGCTGATGTAGTCACGAATCCGAGTGAGCTGATCCTCGAGCAGCAACTGGTCCTCCTCCAGGCCCCGGTAGTGGGCGAGTCCGCGGTCAA
>Ga0307434_1001229_pt1 | contig 14251 bp, 19 predicted proteins | sample SalMarWE160220MG_FD_202156 | JGI IMG/M metagenome (GOLD analysis project Ga0307434, IMG submission 202156) | Salt marsh sediment microbial communities from the Plum Island Ecosystem LTER, Massachusetts, United States - WE1603-220 | ecosystem: Environmental > Aquatic > Marine > Intertidal zone >... | reverse complement strand
TAATTAAAAATGATGTTAATGTTTTTTATAATTGTTTTTTTCCCAATTTTATTTCTTCTTATAGATTATAATTGTTTAAAGTGTAAAAAACATGGCCATAAGCTTATCAATTATAAAACAAAAATAAGAGAAACATATATAGGCGGAAGTTGCCGAGATTATTTTTGTGAAATCCTTACTTGTGCAAGATTTGGATGTAATTTTGAAGATTTTCCAATCAATAAGAGGGAAGTTAATTTTACTTCAAAAAAAATAAATATGGGATAAAATAGAATGGAAAATAACACAGACTTAATTTTGGCATGTCTTTGGATTTTAGGCTTTTTAATTTTTATATGTTTGTTTTTTGAAGATAGGAAAAGAAGATGGAAAAAGAAATAAATGAAAAACATGATAGAGCCTTTAATAATAAACAATGATTTTGAATATTCAGGCAATCCGATTGTATTAGTTTTTCGGAATACGAATGTAACAAATGGATTATTTATAGTTGATGACGGCGAGAACGCCCCTGACGGTTTTATATTATGTGATGCTGGATTAAAAGATTTTATACGAATGCAAGGTAGAACAAAACCAAACAAGAGCTATTTAGATAAATTCTTTTCTGATGGGAAGCTGGATGATAACGAGCGATTTAATTATATAGCTTCTAGCTATGTTAAAAATGGATTTATCAAGGGGTGGCACTATGGCCGACCGGCCTTAGTGCAAAGAGTTAAAGCGCCTCTAATTAGATCAAGCGATAAAATTATAGGAAATAAAGATGACTATTTTGAATATGGGAAAGTGGGCGATAATTTCCATGGGTGGCTTAAAAGTTTGGGTTGCTGGTCGGTTAGAGGTAGCATGGGAGTAAAGGATAAAGATGATTGGAATAAAGAACAACTTACGAACGATTGGAAAATTGCTCATAACTGGATATATGAAACAAATAATACAGAATGTTTTTTCGATAGACTTTGTTTCGAGCGGGAAGATTGGGAAACGCCTTGCATACCTAGACTTCGATTTGGTTCAAAAGGGGGGCGGGTTAAAAAGTTACAGAATAGATTAGGCACAAAAGTTGATGGCGACTTTGGATTTAAGACATTGCAAAAAGTTTTAGAACTACAAGAGAATGAAGGAAGGAACAAAACTGGAGTAATATAATAAATGGCAAATGAAAGTTTATTAAAAGATGTTACGAAATATGGTGGACGATATACTAGATTAAGCGATATTCTTTATTTTCAATCCGACCGAACAATTGAACAATACAAGCAGATGAGAAAATATCCTATGTGCTGGATGGGTCTTAATTTTATCAAACTTGGACTTCCAAATGTACCTCCAGTTGTCGAGTGTGATGAAGATGAAAATATTCGATTGATAGTTGAAAAACAGCTTAAAAAAATATGGAAAGGAATGATCAGAGAGTCACTCGAAAAGCTTGATTATGGTTTCAAAGCGATGGAAATCAGATACGAAAAAGGGATTTTGAAATATTTTGACGAGAAAGAAAGTTTACAAAAATTTGAGGGCATTTTACTCAAAGCTCCGAAAGGATTAGATGGAGAAACTATAGAAATATTGATAGAAAAAAAAGATGGTTCTTTCCGTGGTTTTCGGCAAAACAGCGATATAGATGTGTTGGTCAAAGATAGAAAATCTTTATTGTTTACGCATGTTTTGGAGTCAGGCCAATATTACGGAATGTCTGCTCAGGAGCCTGTATATCCTTTTTGGTATGACGCTAATTTAAATAGACAATTTCATATGAGATGGCTGGAAAGGAAAGGAACGGGATTTTTTAAAGGGTTGTATCCAAAAGGTGATACTTTGATAAATGGAGTTGAAACAGGCAATCAAGATATCATTCTTAACTTGCTTGATTCGATCATGGAAGGAAACGGCGTTTCTATGCCTTCTAGTCGAGACGATAAGGGTAATTTGCTATGGGATATAGGTTTCATGTCGGATGAAGATAAAACAGATCCTTTTATTGCTAGACAAAAACATATAGATGAAATGATCTTAAAAGGTCTTGTCATTCCTGAAAAAGCTTTGACGCAAGGAGAAATTGGGGCAAGATCTTCTATCGAAGCATTCCAAAATATGTTTGTCCAGCTTAAACAAGAAGTATTGGACGTGACAGTTAATAATATAAATAAATACTTAGTCCCTAACTTTGTAGAGTTGAATTTTGGAAAAGATATAAATGTAAGTGTTTCGGCTGGAAAGCTAGATGATAGTAGTAAAGAAATTGCCGGGAAGATTGTAGAGAAATTACTTGAAAAAGACAAGATCGGTATTCAGCAACAATGGTTAATTGATAAAACAGGAATACCTTTAGAAGAAAAAGAATTAGAAATACCATTAGAGGAGAACGGACTAAATGAAGGGAGTATTGAAGAAGAAGCAGCAAGCCAAGTTGAAGAACAACAAAAAGAAGAAAATAAAAATCAGGAAGATACCAAAAAAACAGAATTAAAAAAATTAGCTGATCCAGGAAGATGGAGAGTTTTTGACAATTTTGAAAATAAGTTTAATCTTGCAGCACTAGACGGTGAACTTGATCGATTAAGCGATAGTTTTAAAGGACAAATTACAGAAGAAGTCAATAAGCAGCTAGAAAGAATTAAAAGATTTATAGACAAAAATTATATAGGTGATGGTAAAGGCGTTGAACTTGCCAAGAAAATAGAAGTTAAGAAAAATCCAATTAAAAAAATAATACGAGTTTATCTTGAAAGCGTATATAAACACGCTTATGAGACAATTAGATACGGAGTTGAAAATACGGTAAACTTTGCGGTGACAGACACTCCTAATTCGTTTATTGTGTTCAGAGCAGACACTACGTCAGAGAAGTTTATAACAGAATTAGAAAGTACTATCAAATTTCAAATAAGTTCTGATGCAGCATCGCAGTTAGCCAAGCCTAGTATTTTAGATCGTTTAATCGTTACTGTGACTAATTTTGTAAGTAGAAAAATAGACAATACTGCTAACACAGAACTTGGATTTGTACTCGGCAAAGGAATAGAAGACTATATTAAGAACAACAAAAAAGCAATAAAAAGCGGGTCGCTTAACCCTGGTAAAGAAATACAAAGAGTAAGATATTCTGCAATAATGGATGATAGAGTTTGCGGTTATTGTAAAGAGCTTGACGGATTAGTTACTATTGTTGATTCAGCAACTTATAGACGTTTTGATACACCTGCTCATTATATGTGTAGGTGTGTTTGGCTTCCGATAACGAAAGAAGAAATAATGAATCCAAGAATTGAAGGGACTAATTTAACATTAAATAACAAAGGCAGTCAAATTACAGTAGACGATATGGTAATACAAATAGGTGATAAAATGAATTTGCGGACTTTCTCTGATTTCGGGGCTTGTAATGAGACATAATAAAGTTAATAAATTAAATAAATTGCTCGAGGCTTGTAATGAGACATAAGATTTACGCCCTTTTTGATGTAATTGAAAATTTTCTTATGAGACATCGAATAATAAAAATAATGATCATCTCTGTTTACACTCTTTATATCTATTCAGTTTATGCTTTTTTGGGAGCTTTAACAGGTCTTATTATTTGTAACGGAATTGAATCCGAGAATTTTTTAAAAGAATTTTTAGTTTATTACAAAATATATTTTTTTGGATTTTTTCTAATTTGTATAGATTTGTTTAAAGAATATATTGTATGGAATAGAGAAAAGTAAATGGCTTGGACTGATTTAAATCTAATAACAAAAAGCCGTCAATGGGTTTGGTGGAACATCAACAAGCTCATTGATAATTGTATTTGGCTTAAAGATAATATGAGCGGTGCAAGTGGTGACATGACAAAAGCGGTCTATGATACTGACGACAATAGCGTTGTTGATGCAGCGGAAACAGTCACGGACGGAACTACTCCAAACACTTCCACAGCCGAAGAAATTAGAGATGTAATTGACGCTATACCAGATATAGAGTCAGACATAACGGATCTTGAAAATTCAAGAATTGGATTTTTGGAAGGCTATTTCAAGAATGATACCCCTGCGGTTTGGGGTGATAGATTATTATTGCTAGTCGGTCAAGTAATTACGATTGCAAGTTATTCTCCTTTATGCGATGCGATTTATTGCGGTGACTCAAACAATGCAACCGCTCCAGCTTTTTATAAAACGTCTGATGCAGGCGGAACAACTAGAAGTACAAGTGGAACGTACATGGTATTACCAGACGCAAGGGGCTTGTCTTGGAAAGGTGTTGGTGATGCAATTATAAACGGACGGACAAAATTTGGCCCTAATGAACTTGGAGAATTACAGGAAGATCGATTACAAAAACATAACCATGCAACTGCTACTGGCGGAACAACACAGTTCTGGACACTAGACAAGGACTCACCGACCAATGACATAGCTTTTGGCACTTCTGATGTAAATGCTGATGCTCAATATTATACCGGTTATTTAGGTTGTGTAGGAAGATCAGGAAGTCATACAAGGGATAGTTCCGCTGGTATAAACTGGGGAATAGGATATTAACATGAAAGTAATTACTACAAAAATAATAGATGAAATAGAAATAATAGACTATATCTGTGACGCTAAAATATTTGTAGATCCTGAAAAAACAAAACAAGCGATAATTGCAAAAGGAAATATCCTTGAAGATAAAACGATAGCAGAAAGAAAAGTTTTATTTAGTGAAAATGCTGTTTATTTTGATTTGCAATCACACATGGAATATATTGATGATATCGAAGGCGAAGAAATTAAATCTTTATTAGACGGAAGGCAAGAAAAAGAATTATTAAAATTAGATAAAGAGATTATTAAAGATGAACGAAATAAAATATATTTTATATTGAAAGATGAAAAATGGAAAGAAATTAAAATAAAAAAGCTTGATGAAGAAATTCCTGAGGGCGCTATATTTCAAGAAGATTTAACAATTGAACAAAGAACAGAAATATATGAGCAGAAAGAAGAAGAAAGAATTGAAAGTTTAACAACAGAACAGAGAGAAATTGAAAAGAATGCGAAGATTGATGGATTGCTTGGCTCGGTTGCAAACTATAAAATGAAACTTGAACTTGAAGATAGCACAGAAACAGGATTTGACTTAGACGCAGAAGTTCGGACATTTTATGAAGACGCCAAAAGCGTTATTATAGAAAAATATGATATTAAGGAGGTAAAAGATGCCGATACCAAAACCGAAATTAAATGAAAAAGAAGAAGATTTTATGAATAGATGTATGAATGATTCTGTAATGGTTACTGAATATAAAGATGGCAAACAAAGATCGGCTGTCTGTTATACTTCATGGAAAGATTCTGAAAAATCTGCCAATTTAGCGGACATTAAAGAATTATTTAACAAAGATTATACAGAGATAAAAGATGTAGAGATATTAAATACTTTTGAAAATGCTCATAAAATAAAATTTACTGATAAAGACTTGCAAGACATTGTTGATAATTATACAGATTTAAAAATATCTGGCGACTTAATTCCAAATGTGAAAATCAGTCATTCAGACCAACAATTGATACTGAAAGAATATTTCAAAATGAATGATGTCGAACTTGGTGAAGAGTTGCCAAATTTAGGATTGCTTGATAATATAAGGATCGTTGATGGTGTTATCAAAACAGACATTGTTAAAATTCCTAAAGTATTAAGCGATATTTACAAAGGTGCTTATTCGTCAATATCTCCAGAAATCATTATGAATTGGAAGGGAGAAGGGCGTAAAGTTATAAGAGGCATAGTCCTCACAAATAATCCGTCACAAAAGCATATCTCGGATGTGCATTTGAGTGCTGGGCCACTATATTATGATGGAAATCCCATTTTTTTAAAAGGAGGAAACATGGGCGCAGAAGATAAAATAAAAGTAGATGAAGTTTTGAAAGATGAAGGTTTTATCGCCAAATTATCGGATAAAATTTCTACATTGCTTAAAGGTTCTAAAGACGAAGTAAAAAAACCAGCCGAAGCATTAAAAGATAATTTTGTTAAGCTGTCTACTGCTCAGTTCGAGGAAATCAACCAGAAGATTAACGATTTATCTAAAAAGGTAATCGAAAAAGAAGACGAAGCTATAAAATTTAGTGCTTCGCTGCAAAGCATGAAAGAAGTTACTAAAAAAGAAACAGCTGATGCTATTTGCAGTAAAGCGTTAACTAACGGTGTGCCTAAAGTAGTGATCGGCAAGCTTAAACCATTACTGCTCTCTGATATAGAAATATCTGAGAAAGGAGAACAAATAGTAAAATTAAGTAGAATGGTTGACGAAAAAGAAGTTATTGCTGAAGTATCTATTACAGAGATTGTCAAAGATTTTTTTAATAATTATCCTGGCGAAAGAATTGATTTTTCAGACAAGACCGTTACTGAGTTAGCAGCTCCCAGTGATGATAAAATGAAGAAAGTCAATGTTAGAGTATCAGAATTAGAGAAAACTGGCATGAGTAGACATGCTGCTCTATCTAAAGCTGGTGAAGAGCTTCTTTAAAATTTGAATAGTCATAGGAGGTAAATATGGCTTACGAAGGCGGAATTACAGAAGAAAGGGACTTATTGTTTCTACCTGCAAAAGCAGGAGCAGCGATAGGAACATATAGAATAGTGCAAGCTGACACAGATGTAGATGAAGTAAAAGCAGCTACAGCTGGGACACAATATCCTTTAGGTATAACAGGAGATGGCGGAGAGAACGGGGCAGCTTCTTATGCCGAGAATGATTCTTTAGCTTTGCGCTATGGCGGTATTAGTTATTTAAAGATGTCGGGTACAGGAACAAGACATCAAAGGGTAATGGCTACTACTGGAGGTGCTGGTATAGCTCATACAAGTCAAGATAATGTCTGGACTATTGGAGAGGCAATGCAAGCATGGGAAGACGGGCAAGAAATTCCCGTTTTAATTGATCGTCAATTTATTGGCGAAGCAGTCGGATCATAGGGGGTATAAAAAATGAAAGGTAAAGTAAGATACGACCAGCATTTAACAAATTTATCTCTAGCTTTTCCAACTGGTAATTTAATTGGTGATATGATTGCGCCGATTGTTAGCGCAGATAATTATAGTGATTATGTTTTTGTTGATGCTGATGACGGGATTATGCAAATGAATGATGAGGCCGAAGCTACTAAGTCTAATGGAGTTGACTTTGCAGTAGGGGATCCTTATACTTATCGGACAAAAAGGAGAGCTTTAAACCATGTTATTTTAGACAAAGAGCTTAACAACTCTAAAAAGAATAGCATAATTAAGGCAGAACAAAGAATCACAAACAAATTGACCCACAGGTTAAGACTTAAACATGAGATGAGAGTACAGGAAATTTTGAGAAGTACTTCAAAAGTCGTAAATTATACCAATGTTGACAGTGTAGCCAGTGCCAGACTTGATGAAGCTTCTCCGACCTTTGAAACTGATATTGTAACCGCTGTAAAAAGCATAAATGATAAAACTGGAGCAATCGCTAACACAATCGTAATACCTTACCAAGCAGCGATTTATGCAGCTAATATTTCATTTATAGCTGATACTTTAAAATATCAGTATGGGATGGAATATGTCAAAGGTAATTTCCAGGGACAGGCAATTAGAACAGTAGGTTTGCCACCAATAATCAAGGGCTTAAATGTTATAATTTCTAATGGCAGAGTTGGTAATTATAATAAAGGCAAAACTGCAGCAGTGACTAACCCCTGGGGAAAAGATATTCTTATAGGGTACGTTCCTCCTAATCCTGGAGTTGAGGATATGTTTGGAATTGCAACTATGGAATACGATCCATTTAAGGTTAGTAAAGAGAGAGTAACAGATCCTGAAGGAACTAAAATTATTACCGAATGGGATTATGATATTTTAGAAGCTAATCTAGCTTGCTGGTATTTGCTTCAAAACGTAATAGGGTAAGGTAAATAATTATAATAAGGGGTGTAAAAGCCTCTTATTATAAAAAGGAGTTTGAAATGGCATTTTGTACAATAGAAGAAATAAGAGAACAAAACGACAACCTACAAACAGCTATAGATGTGCCAGATACAAAGATAGGAACATCATTAGTACATGCAAGACGTATTGTCAAAACTGATGTGATGTCTTTATTGTCGCCATCAGAATTTGACTCTATTGATGATTTAATAGACAGCACTTCTAATACCTTAAAGACTTTAATGATTTACAAATCAACTGAATTTTCTTTAGTCAGTTTATACGGACCTTCTCGAAAAGTTGATGAAGTGTCCGATATTCAGTACTATCAGAAAGCATATAAGGACTTATTAAATAAAATTTTTAGTGGCGATGTTATAATAGATATACCTGAAGAGTTGACTACTGCTTCGGTTTCGCCTGATTATCCGAAGACAACAGCAAATAATAAAAAGTTTTATCCAAGAAAAGGCGTTCCAGGATTTTTCCCAAATGGAGTTGCAACATCTTATAAAGATGATAGGTATAAATAATGATCTTTGGTCTTGACATAGAAAACAAAAAGAAAGTAATAAAATATCTTTCAAAGATAAGTAAAGGTAGCGGGGATGCCAGACCTTTATGGACTGCATTGATTTATAAGATCACAGAATTTATCAATTATGAATTCCATGATACCGCTGATGGACACAAATTATGGCAAACACTATATCCTCCATATAAGAGCTGGAAAGAAAGAAACGGTAAGGCAAGTGGAATCGGAGTTATGGACGGGAAAATGAGGGAAGGGGCTGGCAAGGAAGCTATAAAACAAATTAAGAGAAAATCTTTAACCTGGATATTAAATCAAGCAGACGTAGAGTCAGTAAAGGGTTTTAAATATGCTCCTGTTTTTAATAAAGGATCAAAAGACGGCAAACAACCAGCAAGACCTATTTTCAAATATACAGCATTTAGAATAAATAGTTTTATAAGAAGAGATGATACTAATTTTGAAAAAGGACGGGCGGGCCTTATTTCTAATTGGTTTAGAAAAGTACTAAGAGAGGCCGAAAGAGGATGAAAAATACAATAATAGCTTTATGGAACCAATTTAAAGCCGCTCCATCTTTGGATTATGCAAATGATTCAGGGTTTCATTCAAGGGATGTATTAAAACTTATCCAATTAAATAAATTCCCCTTTTATAATATATTACCTTTTCCCGGATCGGATTCAAAAAAAATAGAAGAGATTGACGGGTTATCCTTCCAAAATTCCGAAAGACATATATGTTCTATTCAGATACAATATGCCGTAAGGGCGATGTTTCCAAAAGTTGCGATTATGGGTGATGAATTAAAAGCAGTAATTGGAATATTAGATTTTCAAGATGATCTATGGGATGTGATTAACTCGGATAAAACTCTTGGCGGTGTAGTAAATGGGATCTTGCCTGGAACGGCTATTGGATTTGATATGATACAAGACACGGACGACAAGATTTTTATAGCAGGTGGAGAAATAACAATACAATTTTATAAGGATGTGTTTAAAAAATGATATATGGTGAAGTGCAATACATCGGAAAGGCAAAAGTGTATGATTTTTTATATGATGGAAAATGTGTTAAATTCCTTAGAAATCAAATGTATGCTAGATTGCCAATTCAAAATTGCCGGGAGCTAGTGCAAAATTCTAATTTCGTACCTTCGCCTGAAACATATCGCATTTTGAAAAGTTTTTATTTTAGTAATCCTGACACGAAAATAGAAAAAATGCTAAGAGGCAAGAACTGCATAATAATAGGCGGTGGCAGTAGTTTAGATGGGTTTGATTTTTCTAAATTAGATGATACTTTCACTATAGCAATAAATAATTCTATTTTTTATTATCCTAAAGCAAGTTCTTGTTTGTTCATAGACAGGGTTTTTTTAAAACAAAACAACCGAGAGAGTATTCATTTTTTAAAAAAATATCAAGGTTTAATTTTTTCAGCATTTAGAACGAAATATTTTTTAGAAAATCCAAGAGGGGCAAATATTTGTAATTTTTCTTTGAATGATATAAGACCAAAAGAGAATTATTACGAAGGGTTATTTTGCAGCCGTTCTTCTGGACTTGTCGCTATAAATCTTGCCTTGATTATGGGGGCAAAAAAAATATATTTACTTGGATATGATTATAATGCTAATGAAGCAACTAAGCATTTTTATAATAAGCCAGGTCAGGATCTTTATAAAAATGAGTCATCTTATAGTGATAAAAAATGTGAGTCAGTTGCAAAAATGTATAACAAGTACTCTGAATGGTCTGATAGTATAATAAATTGTAATAAAAAAAGTTTAGTTGATTGTTTCCCTAAAAAATCACTAAAAGAGGTTTTTGGATAATGTGTAATTCTGATAAAGCATTAGTAATATTACTAAATCAAAAAGTATTGCAGGGTTTTATGGTTTTTGTGAAATCATTTTTATTTTATAATAAATGGTTTGATCTTGATTTTGTTATTTTTGATCTTGATTTAAGAATAGTTGATCGGATTGGGATAAGAAAAATCTATCCAAATGTAGTGTTTAAAAAAATAAATTATGATAATTATAAAAAAGTAAATTTTAATAAAACTCATGATAGGTTAAAGCCTACCTTTTATAAATTAGATACATTCTCTTTATATGAATATGAGAGAGTTGTCTTTATTGATATAGATACTGTGATTTTAGGATGTTTAGCAGAATTATTTAATAATGATATTAAATCTGGATTTGCGGCAGTTAGAGGGTATACAGAAAAAACAGATACACTACGTGATGATTTTAATAGTGGTGTTTTTGTTGTAGATAAAAAATATCTTAATGAAAAAACTTACAAGTATTTGCTAGAAATAGCCCAACATGGTTTTTCTATGCCAGATCAAAAAGTTTTGAATGCTTATTTTAGAGGTTCTGTGACTTGGCTAGATAAAAAATATAATATAGAGAAAAGAATGGAGCACACAAAAATTTTTATTCAGGAAGTAGAAAATGCTAAAATTATTCATTATGTTGCGGATAATCCTTGGGATAAAAATAGTCAAGATAATTTAAAATATCCCAAAATGATAAAAATATGGGAGGAGTGGAATGGGAAAAATTTCAATTAGAAATGCGAAATTTGCTAAAATAGGACTTATCGATTTAATCGATTGGATTGATGAGAGGTCTGACAAACCAGTCAAAGAAATGAGAATGGTGGAAATAGGATCTTACGTTGGTGATTCAACACAGATTTTTGCAAAACGATTTAAAGAGGTTATATCAATAGATCCTTTTCAAAATGGATATGACGAAACAGATCCATCTTCGTATAATATCCCAATGGATAGAATTTACAAACAATTTAAAGATTTGATAAAAACATTAAAAAATGTTAAACATAATAGACTGACTTCTGAGGAAGGGGCTAAATTATTTGAGGATGGCGAGTTTGATTTTGTATATATTGATGGTAACCATATTTATGAATATGTTAAGCTCGATATAAAATGTTGGTTGCCAAAAATCAGAAAAGATGGTTGGATTGGTGGACATGATTATCAGCATAAATGGGCTCCAGGCGTAAAACCAGCAGTTTTAGAAATGATTGGCGATATAGACCATCATTTCAGAGAAACATCTTGGGTAAAAAAAATAGAGAGGATAAAATGAAAGAAACAACTTTAGAAACTTTATTTCGTAAAAAAATTGAGGATAAAAGAGTCTGTTTTGTCGGAGCCTGCCCAAATATTCTTGGTAAAAATTTCGGGGAAAAAATTGACAAATATGATGTTGTCGTTAAGAGCAACAATTTTTGGAAACCAATGAAAAAAGATTTAATAAAAGATTATGGTAAAAGATGCGATATCTTATATATCAATAATCAATATTATCGAGAAATGAGTCCTTTGCCTATAACAGAAATGAAAATAAACGGAATTTCATGGTTATGCATGAAAGGATGCAACCCAAGAGATTTTGAAAAATATAACAAAATTCTTTCCGCTAGGAAATATACAAAAACGATCGCTCAAGTTTCTAAGGTTGTACCAACGGCTACTGCTGGATCGTTTTTGATGTATGATATTTTACAGTATAATCCTAAAGAACTTTATGTAACTGGGATAGATTTTTTTGCTAGCCGCAAACCTGTTTTTGAAGAAGATAATTATCAGGAGTATTTAAGTGGTTATTTACCAAGGAAAATTGAGCTGAAAGGTAATATTTTGAATAAAAACAAAAAAGAAGATGGGCATGATTTTTATGGGAATGCTAAGTTTATGTATGATTTATTTACTAAAAATAATAATTTTATATTTGATGATTTTGTAGAAGCATTATTAAAAAAAATTGTGAATAAAGAAATTAAACAGGGTGAGGTTAGCTGGTAATGGATGGATTAAATTTTGTTGCAGAAATAGGAATAAATCATAACGGTGATTTGAAAAATATAGAAAAATTAATTGATATAGCATCTTGCGCAGGATTTAACTATGTTAAATTTCAAAAAAGAAACCCGGAAAAATGCGTTCCTAAAACTCAAAAAAACAAAAAAAAATCTACTCCCTGGGGAGAAATGACTTATTTAGAATATAAAAAAAGAATAGAATTAGACGAAAAAGATTATAAATATATAGACGAATATTGCGAGAAGAAAGGGATTAAATGGTTTGCGTCTGTATGGGATTTAGACTCTGCTATTTTTATGAAAAAATTTAAAAAAAAAATAATCAAAATTCCATCAGCAAAAATAACAAATATAGAATTATTGAAATATTGTAGAAAAAATTTTATAAAGGTTATTATCAGTACTGGAATGTCTAGTCAGGAAGAAATAGATTTGGCCGTTAAAGCTGGAAACCCTGACGTTATTATGCATAGCACTGCTATATATCCAACAGAAACAGACGATATAAATTTAAAATATATTAAATTTTTGCAAGATAAATATAAAAATAAAGAATTTGGCTATTCTGGACACGGAAAGGGATTTTACTTTTGTCTTGCAGCAGTGGCCTATGAGGCGACATGGATAGAAAAGCATGTTACACTTGATAAAAAAATGTGGGGCAGCGATCAGGTTATGTCTTTAGAGCCGGACGAAATGTTTAATCTTGTTAAAAAAATTAGAGAGATATATATGGCATTACAAAAAGGATATGAGCCTAGAAAAATTTTAGATCAGGAAAAATTAAAAAGGACTCAATTAAGATAAAAAAATAAAAGGAGGAAAATAAAATGGCTAATAGTTTAAATATCGATCCAAGCAAATTTGGATTTGACGATAAGTATATGTTTTTACACGATCCTTTGATGTATTTGGATTTTCACGGTGGAGAAGGTCTTGTTAGTTTAGGATATTTGGAATCTGAAAAAACATGGCGACAAACTCTTGAATACGCAGTGTTTGAAACAGGTATCCCAAAAACAGAAGTGAGACGGGATGTAATAAAACAAGGATTTGAATTAGAAGGGATTGTTAAACAATTCCAGCCTGAAGTACTGGCGTTAGTAATGCAAAGGCGTTATGATGAGACTGATGCTGTTTGGCGTAGAGTGATAGCAGGTTCAGAAATTCCTGCTGCAATATTTCCAAGTTGTATGCTAGTAACACAGACAGTTGATGGAAATGAGTTAAGGCTTTACATTAGAAGATTACAAATTACGGCTGAAGATTTAGAGGTTACGTTAGGCGGGGCCACATATTCGTCTGTTCCTTTTAAGGGTACCGCACAAAAAGATCCAACTCCGTTGGAAACCAATGCAGATTGGGCTTATAATCCTAGTTATGCAGATCAAGATAATATTGCTTTCTGGGCATGGCCTAAAGAATCAGCGTCAAGTTAAAAAATATAATACCGGTATAGTAATATGCCGGTATTTAAAAGGAGTACTTATAATGGCTAAAAGAGATTATAAAAAAGAATACAAAGATTTTCATAAAAAGCCAGAGCAGATAAAAAATAGAGCAAAAAGAAATCTAGCACGTCACGAAATGGAGTCTTTAGGGAAGACAAAGCCTGGCGACGGTAAAGAAGTCGATCATAAAAAGCCACTGTCAAAAGGCGGATCAAACTCAAAAAAAAATTTACGAGTTGTTAAGGTTGCGACAAACAGAAAGAAGGGAGCTAAAGCAAAATGATAGTTTCTTTAAATAAGCAAGTTAAATTAAAACTGACAGATATTATGCAAGAAGACTATACTGATTTAGATTTATATAGAGAAAAGCCGATATATTTTGATAATAAGAAATATATTTTAATCGTTAAGCCTGTTTCTTTTAAAAACCATGATATATTTTTGTGTGAAATGGCAAGACT
>Ga0307434_1001227_pt1 | contig 14266 bp, 11 predicted proteins | sample SalMarWE160220MG_FD_202156 | JGI IMG/M metagenome (GOLD analysis project Ga0307434, IMG submission 202156) | Salt marsh sediment microbial communities from the Plum Island Ecosystem LTER, Massachusetts, United States - WE1603-220 | ecosystem: Environmental > Aquatic > Marine > Intertidal zone >... | reverse complement strand
TGTGGAGCCGCATTGAATGGAGCATGATATTCCATCAAAAAAACAATCCGGGCCTTATGCCGAATCCACCCTGCCTTTACTATTTTTTTTAAAATATGCAATAAAAAAGAATAAAGTCAAACTAAAAAATATCAAGCCGTAGTTGAGAATATTTCATATATTTATCGGGTATCCTTTTGACTGGCGTAACTACCACATAGTGCACTTTCCCAGCCTGGCTGCCCATCCCATACAGGCGGGTCCTTCTCTCACCTGCTGGCGGATAAACGCCGAATCTCTGAAGCAGATCCCTTCCCATCCCGAAAGCTTTCCCTAAAGGTGTTTTACCGGTGTGGGGTTCAAAGACTATCCGGAATATTTTCTTAGAGGATAGCAAACGCCATACTCATGGCGGAGTATTTTCTTCCTGTCGAGAGATGGGCTGAATCCGGTCGCTTAGGGACTTATTCAGACCTAATCTATCCACTCATTCCAAACGATTCCCTGCCCTTTAAGCATGAGGAGTTATGTATACCGGACTAATAGTCTTCTAAGTACTTTCCCTTAAAATCTACAGGTGAGGAGCAGCCTATGGCAAAAAGGAGATTATCCATACGAAAAACCAAAGAAGTTCTCAGGTCAAAATGGGTCCACAACTTATGCAACAGGCAAATCGTTAAGACCTGCTCAATTTGCCATTTTTTAATTGTACCATCACCCTTAGGGATTCCTTAGGGATTATCAATGGCCCTTCGGCAGATCATCATAGATAAGCTGGGTCATGGAGATCCGACTTTTCTTTTGACAAATCAACTTAAAAAGTCAGCGCAATAACTGATTTAACGCTATGCGCAAAGGATGATTATTGAAAATAATATCGCTGACGGAATTGATTTTTCCCATACGGATGCCCTATCTTCCGCGGCAGCCATGAAAGTCAATCTCGATTTACAATTGACATTGATGGCAAGCAGCCTCTATCGGCTGTTTGTCTCAAAGATCGGGAATCGATACAAAATGCTAAATCCAGCCATATCTTCAGGGATTTTATTGATGCTTCAGCTATGGTAATGATCAGGCAGAAAGATATTACTGTGCAATTCCAAAAAAAGACACATAATCCTTTTTTGATAGCATCAGGTTTTGATACAATCCCTATGCCCTTTTTTTGCTTGGAGAAAAAAGCTACACTTTCTATCCGGCTAAGGTTCTATAATCGTAGCTCAAAAAGGTAACACGGGAATCGAGGCTAATGCCGCACTTTGTTTAAGAAACGCTAACTTCTCGCGCCAAATATGGGCTGAAAATACGCCGTATCCAAATTTTTTCCTAACAGCCTTCAGTCTATGGTTCGACAAGCTCACCATCCTGAGCAGAGTCGAAGGACAACCTATCTACCTGAACAGTTACAGCTACCGTATCAAAGCATGAGATTCATTACGTTTTTTACCTTCGTCTTGAACTCATCGGTTACCTCATCCACATCTTCCAGTGTTGTAATAACATGCGGGGTTATTAAGAGGATCAGTTCCGATTGGGAAAAGGAGGCGGTTTTTTTGCCGAACAAAAATCCCAGTACCGGTATCTTGACCAGCCACGGAACCCCTGATTCTCCGTCTCCCTTGCTATGCTTCATAAGGCCGCCGATCACTATGGTTTGGCCATGTTTCACGGTAAGGGTGGTATTTACGCTTCTCTTAAAAAAAGACGGGTAGGTTTTGCCGCCGACCGAAACATCATGGCTCTGATCACTGACCTCCTGGTTGATAGCCATGGTAACCAAGCGCCGCTCATTTATGTGCGGAGTTACTGTTAGGATGAGCCCTGTATCCCGATATTGTATAGTGGTCTGTATCATGGGCTCTGTGCCAGACGTATAGGTATATTCAGAGCTTGCCACCGGTATTTCAGTAGAGATATCGATCACGGCTTCTTTGTTGTCCGAAGCTAAGATGGAGGGAGAGGCCAATATATTAAGCTTGTTCTTCGTGGCCAAGGCCGAGAGAATCCCAAACCATCGATCCGTCTCACCTATCGTATACTGAAGGCCTGAGCTGCCCATACTTGCGCTCAACAGAGATGAACTAAGAGCGCCCCCTGAACCTCTTTTGTAGCTCCATTCAACACCCAAACTGGTGTCCTCATCCAGGGAAACCTCGGCAATGGTCAGCTCTATGAGTACCTGTCTAGGGAGTACGTCTATCTCATCGAGAACGGACTTTATGGTTTTGTAGTCCACGGGTATGGCCTCAATGATGAGCGCATTACGTACTTCATCCGGAACAATTCTGATTTTTCCTTTTAAAATCTCTGACCCGAATCTTTGGGTAATTTCTCGGCTTGTCGCTTTGGGAGGCAGAGCCGTCTTCTGAGGAGGTTCCTTTTCTGAGCTATTCCCCACAACAGGGGTCTTTGCGGAATCAGGTTCTTTTTTTGCAAGTTTTTTTTGCTCTGCAGATGAGGTGTCTTCGGCAAAGACGAGATTCAGGATCTCGGCCAATTGATTTGCCTCGCCGTTTTGTACAGAGTACACGTAAATCCTGGGTTCTGCTGTTTCGCTGGGGACATCCAGTCTTTTGATGATCCGGTCGATCTCCTCAAAAACCCGAGGGGTCGAACTCATAACGATCAACAGATTTAATCGCTCGATTCCTATAATTTTCAGTTCAGCCCTTGTCTTTTTTCTTACCGGATCTAAAAGGCTGTCCAGAGTATCCGCTGTTTCTGGGGCGTCGGCGTATAATAATTCGTAAAAATGATAGTGGAACCGCTCGAAGAGATCTAGATCAAAGGCCTCCACCATCTTTAGTATTTTCAGGATATTAGTCCCTCTATCCACCACTACGATCAGGTTTGATTCATCGTGTGATACAATGGTGCCATTGGCCGAAAGAAAGGGCGTCAAGAGTTTTACCATCTCTCCGGGTACGATGTACTTTATCGGTATAATTTGAATAACCACTCTTTCGGCGGGCGGTATTCCTTCCTGCTCCATGCCAAATCGATAGGGAATCGGCAGGCCTGAGGCATCCTTTAAGGACGCAACGCGGTAAAGGCCTTTTTGCTGTACCACGGTAAGGCCGTTTACTTCTAATATCCTGTGAAAAACGGGCCAAAGATCATCATGGCTCAACTTGCCCGCGGTGTGGATGGTAATCTTCCCCTGCACGCCCGGGTCCACAATATAATTGATCTTCAACAAATCCGCTATTACCCGGATGACTTCATAAATGTCCGCGTCATCGAAATTCAGCACAAGGCCGGCTTGCTGATCCTTCTGAGGTTGTTCTGCCTCCTCGCCCAGCTCAGGGCTCGGCTCCGGAGCAGGTTCGGGTTTCGCGGACGCCTCTGTCTCCCTCGTCGGGGCACTAATGGTGGAAGCCTCCTTCTTGGCCTCCAAAAAGGGAGACTCCTTCGCCGATGCACGTGTTTGCGGGATCTCCACTTCGCGCTTCGTATACCCAAATGGAGTGTGAACCAATCGATATCCACGCCCATTTTGTACGATGATCTTTTCGTCTTCGGGCTCAACCTTTGCGGAGACAAGGGATTTTTTCTCCTGGGACACGGCATTCGTTTCCCGCCGCTTTTCTGTGAACGTATCCGTGGCGCATCCAGCCAAAAGCACTACCATGACCGCAAATACGGCTGATCTAAATCCTTTCATCAACCTTGTTCCCATGTAAGGCCTCATTGTTTTCTTCTCTTCATATCCCCAAAAGGAGTCTTCATTATCTCAAACTCACCGTCTTCCACCTTTTCCTTCCCATCTGTTGGTTTGCCTTCAGGAAGGACCGGCTCCTTTTCCGCCAGTTCGCTTTTTGGCGGTTCGCTCTGGTGGAGAACAACGGTGGGTTTCATGGTAGGTGGCGGGCTTCGCATTGCTTTTTCCGTATAAAGGCCTACCTCGTAGCTTTTGCCCTCCTTTTGCAAAACCACCTTTTCCGGATCTATCTTGACCACCTCGTAGCCATCAAGCATCTCTCCTGTTGACGCCCACGTAAATCTTCTGGAATCCTTGCTCCTTTCGGGATTAGTGAGCAACGCTTTGCTGTCATCACCGGCGATTACGACCCCATACAACACTATATTGGGGACAAGCTTCTTTTCCTCCTTTTCTATTGTCGTATCGACGGGTTTAGCCTCTGGTTGCTGTCTATCGGGAGAAAATAGATTCCTTGTCACGATGTCCTCGTAATGGCCCTGCGGAAAGGGCCCTGCGTGCTGTGCGGTTCTCGTATGGTGGATCCTCTCTTTCATCTCACCGGGTTTTGCCAAGGGCAGAGGAATCTCCAACGGCTCGGTCCATACCCGGTAAGCCTCATTCGCTGAAAAGACTACTAGGAAGAAAAGCAGCAGATTGATGATCCACTTCATTGACAGTGCATTCCTCCCTAATTAAAGAATTTTTAAGACACCGCACTTAGGGCTTTTTCATGATCCCTTCCACTGTGAAGAGGGCAGAAATAGTTTCCCCTGTCTCTCTGCCATGCATGCTGACATGTAAATCTCTTATCTGTAAGGACTTGGATGGCTCCTCAATGTCATAGAGAACTCCTTTTAACTTGCTAATGTTTGACTTCAACCGAAACTGAACAGGGATCACAACATAGGGCGAATCTTTTGCCGTTTCTGCGTTCAACGCCATCATGCTTTCGATCTGAACCCCATTATTCTCTGCTATCTCCTTGATTACATTGTCGATATGAGCTGCGACCAAGGCATTGGTTTTGCCGGCGATAAGTCCTGATTCCAAGCTCGCGAGCTCTCGAACGAGATCCTCATAATGCCGCTCGAGCATCTTCCCTTCCTCTGCGACAGCTCTATATCTGGCCAGCTTCTGTACCTTCAAGTCAATGTGCTCTTGTGGAACAGTAAGGGATTCCAAAAAGGGAATGAAACGATATGCCAAGGCCAGGATCAACAGGATAACCCCTCCTACTATGATATACTTACGCCTTAATTCCGGTCTAAGCTGCATAAGATTTAATCCGGCCTTTGTTCAAATCAATTTCAAACGTATCCTAAAGCGTTCATTGCCTTCGCGGGTTTTAGATACGGGAGAGAGAAAGGCCACATCCCTAAATAAGGGAGAATCCTCCAGAAGAGATATCAGTTGGTTAGCTGCCTCAGCATACCCTCCTATGATTACGGAATCCTCTGCGATACGCATCTCAATGAGCCAGGTACCCGTTGGTATTCTCTCGGCCAACTCCTTGATTACGTCCAAGGTTCGCGGCGAATGCCTTTTTATACTCTGCAAGGTCTCTATCTGCCGGATCAGCTCCCGACATTGCTGTCTGTCTTTCTCAACCTTCTTTGTCTCGCCCTCCAGCTGGATCAACTCCGTATCTATCTTCTCCGCCATGGCCCTGTTTCTTGCAATCCCTCCTCCCCACCACGCAGCAATAGAGATAACCAGCAAGGCACACAGGGTAATCATGATATATCGATAGGTCTTGCTTGGCTTTGGCCGAAGCTCCGGGGGAAGTACATTAAGTCTGACAGGCACCTCTTTGAATTCCTTCACAGCCAGGCCGTAAGAGAAAATCGAGCCCTCATCCCTGCCCAGCGGGCTCATCCACGCAGGTTTGGCCACCGTCGTCTCGCCGGTTTTCAGCCTTTCTAAAAAATCAGGGCCTACCCCGGGGCCGAAAACCAGAACGCTGCAATCCTTGCCATCCAGCCCCCAATATTCCTGGACCTGATTCAAGGCCTCCAGCAACAAACTGCTGTCGTTTTTCTTCCCTTCAGGCCTTTCCAGCATGGTCCCGTATTTCAAGGACCAAGCATCAACTACGGCAAGTTCCACCCATACATTATCCACATATGCCAAGGCAGCGCATTGGTACTCATAACCGTCGCTAAGACAAAAAACTGCATTTGCAAGGGATGAAGCTCCTGGCTCTATAGTGTCGATCTTCCAATCTACAGACCGGGCAGCCTCCAGGATCTGGCTGATAACTGCTCGCTTGGCTACCGCCAGCAGCAGGTCCATATTTCCCTCATTCTTCCTCTCAGCGACGATCTGGCAGTCGAAAAATACCTCATCTGAGCCTACGGGTATATATTTATCCATCTCATAAGCGAGAGATACCCTCAGATTTTCCTTTAGGGCCGACGGCAGTGTGAGATACCTGAAGGTCGCCAGATCGGATTGAAAACCCACGTGTAAATGGGCGCCTCCGGCCTTGTGGTCCAGCGCAAACTCGGCAAGAAAGGAAAAGGCTTTTTTTGCCCTCTCGGCAAAGCGTGCCTTGGGCTCTAAGTACAGATCTCTATGGGCGACCAGTTTGGGACCTCCCGGCCCCGTTCCCAGCAAGGCAGCGCTTGCGCGATCACTGCCGATGTACAGTCCTAGTGTCGGATGGAATATCATGATGTCCTTTCCGATTGAAGCTCGTCCATACCAGGGCCTTCCCCTTCCAAGAAGGCAGCACTCTGCTTTTGGTCATTCCACCACTGGATGATAGCGTAACGGTCGGCGAGCTTCGTGTCAAACATTACCACTGCGGAAAGGGTCCTGGAGAAAGGTCCCTGTTCTATGACACCCTTTGATCGAATCGCATAGTATGGGCTCAGCTCCACCGTGATATAAGGCGCAATCGAGGCATAGATGTCCGCTCCCACCACCGGGATCAATTCCTCAAGAGATAAAAAATCTTTTTCCTCCCTGAATGCCGATACGGCCTTTACCGCATCCTCGGCCATTCCAGGAAGAGCGCCCAAAACCTGGGTTGGAGCAGCATTGATATTGATCTTTTGCGGTTTAACCTTCTTTTGAGCCAAAGACTTCCTATCGCGCGATTCCCCGGTCCCCTCACCGTAAACGGTAACCATTTCCTGCAGGCCACCGTAAAAGATCTTCCTGGTGATTCCGCGAACCAGCAGCAGCTCCTCAGCTGAATCAAAATAGCCGTTCTTGCAATGATAAGGGTTGGGGAGGGCTTGGTAATAATCATCCTCTGCCCCGTTTAGACGGTGCAGATTATCCTGGTCGCGCCAGTCCAGAATGGAATCCACGATTACCGCAACATCTTGCTCCTCAAGCTGAAAAGGCCTGAGCATGATCTTGATAAGCTTGCTGTCGGCCATGTTTATATCTATCTTGCCTGCTTCATTACCTATATGCACCATGTAATAACCCTCGCCGAAAAAAATCTTCGAGTTTTCGTAGTTGATGCGAAAAAAGGGGCTTCTTCGTTCGCCCTGTCCATATTCTACCTCTCTGCGCACCGGCACGAAACCTTCCCATACCATCTGATCTAGGGCTTGCTGGATCCCCGCATATGCGAGGTAATATGCCCTCGTAGCCTGGGTGAAGCCCCACGTCATATTCACCTCAGTCCGTATGGTATGGCAAAACTCAGCTACGATCACGGACAACAGGATCAGGACCCATAATACCAAAAAAAGGGCAACACCCCTTTCGCCTCCTGCTCGGAGCAAGACCCTCAAGATAGAATATGCCGATGTCCTCATTGAACCTTGATCGTACAGCGGGGCCTCGCCAGAAAGGACAAGGTGATGCCCCCTTGGTAAGCCATATGCACCTTGACGGCAAGGGGCAGATCCCCCTGCTTCTCTTTGCCCCATTCCCTTAGCCAGCTTGATTCCTCCTTGCCTTTCTCCTTATCCAGAAACCGGAACAAAATCTCCTCGGCCCGTGGAACCAATAAAACGGGGGCGTTGTTTCCTCCCCGCCCTTCGAACTCATGTTCCTGGCTCAAGAAGAAGAGATCTATTTGGTACAACAGGAGTTGTTCCTTGCCTGATTCCTCATCGCGAACCACCTCATACCGCACATACACGGGTCTACCCTCACTCTTTATTAAAAGGGGGATAAGAGATGCAAATTCTAAGGATTTCTCATCTCCTCTCATAAAAAAAGGGGGTTGCCCGGGCAATATCACCTTCTCCCTGGTATACAGGGAGGTTATCTGAGAGCCGATCAGTTCAGCCAGAACCCGCAGCCTCTGGTTTTCGTCAATATCCCTTTCACCTTTTTCCCATGCATCTACACCTATCTTAAGCCCCCCGAATATCAAGGTCACAATTACTGCAAGGATGGTGCCGCTGATCAGAAGCTCCAGCAAGGTAAAACCATCGGATCTTCCAACAATGCCGCACAATGAACGAGGTAAAGCCACGACTACCCTTTGCGTCTAAACACCTTGTAGCTCTCGCACCCTGGCCATTGTAAGGGTGCTGATAGTAACATTCCGCTGCCGATGTCCTTCCTTCCACCTGACCTCCAGGGCAATGCGAAAAAGGCGCACGGATCCGGTAGGCATGACCGATTCATCCTCCACAAAAGGGGTGATCTCCACACTCCATAGGGAATTGTCCGGAAACCTCCCTTCCATGGAGCCGGCTGACAGCTCAGGGGCCATGAGGATTTCCTCCATCTTCTCCCTGGCATGGAAAACGGCCTGAAGGTACTCGCTGGAAACCCGGCCTCCTTTCAGGCTCCCTGAAAAAAGCTCCATGATCACAACCAAACACAGGGTGAGGATGACCATGGACACCAGTATTTCGATAAGGGTAAATCCAGGAGATTCCCTGCTGAACAGCCGAACATGCCGTTCGCATGGGTGAGAAGAGCCTCCTTCAGTCGTTATGTCCCTGTGCATTTTCACATCAGTCAGAAGATCGTTGCCCTGGAGGTAACTATATCCACCTCCACCACATAAGATTTGCCCCTGGTGTTGACCAGGGCAATCTCGCCCCCTGTGGAGGTCCCGTTTTCAAGGAAATAGATGACATAGCGTTGCGCGGGATCGTGACGGCCCGTAGGTGTTTTTACCTCATCAAACCGGATGCCCTCGGGCAAGGCGTATTCTTTTTTTAGGGTTCGGCCTGGGTGTGACGGCGCTTCCCCATTCTCTTCCACGGCCCTGACCGGATACAAGGGGCAAACAGTCACTGTCCCCTGCCCTTTATCGATAACAGCCTGATACATAATCTTTTCAGTGGCGGCCTTGCTGCCCGCATATCTGAGAGAGGCGGCCAGGGCCCTCGCCGAGGTCTTAAGCTGTAAATTGATAAGGGAGTTTCCCACCCTGGGGGCTGCGAGCATGGCAAGGGTCCCCACGATAGTGATGACCACCAGCAGTTCCACCAGCGTAAAACCTCCGGTCCGAACTGAAAAGCAGGGCCTATCCAGATACAGGCTCTTCATCCTTTGATGTCCATCCAGCTGACGATGTCCTGATCCTCATCGGTTCCGCCCGGCCCGCCGTCAGCGCCGTAGCTGATGATGTCGTAATCTCCATGTTCGCCGGGATATCTATACACATAGGGATGCCCCCAGGGGTCCAGCGGTACCTCTTTTGGCAGATACGGCCCATCCCAGTTCTCTACATCGCTGGGCTTTTCTCTCAAGGCCTGCAGACCTTGTTCGCTTGTCGGGTATTTCCCCACGTCCAGGCGGTAGGTATCAAGGGCTGTTTCAAAAAGCCCGATCTGTGCTTTGGCCGCCTTTTGTTTTGACTTGCCAACCTTTCCGAACATCCGCGGACCCACGAGTGAGGCCAAAAGGCCCAGGATGATCATCACAATCAGCAATTCTATAAGAGTAAAGCCCCTCGACCACCTGCATCCCGTCATGTTCTCTCCCCCGTACCTCAATATGTGTCTTCTGTCTTTCCTTAAAAAACCGTCAATAACCGTTTGTTATCCTTTTCACCCCCTAGAAAGGCAACTCATTGATGCTGAATATCCCCAGCAGCATGGAAATCACGATAACTCCCACGAGAAGGCCCATGATAAGAATGATAACAGGCTCGAGCAAGCTAATCAATCTCCTGATCATTTCCCGCATGGTGTTTTCATAGTGATCAGCCACCCGCAACAACATCTGTTCCAGCTGCCCCGTCTCCTCGCCGGTGACGATCATCTGAAGGGCCAGTTGCGGAAACCCTTCAACGGCTCTGAGAGCAACCGACAGGCTGTCGCCCTCCCTCACCCGTTCGGTGATCTTCAGCATAGCCCCCCTCATGGTCCGGTTATTGATTGACTCCTCTGCCATGGAAAGTGCCTGAAGGATGGGCACGCTGCTGCTCAGCAATACTCCCAAAGTCCTTGCATAGCGAGCCACCTCCATTTCCCTCAACAGGTTTCCCACAAAAGGCATTGCCATCTTATAGCGGTCCATCCTCGCCCGTCCACCTGCTGTTCTCACGTACCGCTGGATCATAAAGACGAGGCCTATGATCCCGATAACCAGAAAGAGCCAGGTACTCCTCAGCAGTTCGCTGGATAAGAGGAGGATTTGGGTGGGCAAGGGCACTGCCTGGCCTGTGTCAGAAAAAATTACGGAAAATTTGGGGATCACAAAGGCGAGAAGCACCACAATGGACAGGCCGCTGACCACCAGGACGAATACCGGATAGATCAAGGCTGAGACTATGTGATTCCTCAACTCCTGCATATCTTTAAGGAATCCTGCAAGTCTGCCGAGGGATTCAGCCAGCCTCCCTGCCGACTCCCCTGTCTTCACCATGTTTCTGTAGAGCTCCGAGAAGACTTCCTTATGCCGTGCCAGAGCATCGGACAGATAGGCGCCGCCTTTTACCCTTCGGAGCAGATCATCCACGAGATCGCGGAAGACAGTATTTTCCAAAACCTGAGCCTGGATGGCCAGGGCTCTATCAACCGGCAGGCCTGAGGCCAAGAGAAAGGAAAAGTCTTGGGTGAAGGCCGCCAATTCAGCCAGGCGAATCCGCCTACCGCCGATCTTCAAGAACCGGCGCAGGTTACCCATATAATCATTCAGACCTTGCTTTTGTGGGGAGATTCGTATGGGCATATAGCCCATTTCCTGGAGTCTTCCTGCCGCAACCTTCTCTGCTTCCGCCTCTAGGACACCAGTTACTACTTTGCCGGAAGAATCCGATGCCTTATAGCTGAAAAAAGCCATAATCCGGTCAATCCTCCAAGGTAACCCTCAACACCTCCGAAATGGTGGTGATGCCCTTTTTGACCTTTTCCCAGCCGTCTTCCCTTAAGGTAATGAGGCCTTTTTTTACGGCCACATCTCTGATCTTTTCCGATGAGGCCTTTGCCCCGATCAATTCTCGGATCTCGTCGTCAATCTGAAGGTATTCAAAAATACCGATCCTGCCCAGATACCCTGTGCCCTGGCATTGATCGCATCCCTTGCCCTCATAGATGGCCATGACATGGATATCCTCCGGGTCCAATCCCATTGAAGCAATCTGCCTCCTATCCGGTTCAACGGCTGTCTTGCAGTGAGGGCATATCACCCTGACCAATCTCTGGCTCAAGACTCCGAGAAGGGTTGAATTAAGTAGAAAGCTCTCAACGCCCATGTCCAACAGCCTGGCAATGGCTCCCACGGAATCGTTGGTATGAAGAGTGCTGAACAACAGATGTCCTGTGAGAGCGGATTGAACGGCGATTTCAGCGGTCTCAAGGTCTCTAATCTCTCCAACCAGTATGATATCAGGATCCTGCCTTACAATTGAGCGCAAACCATTTGCGAAGGTCAGGCCCGTTTTCGGGTTTATCTGGATTTGATTGACGCCCTTCAACTGATACTCGATGGGATCCTCCAGGGTGATGATCTTTTTTTCCGGAGAATTCAGCCTGGTGAGGGTGCTGTAAAGACTGGTGGTCTTGCCGCTGCCGGTGGGCCCGCACACGAGGATCATGCCGTAAGGTTGAACGATAAGTCCCATATATTTTGAAAAGAGGGCGTGAGAGAGCCCCAGCTTTTCGAGATCCAGAATCAGGGAGCCTCTGTCCAGGATCCGCATGACAATGCTCTCGCCGAAGGCTGTGGGAATAGTGGAGACCCGAAAATCGATCTCCCTATCCCCTACCCGCATCTTTATCCGGCCGTCCTGGGGAAGCCGCCGCTCCGCGATATCCAACTTTGCCATAATCTTTATCCTGGAAGCGATAGCCGCATGCAATCTCCTGGGAGGCGATTCCACCTCGTGCAACACCCCGTCTATCCGATAGCGCACCTTAAGCTCATCCTCGAAGGGTTCAAAGTGAATGTCGCTCGCCCTGGATCCCACGGCATTGAAGACGAGCCGGTTCACTAACCGGATAATCGGCGCTTCGGAGGCAAGGTCTCTGAGGTGATTGACGTCTTCTTCTTCGCCTGAAGAGATATCGAATACGTCCCTGCCTGCCTCCTCGATGATCATCTCGAGCGACTGCCTCCCCATGCCGTACAACCTGTCGATTGCAGCCAAGATATCGTCTTCGCTCCCCTTCAGGACATCTATTTTTAATCCGTAGGTCAGCCTCAAAGAATCGATCGTATAGATATCTCGGGGATCGGCCATTGCAATGCGGAGCAGCTCGCTGTCCGCATAGAGCGGAACGAACCTTGTCTCCTTCATGAACCGTAGTGAAAGGTTTTCAAGCAGTACAGGCTCCTGGGGGTAGTCGTGAAAGGCTATCTCTCGCATCTTGTTCACTTGGGTTGGATTGTATGGTTAGTAAGCCCCAAAGTGCCTCATGCGCTTTAATCCATGCTGCGCAATGGCTCCTTGCCCATAAATCTCACAAGTAGTGCCAATTAGACATTCAGCAAAACCAAATAATAGCCTTTAGGAGGATAACATGCTAACTTTTTTAAACAATCATATTATGCATCATGCTCGCTGTCAAAAAGAAATGGCAAGGCTGATAGCACGGATGACACGAAAGTAGTTTACAATACCTTGTGTAAATCCTGAGATGCTAGAAAATGGTCGAGTGATCGTTATTCTTACCCTATTACTGGGATCCTCCGTATACTTCTTTTTCCTCCCGTAAAGTTAACAGCACCAGAATCTCATTGTCGAGCTGTATCACAGCCTCTTTGGACAATCTGCTTCTTAATCGAGAGCAAGCTCTGTGGCCGATGTGGTATGAAAGCACATTTCTGGAGCAAAAGATACTTTAATAGCATCAATGGGGAGTAACCATCTACTCCTTCATGGCTCTGGCCGATAGGGTATCATTCTTTTAAAAAATCCTTTCTATTTTCCAAGTTAACTGGCTTACTAATACTTTCCATCATATTTACGCTGCCATTCTTTTCTCTATTGACCTGAGCAGTGACAACTCAGCAAAGCTGAGGGTTTTCTTTACCTTCTCATAGCCCATATTATTTCTCTCCATTGCCCTTACTATTTTTTAAAGAGAAATATGGCATAAGATTGTCTGCAGGTTGTGCAGAGCTCTTCGAAAATGTTAGAGCATATAGTTTGGCGGAAGTGCATGGGAATCGAACCCACCCGCGAGGGTACTAGCCCCGCGCACCGGATTTGAAGTCCGGGAGCCCCACCAGTGAGCTATCCACTTCCGCTTTTCTTTGATAATCTATTGGTATCGCTTTCGATGAACTCTCTATGCTACGAAAACAGTTTTACACAGAATATTGAAAGAGAGCTACTAAGGAACGCAGGCAACAAGGAATCTCGTTTTTAAGAAGCAATCTTTGTACCTCACAACTCCCCCTGCCATGCTCCCAGATGAAGGGGGAGAGAAGACTACCAAACAGTAATCTCTCCCCCTTTCTGCCATCTCGTTTCTCTACTTCTTTTGCTCGTCTACCGCCATGGGTCTATGGGATAGGTGCGAGGCCGCCATCCAAATGTCATAAACACATAGCAATGCTCATCGCCGAAACTATCAGAGACAATGATAGTGTTAGATGTAGGCGAACCAAAGGCAGGGAACTCGTAGTCAGGAGGCAGGTCTTTATACGGTATCCCGGAGGTTGGCTCTATCACCCTGCCGGCGTCTGTTGCGTAGTCCCACCAGCCGTGCTTGTAATACCAGTCTTCGGTTACGGTATAAGTTCCCGCTAGCCAGTTATAGACGTCGGTTTTCGTGGCGAACCCGACCATGTCAGTCAGTTGCCTGGCCAGATCCTTATGTATCACAAACGCTTTGCCGCCGGCCATTCCCGCTGCCTCGATAATGACGGGAGCGTAGGCTTCCAAGAAGTTATACGGGCCGGGATGATCCGGCGGCCATCCATGATAATCCTGGATCCACCGGGCCATGCCCCCTTTTCCTACCCAAAGCTGACGGTGTGACCCTGGGCTATGCCCCATTCCTAGAAGCACGTACTGGGCTTCTATTTTCCCGAGCACACTTTGATCCTTGGTGTAGTGGACGGTTTCCCCAGTAGCTGGATCCGTATACGTAGACTCTTCATTAAAGCCCACCCAATCTCCGGGAAGCCCCTTCAAATCCTCGGCAATGCAGATGCTGTGCATTGGGTTGCCCGAGTCGCTTCGGAGCACACCGCAGGTGC
>Ga0307434_1001226_pt1 | contig 14270 bp, 13 predicted proteins | sample SalMarWE160220MG_FD_202156 | JGI IMG/M metagenome (GOLD analysis project Ga0307434, IMG submission 202156) | Salt marsh sediment microbial communities from the Plum Island Ecosystem LTER, Massachusetts, United States - WE1603-220 | ecosystem: Environmental > Aquatic > Marine > Intertidal zone >... | reverse complement strand
GAAGTGCTTTAGAGAACTGAAGAAACCTGATAGAAACGGAAAAAGTGGAAAAAGAACCGGTTGAAGGACTGCTTGTTGATAATCCCTCAGAAAGTACTGTGGGGGATGTCATGGTTGTTGGTGGAGGGATCAGCGGTATTCAGGCCTCCCTTGATCTGGCCGATATGGGCTTTAAGGTTTACTTAGTGGAGGAATCGCCGGCTATTGGCGGCAAGATGGCCCAGTTCGATAAGACCTTTCCCACCAATGACTGCTCCATGTGCATTGAATCACCGAAGTTTATTGAATGTGAGAGGCATCCCAACATCGAGGTCCTGACCTATACTAAGGTTGACAGAGTAGAAGGTAAAGCAGGAGACTTCACGGTAACCCTGATCAAGAAGCCCAGATATGTCGATATAGACAAATGCACCGGTTGCACTGCCTGCGCAGAGTACTGCCCGGTCAAGGTCCCTGATCCATATAATCAAGACTTGTCATGGAGTAAGGCCATCCATATCTATTTTTCTCAAGCAGTTCCGCTTATCTCGTATATTGACCCTCAAGCATGCCTTTACCTTCAAGACGAGAGATGTACCATTTGCTTAGGAGTCTGTAAGAATGACGCCATAGATTTTAATCAGAAGGAAGAGAAGGTAGAGATAGAGGTAGGGGCGATAATTCTGTCTCCGGGCTATGAGATATTCGATCCTAAGCTGAGGGGTGACTATGGCTATGGAGAGATGCAGAATGTGGTGACCAGTCTTGACTTTGAACGGTTATTATGTTCAACCGGACCATACGAAGGTGAGATACTGCGTCCTTCCGACAAGAAGCATCCCCACAAGATAGCCTGGATTCAGTGCGTGGGTTCCAGACAGGTTATCCCGGGCGGTAACAGCTATTGCTCGGCTGTATGCTGCACCTATACCCAGAAACAGGTAATTCTGGCAAAAGACCATGACGATGAGATTGAGGCTGCTGTATTTCATAACGATATTCGGGCCTTTGGCAAGGACTTCGAACGATTCTACCAGCGGGCAGAGAAGCTTGCCGGGGTTCGATTTATTAGAAGCTACGTATCGATAGGCAAAGAGATCCCGGAAAGCAAGAATGTAACGATACGATACTCTACTACCGAGGACGGAGTCAAGGAGGAGGAATTCGATCTGGTGGTGTTATCCGTTGGATTGAATCCTCTTGCTGGCGCGAAGGATTTTGCAGATACGTTCGGCATTGAGCTCAATTCTTACGGATTCTGTAAAACCAATCCTTTGAATCCTATGGAGACCACGCGCCCGGGAATCTTTGTAAGCGGCGCCTTCCAGGGCCCCATGGATATCCCCGAGTCAGTGGTGAGCGCCAGCGGGGCTGCAGCCCTTTGCAGTCATCTCCTTGCTTACCGGCGAGGGGCGCTGGCCAAAGAAAGGATATATCCACCGGAAAGGGATGTTTCTGGAGAAGAGATAAAGGTGGGTGTTTTTGTGTGTCGCTGTGGAGCAAATATCGGAAGAGTGGTAGATGTTCCTTCTGTGGTTGAATATGCATCCACCTTACATAACGTTGCCCACGCTCAAGAAAGCCTCTTTGCGTGTTCTACTGATAATGCCCGGGAGATAGCAGATACAATCCGAGAAAAAGGACTCAATCGCGTCGTTGTCGCTGCCTGCACACCCAGGACGCATGAACCGTTATTCAGGGACACGGTTCGTGAAGGAGGAATTAATCCATATTTCTTTGAATTTGCCAATATACGAGAACATTGTTCCTGGGTTCACTCTCGTGAAAAGGAGTCAGCGACTAAAAAGGCAAAGGATCTTGTTCGGATGGCGGTAGCCCGATCCACCTTTTTAGAGCCCTTGCAGGAATTTGAGCTGCCGGTCAATAAGGCTGGTTTAGTAGTCGGAGGAGGCCCGGCTGGGATGACCAGCGCTCTGAGCTTAGCCAAACAAGGATTCGAGGTTTACCTGGTAGAAAAGGATACAGATTTGGGGGGAATGGCGCGAAGACTTTATTCCACCTTAGAAGGGATGGATGTTCAAGCATATTTGGGTGATATTATCCGCGAAGTGTATCGAAACCCCCTCATACATGTGCTTACGGATTCTACCATCATAGAGGCTTCCGGGTATGTGGGCAATTTCATAACCAAGGTGAAGTCTGAAGGAATACTCAAGGAGATACACCACGGGATAGCCATCATAGCCACTGGCGCCGATGAGTATAAACCTACTGAATACCTGTATGGAAAAGATGATAGGGTCGTTACCTTTCTCGAGTTAGAGGAGCAAATAGCCAAAGGAGAAGAGACGGTCATTAACGCAGAAACCCTCGTTATGATCCAATGTGTGGGCTGTAGAAATGAAGACAGAAATTACTGCTCCCGGGTATGTTGCAGTCAGGCTATAAAGAACGCCTTGAAGCTAAAAGAGATAAACCCCCAGATGGATATCTACATTCTCTATCGAGATATGAGAACGTATGGGTTTAAAGAGGATTATTACCAGGAAGCGGCAAATAAAGGTGTAACCTTCATCCGCTATGAGCCGGACGATAAACCCCGGGTGGAGGCTGTTGAAGAGGATGGTAAGTCTATTCTCAGGGTTACCGTGGCCGATCCTATTCTCGGGAAGAGGCTTTCTCTGGACACTGATTTGCTGGCTTTAGCCGCCGCTGTTATCCCTTCAGCAACAAATAGTACAATATCGCAATTTTTCAAGGTGCCGGTGAACCAAGATGGTTTCTTTCAGGAAGCACATGTAAAATTACGGCCTGTTGACTTTTCCACAGATGGTGTTTTTGTGTGTGGAATGGCTCACTATCCGAAGCATATCTCGGAGGTCATCAGCCAGGCTTATGGGGCTGCAGGACGGGCTGTAACTCTTCTTTCAAGGGATTCAGTCATAGCCTCCGGCGCTGTTTGCGAGGTGAACGAGAGTGAGTGTCTCGCGTGTGGGGCATGTATGTCTGCTTGTACGTATGGAGCTATAGAGTTTTATGATACGCCAAAAGGCAGGAAGGTAAGGGTTAATTCTATTCTCTGCAAAGGATGTGGGCTTTGTAACTCAAAGTGCCCAGTAGGAGCTATTTCCCTAAGGCACTTTACCGATAAAGAGATCTTTTCCCAAATTAACTCATCATTTCCAGGCCTTGCAGAAGCCCGCTCATGAACAAAGCAGGGATTACCGCAAAAGAGGGGAATTAAGAATGGTTTCGGGGTACGAGTTTGAACCAAAGATTGTAGGATTTTTATGCAATTGGTGTTGCTACGCAGGAGCGGATCTTGCTGGAGTTTCCCGATATCAGTACCCCACTAATATACGGGTGGTAAGGGTGATGTGCTCCGGTAGAGTCGACCCGGCCTTTTTACTCCAAGCTTTCTTAGACGGAATAGACGGGGTGTTTATCGGCGGTTGTTGGCTAGGGGAATGCCATTATGCTGTGGGGGGAAATTACCATGCATTGAGCATGATGCATATATTCAAGAAAGTACTGAAACTGGTAGGGGTTAGCCCTGAAAGGGTAAGGCTTGAATGGGTATCCGCCTCTGAAGGAATCCGCTTTGCCGAGGTTGTTACTGATTTTACCGATATCCTTAAGAAATTAGGGCCTCTGGGCACAGAGGAAGGAATAGACGAAAATGGATTCAAGTTCAAACTTGAAGCAGTTAAAAATTTGCTTCCCTACATGAAGCTGGTTGAGAGGGAGAAGCTGAGAGTGCATTTCGACACAGAAGAAGAATATACTGAATTTTTCTCTAGCAGCGAGGTAGATAGGTTATTTCGTGAATTAATTGCAGATAAATTAGCGATAAGCCAAATTATGTTGCTCCTGCGAGAAAACCCTCTTTCAACAGGAGAAATCTCTGAGACGTTGGGCTTAAACCCGTCTGAAGTCTCAAGACAACTTACGATTTCAGCAAGGCAAGGGTTAGTCAGATTCGATGAAAGCCAGAAGCGCTTTTCCCCCGTCTTACGGTGAAGGAGCAGGCACGGGGATTATGGCAAGGAAGAAGGTGAGAACAGTAGCTATGGATGGCGATAAAATCGATCAAATTATTGATAAACATCAGGGTGATGCCAGTTCACTCATTCAAGTATTACTGGAGATTCAGAGCGAAAATCGTTGGCTTCCTAAGGAAGCATTAGACAAAGTCAGTGAGAAATTACACGTGCCTTTCAACCGGATACAGCATATCACTACCTTTTATAAAGCCTTTAGTCTCGTTCCTAGAGGACGTTATGAAATTCACGTATGCATGGGAACTGCCTGTCATGTTCGCGGTGCGCCGCGTGTCCTCGAAAAGGTTCAAGACCTGATTGGGATTACACCTGGCGAAACGGACTTGGATTTAAAGTTCAGCCTGGAGACTGTGAATTGCCTTGGTTGCTGTGCTTTAGGCCCGGTGATGGTAATCGATGGCGAATATCATGGCAAGATGGCACCGGCCAAAGTGGAAGATGTGTTGAAAAACTACGATTAAGGAAAGAGTATGCGAAGGATAAATTCACCTGCGGATTTGGAAGGGCTGAGGAAGGACATCTTATCAAAGAGAAATCGAAATAAGCCTTGTATTACGCTGTGTTCTGGTACTGCCTGCCATGCTAGCGGCAGTGAAAAAGTTGCTGCAGCTATTGAACAGGAAATAGAAAAACAAGGATTAAAGGGTGAGGTAGACTTTAGAAGAACGGGCTGCCATGGTTTTTGTGAGAAAGGCCCCATTGCGGTTATTTATCCTGAGGAGATATGTTATCTCCAGGTCATGCCCGAAGACATTTCCGAGATTACCTCTCGGACCTTAAAGGAGAAGAAGGTTGTCGATCGTCTGCTCTATGTCGACCCAAACACAGGCGAAAAAGCAACCCATGAATCCGATATTCCCTTCTATAAGAATCAAGAACGACTTGTTTTCGGCCCCAATAGAAGGATTGACCCTAAAAGTATTGAAGATTACCTCGCCATCGGTGGCTATCAAGCCTTAGCTAAGGCTCTCTTCGAGATGACGCCAGAGCAGGTTATCAGAGAAGTGAAAGGGGCAAATTTGAGAGGTCGAGGTGGAGCAGGTTTCCCGGCGGGAATGAAGTGGGAAGCTGCTCGTAATGCCCCAGGGGAGACAAAATATGTGATAGTCAATTGCGATGAGGGAGACCCAGGGGCTTACATGGATAGGTCACTCATGGAAGGCAATCCTCATAGTGTCCTTGAGGGCTTGATTATCGGAGCCTATGCCATAGGCTCCCATGAGGGTTATATTTACGTTCGTCAGGAGTATCCCTTGGCAGTAGAGAACGTAGGTATTGCTATCAAGCAAGCTGAGCAATGTGGTTTCCTTGGGGAAAATATCCTTGGCTCAGGCTTTGATTTCACCATTCAAATGCACCGAGGAGCCGGCGCTTTCGTTTGTGGTGAGGAAACATCTCTCCTCATGTCTCTGGAGGGTAAGGCAGGCGAGCCAAGAGCAAGGCCACCATATCCGGCGACGAAAGGGCTCTGGGATAAGCCAACAAATATAAATAATGTGGAGACATGGGCCAACATTCCCTTCATTATTAACAAAGGAGCTGATTTCTTTACCTCAATCGGCACTGAGGGCAGCAAAGGCACAAAGATATTCTCCTTGGTTGGCAAGGTGAACAACACCGGCCTCGTAGAGGTACCCATGGGCATAACCTTGAGAGATATTATCTATAAGGTAGGCGGCGGTATCCCTGGAGGCAAGAAGTTCAAGGCAGTGCAGACGGGTGGTCCATCAGGAGGATGTATCCCTGAAGAACACTTAGATATTGAAGTCGACTTTGATGAACTGGCCCAAGTTGGCGCAATAATGGGTTCGGGCGGGATGATCGTAATGGATGAAGACACCTGTATGGTTGATGTCGCCCGGTACTTCCTTGCCTTCCTCGCTGATGAATCGTGTGGAAAATGTGTTCCATGCCGTGAAGGCATCAGGCAAATGCTTAAGATTCTGACTAATATCAGTGAAGGAAAGGGGAAAGAGGGGGACATCGAGCTTTTGGTGGAGCTGTCCGAGACAACCCGAAATGCCTCGCTCTGTGCTTTAGGTAAAACTGCTCCTAACCCGGTCTTGAGCACTATACGCTACTTCAGAGATGAGTATGAGGCACACATCAAGGAGAAAAGGTGCCCAGCTTATGTCTGCAAGGAGCTAATCTCGTACTATATTGATCCGGATACGTGTCAGGCATGTATGATTTGCCTTCGAAAATGCCCTGTAGAGGCGATTGTAGGTGGCAAGAACCAGATCCATGTGATTGATCAAGAGAAATGCATAAAATGCGGAACCTGCTTCGAAGTGTGCCCACCTCGGTTTGGTGCGGTGAAGAAGATCTCTGGCGAGCCTGTTCCGCCTCCTATCCCTGAAGAAGCAAGAACTATAATCAGAAAGAGCAAAGCAAAATGAGTAAAATCATTTTACAGATTGATGAAAAAAAAGTTGAGGCAAGGGAAGGGATGACCATTTTGGAGGCAGCACACAGTGTTGGGATATTTATTCCGACACTTTGTCACCACGAGAAATTGGAACCGTATGGCGCTTGCCGAATTTGCACTGTAGAAGTAGAAACTCACGGCAGGACAAATCTCATTGCTTCCTGCCTTTATCCGGTAGAACAAGATCTGGTAGTAAGAACCAGGTCTGAGAAGGTAGATAAAACTCGCAAAATGATTCTGGAGCTGATGCTGGCTCACGCTCCAGATGACCCGGCATTGCAAGATTTGGCAAAAGAGTATGGGGCAGATAAAAACCGTTTTGAAAAAGAGCCATCATTCTGCATTCTTTGCGGTCTCTGTGTACGATACTGTGCTGAGGTCAAAAAGAAGAATGCTGTTGGATTCGTTAACAGAGGAATAAGACGAGAGATAAGTTTCATTCCAGAGATAGCCTCTAAGGAGTGCTTGAACTGCAAGGAATGCTTTTCACTGTGCCCAACAGGGGCCCTACAAGCAGCTTTCGTTTTAACGGAAGCGCTCGCGTTTCCCCCACCCCCTTCGGAACCGGTGCCGGACGAATAGACAACCGAAACTATGCCTGTTCCACTTTCCCTTTTGCCCAGAGCTTTCTGCGACCACGAGAATACTTTGAAGCGGCACCTTCGTGGTATTCGGGAAACCGAGGTTGGAGCTTCGACATAAGAAACAGGATGCACGTTGTAGCGTTACCTATCAAGGTCTACCCCATTGCTTTTTGCTCACGTTATCCTGCGTATCTTCCCACTGTGGCATTGATCGAGCGATATATATCGGGTATGATGCAAGCAAGAGCCAACCTTCAACCTATCTCATAGGTATGTTTGAATTACTGATCATCATTGCCATCCTTCTCCTCTCGGTTATGATTCATGAGTGTGCCCATGGGCTGGTCGCACTCTGGTTCGGCGATGATACCGCGAAGAGACAGGGGAGGTTATCCCTCAATATCATCAGGCACATAGATCCGGTCGGCACTATCGTTGTTCCCTTGATCCTGCTCGTATTTTACCTGGTGGCAGGTTCAGGGATCATCTTCGGTTGGGCCAAGCCCGTGCCCGTGACCGCGGCAAAACTCAGGAATCCGGCAAGGGACTATACCTTGGTTTCCATTGCGGGACCTTTATCCAACATCATCCTGGCCTTCGCCTTTGCTGGCATGCTTCCCATCTCAATGGCGGTTTTAAACGGGCATAGCGACCTCCTCTCCGTCGCGAGCTTTGTGTGTATCTTCGGGGTGAGGATAAACGTGATCCTCTCCATGTTTAACCTTATTCCCATGCCCCCTCTCGACGGGTCCCAGGTACTGATGTACCTGCTTCCCCACCGGCTCTCGCTGCAGTACAGGAGGCTCTCGAGATATGGCATCCTTCTCATCATGCTCCTCATCGTCACCGGCGCCCTACACTACCCGTTTCTGCTGGCAGATTACCTCTCCCGGGCACTGCTGAGCTTGATGTACCATGCAGGAGGGGGGTTGTAATGTACCATACAAACATCGGCATCCAGGCGATCGGTGTGGGCACGTATGTATGCTATGACGAATTCATTGAATAGGCATGGAGTCATCACAGAGGGAAACGATGCCAGATAATTGCTATGAACATGATGAAGTCGTGGAGGGCATTGTATGGATTTAGAGGGTGGAGCACTGGTTCTTGAAGGCGGAGGCCTCAGGGGGGTTTATACCTCGGGCGTTCTCCGCTTTTTTATGGATAACGGGATTTTCTTCCCCTATGTGATCGGCGTTTCCATGGGAGCCTGTAACGCAGCAAACTATGTATCCCGCCAGCCAGAAAGAAACCGGATAGTCAGCATCCGTTATGTCAATGATGCTCGGTACCTCAGCTACGCTCGTCTCCTGATTCGAGGCGAGCTATTCGGCATGAAATTCATCTTTGATACGCTCCCGCGTTCCTTGATTCCATTCGATTTTACTACCTTTATGGAAAATGACGTGAAATGTATCACGGTGGTGACGGACTGTGAGACCGGAGAAGCGCTCTATTATGAAAAGAAGGAGCTCGGCAAGGATTATCTGAAGGTTCTCCAGGCGTCGAACAGCCTACCGTTTGTAGCGAAACCGGTTCATTATAATGGACTGATCTTGATGGACGGCGGACTATCAGATGCTGTTCCGATCAAAAAAAGCATAGATGATGGGAATGCAAAAAACGTCCTTATTCTTACTCGCCCGAAAGGCTATCGGAAAAAGCGGACCCGCTTTCTCCTATTCGCCTCCCTGCGATATCCCCGGTACAAGGGCTTATTGAATGCGATCGCAACGCGCCATGCAAGATATAACGAGACTATGGATTTCATTGATCAGCTTGAACAGCAGGGCAGGGTTTTTGTAATCCGACCCCGGTCTGCACTCAATGCTGGACGGGCCGAACGGAACAAAGACAAACTCTATGCAGCCTACGATCAGGGGTATAACGACGGTTCCGCATCTGAGACAGGGTTACGTTCCTTTTTGAATGGATCTGTTCAGACGTAAGTGATTAGTACGGGAAACAGTATATGGTGTGCATTTCATGAATGAACGTACTCGGAAGATGGTGCCCACGAGGAGATTGAAAAGGAGAGTAATGTATACTATATGAATATCTGAAGACTTTTATGGGGTGAGTGATGGGACTTGAACCCACGACCACTGGGGCCACAACCCAGTGCTCTGCCAACTGAGCTACACTCACCATAAATATGTTTTTTACCATACTATTGAGTCCATGACAACAAGTTATTTAGCCGTCTTGTATCCTGAGATGACGTTCGGTTACCATCGCGCCTCACCGGCCTCAATGGGGCATGTGATTCATGGATGAGGTTTGATAATCCATCAGATCGGAAGGTGCCAGTGGAAAAAGAAAACAAGAGTGCGCTTTTCAGAGGAATACCGGCGGTAGATCATCTGCTGGGATCACCTCGTATAAAAGAGAAGCTGCCCCATACCCCAAGGCTGCTGGTCTTAAGGGCGATCCATGAGGTATTGGATGAGATAAGGCTGGGTATAGCAGGCGCAGGGGGCGCGGATGATCTGCCCGATCTCTCGTTCAACGCCGTGGTCGACCAGATCCTCGAGCGGATTTCAACGCTCTCGGAGCCGAGCCTCAGACACGTCATCAATGCCACGGGAGTGATCGTACACACCAATCTGGGACGATCCCCGTTATCGAGGAGGGTCATTGCGAGGTTAAGCGAGTTGGCGAGTGGCTACAGCAATCTGGAATACGATCTGAACGCCGGCACAAGGGGCAGCAGGTACGTACATGTCGAGGACATCCTTAAGGAGCTTACCGGGGCCGAGGCAGCCATGGTCGTCAACAATAACGCTGCTGCGGTCCTGGTTGCCCTGAACACACTTGCCAAGGACAGGGAGGTGATCATCGCCAGAAGTGAATTAGTCGAGATTGGCGGCTCCTTCCGTATACCTGAGGTGATGAGGAAAAGTGGGGCAATGATGTTCGAGGTGGGAACCACGAATAAGACAACGATCAAGGACTATGAATCGGCTATCGAGGCACGGACTGCTCTCTTGCTCAAGGTCCATAAGAGCAATTTTCAAATCGTTGGGTTTGCCGAGGAGGTAGACCTAGCCGAGCTCGTTATGCTGGGAAAAAAGCATGGCCTTCCTGTAATGGAGGATCTGGGCAGCGGATGTCTCATCGATTTCTCAAAGTACGGGCTCAGGGGTGAGCCTACAGTTCAGGATTCGATAGCAAAGGGAGCGGATATCGTTACCTTCAGCGGTGATAAGATGCTGGGAGGACCACAGTGCGGCATTATCCTCGGAAGAAGGGAAATAATCTCCGCCATAAGGCAGAACCAATTGGCTAGAGCCCTCAGGGTGGATAAAGTAACGATTCTCTCCCTTCAGGAGACATTACATCTTTACAGGGATGAGAAAAAGGCCATACGGCATATACCGACTCTCAGGATGATATGTCAACCTTATGGAAGTGTACATCGGAAGGCAAAGAGATTATTGGATATGGTGGGAAGCCTTGGTAAGGGGGCTTTCTCAATAGGCCTTTCCGATGGATTTTCTCGGGTTGGTGGCGGCGCCATGCCTTTGGAGGAGATACGAAGTTGTCTCATCTCTATCTCCTCCAAAACATATCCGGCATCGAAGATCGAATGCTTCTTCCGGTCCTTTAATCCGCCGATAATCATAAGGGTAGAGAAAAACCTCGCCCTCTTGGACGTGAGAACGATCCTGGAAAAGGAACTAAGGACCGTGTCCAAGGCCATCAGAGAATTATCACAGCGCGAGAGGAACACTACCGCATAAAAATAATGCCACCACCGTAAATAAGATACATGCGGTTTCGTGTCTTCCTATAAGCTTCCCTTTAATTCCTTGCCGGGACGAAATCGTACAACCTTGCTGGCTTTAATCTGTATGGGCGCCCCTGTCTGAGGATTTCTCCCTGTTCTCGCTTTTCTTTCAACCACAACAAATGTTCCGAAACCAGCCAAGGGGAGCTTGCGTTCTTTCTTAATTGCCGACTTGCTGAGGTCGAAGAAGGCATTGAGTGCTCGTTCTGCATCGGCCTTTGTTAAACCCGTTTGTTTTGCAATCCCTGCGATTAGTTCTGCTTTTGTCATGGCATCCCTCCTCTTTTTGATTGTTTGCTAAAACCAATTGGTGTATGGATAGTTGCTCTTCTTCCCCTTTTCAGCCATAAATTTTTGCGTATTGCTACCTTTGACACGGGTGTAGAGCCGACAGTTGAGAATGGATTTCATCAGGAAATGGCCTCTCGCAGAAGCCGGATAGATATAAGAGATGCGGTTTTATTAGCACAGGATGGGAACGATTTCAATAAAAAATATTGAATCTTTTCAGAAAGTCCTTTTTTACTCCCATGAACGGCTCAGACACTATCTTTAGAATAGAATAAAAATATAATGTGCTCTATCAATTAATTAAGCAAGGTTATTGTAACTTCACAATAAATTCGGATAATTACTTGTCACTGCCATTTGCTGTCATTGCGAGAGTCCTTCGGCTATGTCCAGGATAAACTCCGCAAGGCGGCAATCCCTGGCCCAGACTTGTTTCTCTGTATGCGGTAATGGAAAGGCATGCATGCAGAAGAAGAAAGAATAGTAGCATGGGTACATCATGTCGCGCGTGCTCGTTGCAATACGAGAGATTGCTTCGTTCCCGCCCGCTTCGCCTTGCGGACTCGCATGGCGGGCAGGTCGCTTGCAATGGCAGAACCCGAATGTATTGAGAAGTAATATAGTATTACTGTATTATATAATAATATCGCCTCATTGAACCAAATCCCTCATTGACAAACATACCTCTGGATTATAATCTGACATGGCAGGTTCAGAAAACACGAGTGTCTAGAGAATAGAGGAGTTTCGGAATAGATACCATTATTGAAAAGGCCTTGAGGGAAAGCATAAGGGTGAAGGAAGCCTTCGTGAGGAAAAACGCCGACAGGTTGGTGAGCCTCGCTGAAAGGATTTCCAAGGCCTTTATGAACGGCGGAAAGCTTATGTTGTGCGGAAATGGCGGAAGCGCCGCGGACGCCCAGCATATTGCTGCGGAGTTTGTGAACAGATTCCAGGAAGAGCGAGCACCGCTTCCTGCCTTGGCGCTCAGCACCGATACATCCATTATTACCAGTATAGCAAACGATTATGGATATGAGCAGGTATTCAGCAAGCAGATAAAGGCGCTCGGTAGAAAAGGGGATATATTGCTCGCTATTTCAACGAGCGGGAGCTCGGCGAATATCATCTCTGCGATACATGCTGCCAAGGAAGGGCAGATATATACCGTTGGCTTCACCGGAAGGGATGGCGGGAAGATGCTCGCACTAGTGGATCTATCCCTCCTCGTTGAAAGCCGCAGCACGCCGCGGATCCAGGAGGCACATATCTTGGCCGGGCACATCGTGTGCGAGCTCGTAGAGAATATTCTTATCCAAGGCACGCTTGAGAGGTGAGTGCGGCAAAAGAAACAATCGTATGAGGGAATCACATGGACAAAGCTAAGCCCATAGACCTAAAGGGATTACAAACCTATTCCATAAAGGAGCGGCACAGTAAGGTCTCAATCAAGGATTTCGGGTCGGTCTGGAAGCCGGGCGAAGGATTTGGTCACTGGGTCAAAGGGCTGCCGCGAATCTTGGCCGGGGATGACTTCAGAACGGTAATCACCAGGCTCACGGATGCGGTGAGGGCAAAGAAGATCGTCCTGGTTGCAATGGGCGCTCATGTCATCAAGGTTGGGTTGGGCCCTGTTCTATTGGATTTAATGGAAAGGGGTATTATCAGCGGGATTGCCATGAACGGTGCAGGCATCATCCATGATCTGGAGGTGGCCATGGTCGGCGCCACCTCTGAGGATGTGGATCAAGAGCTTCATCTGGGCAGGTTCGGAATGGCCAGGGAAACAGGAGAATTTCTCAACAGGGCCATCAGAGAGGGTGCAGGAAAGGGGAGGGGGCTAGGGTATTCAGTAGGCATGAGCATGCTCGATGAGGGATTCCCGCATAACGACTATAGCATTCTGGCGGGTGCTGTGCGAATGGGCATCCCGGTTACGGTCCATGTGGCAATAGGCACCGATATTATTCATATGCACCCGGCGGTTGACGGGGCTTCCATCGGTGAAGCCTCCCATCTCGATTTCCGCATCTTCGCCTCCTTGGTGTCGAACCTCGAGGGCGGCGTACACATCAATCTGGGCTCGGCTGTGATCCTGCCCGAGGTCTTTTTAAAGGCCTTCACCCTTGTGAAAAATCTGGGCTTTACCCTCAGGCATTTCACCACGGTGGACATGGATTTCATACGACAGTACCGTCCTCTCACGAATGTGGTAATACGGCCCACGAGCGAGGGCGGTGAGGGATTCTCACTGACCGGCCACCACGAAATCATGGTTCCCCTCCTCGCAGCAGCCCTGATCGAAAACCTGGAGGGAAACAGCATCATTTCGTGACAGGTATGGAAGCTGATATTCCCAAAATCGGCATCGGCTATGATGTCCATAGGCTCGTCGAGGGGAGGCCCTTGATTTTAGGGGGGCTCAAGATTCCCTTTGAAAAGGGGCTTCTCGGCCATTCCGATGCCGATGTGCTTACCCATGCGGTGATGGATGCCATTCTCGGGGCCATTGGCAAGGGCGATATTGGCCGACACTTTCCTGACTCAGAACCCATGTACAAAGGAGCCAACAGCCTCGAACTTCTGAAAGAGGTCGTGGGAATGCTGTACCGGGAAGGCTTGACCGTGAACAATCTCGACGCCACGCTCATCGCACAAGAACCGAAACTCAGTCCTTATCTGGATGAGATGGGGAGACAGCTTTCCCGTGTGTTAGGCGTGGATGCAGGAGCGGTGAACGTGAAGGCGACCACCACTGAAGGCCTGGGGTTTTGCGGACGAGGGGAGGGTATGGCGGCCTGTGCAGTGGTAACCCTGAAACATACGGGATAAGAGCGGAAAAAGGATGCAGTATGCCCCTTCAACTCTATAATTCAGCAACCAGGAAAAAGGAGATCTTTAGGCCCATAAGGGAGGGCCATGTCGGCATGTACGTATGCGGGGTTACCGTATACGACGTATGCCACATAGGACATGCGCGCTCGGCCATCGTGTTTGATGTATTGGTCAGATACCTCAGGGCACGCGGCTTCACGGTCACGTATGTCAGGAACTTCACCGATGTGGATGATAAGATTATCGAGCGCGCCAACCAGACGGGCAAGGATACTGCTGCCCTGGCGGAACGCTATATAGCTTCATTCTATCAGGATATGCACGCTTTGGGAGTGCTT
>Ga0307434_1001223_pt1 | contig 14303 bp, 8 predicted proteins | sample SalMarWE160220MG_FD_202156 | JGI IMG/M metagenome (GOLD analysis project Ga0307434, IMG submission 202156) | Salt marsh sediment microbial communities from the Plum Island Ecosystem LTER, Massachusetts, United States - WE1603-220 | ecosystem: Environmental > Aquatic > Marine > Intertidal zone >... | reverse complement strand
CACGCAGGCTCGAGTTGCGGCACTATTGGATCTCACTGATTCAAGGCACGGGGTGTGGGCGATCTGCCCGGACGTAAGCCGTGCATCGGCAAACGGAGAGCCAAGTTGGACACCTCGGGCACGCGTTTGCGTCATATCCTTAGGCCCTGTAGGCCACGAGGCCCTGGTCACCTCCGCTCAATGGAAGACAGGGGCGTCAGAGGTGTGTTTCTCGCGCTGAGCGGGTTGCTCGGTTTGTACCTTGGCGCGTCGGCGTCGGCTCAGGTCTCGGTCCGCTCGGTCCAGGACCCGGTGGGCGATGCCGTCGTCCGCCGATCGGATGCTGAGGCCAACGGACCCATCGATCCCGGCGCGCACCGGCTGCCCGACCTTGTTTCCTACGCCATCGGCACCTGGCAGCCGATAGATCCCAGCAACCACTTGTTCGCGGGAGCCTTCACGTTCACGGGCGAGTTCTTCCGCCTCGACCTTGTCTTCGACGGGCTTGTCAATCCCCCGGGCACCTCGGGTTGTTGCGGATACCCGTTCGACCCGTTTCAGTATGGCGACCACCCGGTTTTCGGGTACGTCGAGATTGACATGGACGCAAGCATGGACACCGGGGGCGAGCTCGAGGTGCCGGAGCTCATGTATCTGGGTAACGCCGCCCGTTTCGGCGGGTTGCCGGGCGAGCGCCGTCTCGCCAGGCGGGCGGCGCGGGGTTACACCGCCTTCGACGGGAACATCGCCACTCCTCCTTTCGTCGATCGCAGCGGTGAGGAGTTTCACGTTGCCTTCCAGGGTTGGCGGGTCACGGCGACCTGGCGCTCAGACAGCACCGATTCCATTTTCGGCGTCGGCGAGACCTGGGTCGTCACCGGGCGTCTGCTGTCCCGCGCTCATGGTTACGAGCGTTTCAGCTACGCGTGCGACCCGCGCAACCTCGGAAGTTACGAACCGCTGGTCAATCTTCAATTCGCCCACGACGTGGGGGCCGACCAGACAACGGTAAGCCTGGTGTACCCGCTGACGAACGCGGCGTCGGCGGCCATGGTGAACGCGGGGGCCGCGGAGGATCCTAACTGCGATCCGAGAGACCAGAACAGCGTGCTCGAGGCTCTGGACGAGTTGGTCTTCAGTGTGCATTTCGCCACGCCGATCTGGCTGGGCGATCCCGACTTCGCGATCATCGAGAACTGGGGTCTGTTCGACCTCTGGAGTGGACCGAACGATGTGACGCAGTTCCTCAACCCGCCCGCCTGGAGAATAAACATCATCGTGGGTACCAGTTACGCCGCCGAGGTCAACGACGCCCATTTTGTCTGGACCGATCTAATGCCCGATGTCGTGTTCGGCGATTTCAGCGGCGACGGCATCATCAGTTGGCTTGACCTGGCGCTGTTCGACAAGTTCCTCATCACCAGTGACGGCCAGGCGGGGGTCGACGAGGACGGGGTCATCAACGGCGTGGTGGACCTCGTCGATTTCGGGCCGAATTTCAGTCTATTCGATGTCAACTACGACGGGCTCGTCGATACGAGCGACCGTCCGCAACTGCCGGTGAACGCGCCGGCCCCCGGTGATTTCGATCGGGACGGGGACGTGGATCAGAGGGACTTCGGCTTTCTGCAGGTGTGCATGACGGGGACAGACATGGGTCCGCGAGCCGACCGCTGTGTCGAGGCGGATTTTGATCTCGACGACGACGTGGATCGGGATGACTACGCCGCCTTTGAGTTATGCGCGACCGCACCGGCGGTGCGGGCCCGCGTAACGTGCTGGCCGCCCCCGAGCCCGACCGTGGGTGACGGCGGCCCGAATCGCAAGGACTCGAAGTAACGCGGCCGGTGTGGAAGGGGACTTCCGATGCCGGGCAGGTTTTGGCATCAGGTGAGGCAACCTGGACTTGCCAGAGCAAGCGGCGTCACGCTGCTCGAGCTGCTGGTTGTGGTGACCATTATCTCCGTCCTGGCCAGCGTGGTCCTGGCCACGCTAGGCAGGGTTCGCGCGACCTCCCGGAGCTTTGTCTGCAAGAACAATCTCAAGACGATTGCCTTTGAGTTCATCCAGTTCGCCGACGACTTCGCCCATCCGTGGCGAGGCGACAGTGAGAGGTTTGGCCGGAGCGGTTTCCGCATCGAGGACTTCCAGGAGAAGCTCTATCGGATCGATGAGTTCTGGGACGGCCCGCACTCCGGGCAGACGGCCTACGAAGCGTCGGCGGAGCCGATGATCTGTCCCGCCGGCCCAAGGGAACTGGAGCGGAGCTCCGGTCAGCCCTGTTCGGAAAGGGCGGTCGGCCCGGTCCGGAACGTGAGCATCGGCTTCAACATGCGGCTCGACCGGGCGAGCGTGCAGTTCCGCAGCCGGTGGGTTCTCCAGCCGATCCGTCTGACCCATCGCATTCTGGATCATCCGTCGGTCCCGCTTGCCTTCGACCTTGATGGGGCCGCCGCCGATGAGCGAGGTGTCTTGCCTTACTACTCCGCCCCGGCCGCGGGCGACGGCGGCATGTACGCCGGCGGCGCGTTCTGGTTCCCCGCATCACGCCATGCAAACAAGTTAAACGCCGCTTTCGTCGGCGGCCACGTGCTCTCTTCCCGCGAACCGGAAAACCAGCCCGGCTGGGACTGGCAGTACCAGCATCCACCCGACTAACTGGGAAGCCGTCGTGCAACTGCGCCAGAAATTCGGTTGGCTCGCCCTGATCTACGTCCTCTCGCTGACGGCCAATCTGGTCATGTCCGGTTGGTGCATCGTCGTGTACTTCCAGTCCGCCTTTCACGGGTTCCAGTCCGAGTTTGCCAGGGAGCAGGAGATCGAACGTATTCGCTCGATGGTTCGCCGGCAGAGGGCTCTACTGGAGAAGGACCGCCCCCTGGGGGAATTGGCTGGCGACTATGACCAGATCGAACAGGCCGTTATGGTGGCCATGGCCCAGTTGGGAGCGGACAGCAGGCTTGAGCCGATCGCTCATCTCTGGCCCGCCATTACCCAGGCCGCCGCCCGCAAGCGGCTTGCCGTCGAGGAGCAGTTGGGGACCGGTGAGAACCCGCCACCGGGCTGGGTGATCAGCGAAGCGGGTCGCGAAGCCTTCGTCGAGGTCGATGAACTGCTTGGCCAAGCCAGCGCAGCGTTCCGCCGCCGGCGAGAGAGCAGCGTGGACCGGGCTACCGATACCCAGCAGCGGGTGGTGACGATCCTGATGGTCAACACGGCCTGCGGGGCGTTTCTGTGCGGGTTGGGGGTGGTGTTCGTCCGGCGATGGGTGGTTCGGCCGGTGGCTGACCTGCGGGAGGCCACCAAGGAGATCGCCGGCGGCAACTTCGCCTACCGGATTGCCCCGCGGTCCGGCGACGAACTCGGCCAACTGGCCCGCGAAGTGAATCAGATGGCCTCCACGATCGTCGAGATGCAGTCCAGACTCATCGAGCAGGAGCGCCTGGCTGCCGCGGGTGAGATGGTCAACCGCCTTGCTCATAATATCCGCAACCCGCTCGCCGGGATCCGCGGCCTGGCCGAGGCCACCGTCAGCCGGCACGCCGACCAGACCGAGACCGCCCAGTGCCAGCAGCGGATCATCGACACCGTGGACAAGTTCGAGAAATGGCTGCACGACCTGCAGCAGTCGGTTTCACCGATGACGTTGAACCCGCAGCGGGTGCCCGTGGACGAACTGATCAACAACGTGATAACGGCCTTGCGCCCCATGATGGACCGTCGCGGGGTCGGGGTGCAGGTACAGATCGATCCTGCGATGCGCGAGGTCCGAATCGACCCCATGCACCTGGAGCAGGCCGTTGTCGCCCTGGTCACCAACGCGGTCCAGGCCTCCAGCGAGGGGCAGAGCGTCCGTGCCCGGGCCGCCCCCCTCGCCGACAAGCCGGGGCAATGGCAACTGACCGTCGAGGACGACGGCGTGGGCGTTCCGCCCCAGATTCGCGAGAAGATCTTCAGGCCGCATTTCACCACCAAGCCGGGCGGCAACGGGGTCGGGCTGGCCATCGCGAGCAAGGTCGTGAAAGCTCACGGCGGGCAGCTCACCGTGGATTCCGAGCCGGGCCGGGGCAGCCGCTTCGTCGCCACGATGCCCGGCCTCGTCACGGAGGACTGAATGGCCGACATCCTTGTCGTCGATGACGAAGAGAACCTCTGCTATTCCATCCAGCTTGCCCTCAGACATGCCGGGCACCAATGCCGGATTGCCGATACGGTGGAGGCGGCGTTGGCTCAATGCACCCGCCGCGTGCCCGACCTGGCTTTGATCGACATTCAACTTCCCGACGGCAGCGGCATCGACCTCATGGCAAGGCTGCGCGAGCAGGGAATGGACGCCCCGGTCATGGTGATCACCGCGTTCGGCACCGTCGCTACTGCCGTCGCGGCAATGAAGCAAGGGGCGGTCGATTTCATCCAGAAACCCCTTTCCATGGAGGAACTGTGCCTGGCGGTTGACCGCTGCCTCGAGAACCGCGAGATCCGGGATCAGCTCGACGCGTACCGGGAGACGCAGCGGCGCGGGTCAGGCGAGTTGAAAATCGTCGGTGAGTGCCCCGACATGCGAGGCGTGCTCTCGTTGGCCGATAGGATCGCCGCTTTGCCGGGTGACCCGGGCACCGGTCTGGTGTCTACCTTGCTGCTCGGCGAGACCGGGACCGGCAAGGAAGTGGTTGCCCGGTACATTCATCATCACAGCCGCCGGCCCGATCAGCCTTTCGTGCAGGTCAATTGCACGGCCATTCCGGAGAACCTGTTCGAGGCCGAGCTCTTCGGCCACGAGCGCGGTGCCTACACCGACGCCAAAGCCGTCAAGAAAGGGCTTCTCGAAGTTGCCCACAAGGGCACGCTCTTTCTGGATGAGATCGGCCACATGCCGCTGAGCGCGCAGGCCAAGCTGCTGGTCGCTATCGAAACCGGCCGCTTCCGCAGGCTCGGTGGCACCACCGAGCGCCTCGCCGACGTCCGGGTGATGGCCGCCACCAACACCGACCTGGACCGGAAAGTCAGCTCCGGGGGATTCCGCCCCGATTTGTTCTACCGTCTCAAAGTCTTCTGCATCAAACTGACCCCGCTGCGAAACCGGGGGGACGATCTCTTCCTCCTGGCCGATCACTTCATCGAACGGTTTTGCCGCAAGTTCCACAAACCGCCCGTGACCCTGACCCCCCAAACCCGCGATCTGATGAAGCGCTATCCCTGGCCCGGCAACGTGCGCGAGCTCGCCAACGTCCTCCAGCGGGCGGTGCTGGTCAACGACTCGGATACCCTCGAGCCGTCGGTCCTCGGCATCCAAGTCGGCGGCCTATCGCAACCCGCGGCAACAGCCGGCCTGCGGTTCGACTTCGACGGCGACGACTGCACCCTGGTCTCGGTCGAAAAACGACTGCTGCGAGCCGCCCTCAACCACACGGGCGGCAACATCTCAGAAACCGCCCGCGTCCTGGGCCTGACCCGAGGGGGCCTGCGCCACCGTCTGGAGAAGCTCGGCATCCATCCCGGCACGCCGCCGGGGAATTGACCGGGCTGAATACATGTCTACCGGCCCGGTAGTAGTTGCGGCAGCAGGTGTCTGCGGGTTCTGGCGTCGGCGGTGACCTCGTAAACGAGCTTCCCGTCGTGCGGCGGCAGTTGGCTGAGCTCAGCGCGCTTGATCGCATCGCCGACGAGCCAGACGGCGGCAAAAACGGCGTGCTTGCCTTGTTTGCGCACCATGATCATCGGGATCGTCAGTGGGTCGGGCTCGTCACTGAAGGGGTAGCCGCAGAGGATGACACGCTCCGCGCCGGGGTCGAGCATGCGAAGCCGCAAGCGCGCTTCGCCCTCGCGCCATTCCATCTGAATCGGGCCCTTGGGCTGCATGCTCTTCGCGTCACGCAGCCAACGCCACGCACCGGCATCGGGTAATTCGAATGGCTCGCACTCGGCGAGGATAGGGTTCCGGTCCGCGGGGGTGGTCGCATTCTCGTTCAACACGTGCGTCACCCAGTCGATTTGACGCGCCGCCTCGCCGCAATCGACCTGGAACACGTCGAGCACGTAATCGGGCGTCATGGCCACCGTACGCATTTGCCGAACGCCTTCGTACAGCAGTCCCTCATCGTCAGCGGCGGTGACGCGCTTCTCGTCGGGCAGGTCGCGGAACTCGACCAGGCGCAGCATCTTCGGGCAGTAGCGCTGGTCCCGCCCGTCGATCATCACGGTGTTCTGGCTCAGGGCCCCGCGATTGAGTTCGCGCTGAATCCGGCTGCTGAAGGCGTGGGGTACGGTGGCCCGGCCCTCGACGTCCGACAGGAGCATGCGCTTCTGGCCAAACAGTGTAAGACCTAATTTGTCGGCGTTGGCGTGGACCCCGCTGCGGTCGTACGTCAGGAACGCGCACCAGGCATCGGTGTCCCAGTACTGCTCATCCGCGTGCGACCGCAGGAACGCGTAGCCGTGTTCCGGCAGCAGGATCGATCGAATCGGCGGCGGCGGCGCATCCTTCAGCACGGGCGGCGCGAACAGCGAGTAGCTGGACGGGGCGGGATTGTGGTTGATCAGCCAGGCATACTTCGAGTCGCCCCACAGCGCCCAGCAGTATTCGTACTGCGGGATGCTCCAGAGTTTCCGATGATATCCATACGCGTCGCCGATCGGCGGGATCAGCCCGTCGGCGGCCAGCACGTTGAACATGGCGTCGTAGGATTGCTTGAGGGTGCGGCCATTGGCGGTGGTGATCTCGTGCAGACCCGGTCGATGTCCCATTCGCCGCTGGCAGTCGGCCACAATGATCATCGGAGCAATGGCGGTGAACTGGTAATTCAGGCTGCTCTCGCACCACAAGCCGTCGTCGAGCAGCCCGTCTTCCAGCAGCGGGATCAGCCCGCGGCGACCGTGCATGCAGTAGTCGATCATGTCATGGCGGCCATAGAAGAGCCCCAACAGGCCGAGCATCGCCTTGTGCCAGGCGAGGTGGTTGTTGATCCCGCCGCCGATGTTGTTGTCGATCCAGTAGACGTCGTTGCGGGCGACGGCCCGGGCGAGGCGCGTCATGCAGGAGTCGAACGCTCGACGCTGCTCGGCCGACATCGGGCCCAGCAGCACGTCGTACGCCTGGAGTGCGTTCATGCACCAGACGGAGTAGTTCATGCCGACGTCGTAATGCTCCGCGCGAAACGAATAGGGCGCGAGGTTCATCAGCATCGCGACGGCCTTCTCGGCGTACCGTTGCTCGCCCGTCAGCAGCCAGGCCGTCGCCAGCGTGGCCGCCGGCTTAGCATAGGCCAGCGGATTGGCCCAGGTGTTCTCGAACACCTCGGGATAGGTCTCGCCCCATGGTTTGTCCTTGGCCGCCTCCCACCAGCTTTCATCGATCGGTTCGATCTCGACTGTCAATTGCTCGTCCGCTTCGGTGATCAGATGGTCGAACGTCTTCCGAGCGTTCTCCTCCTTCTCGACGCGCCCTTTCGCCCTGGCGATCTCCTCCGGCGAGAAGAACAAGCGCGGATGTGTTGCGGTAACGGATGCCGAATCGAGTCTGCCGATCTCGAACGGCAAACCCTCAATCGGCGGCAAAGCGTTCTCAGCCGCGTGAATCGAAGTCACCAACCACAGTACGAAAACGCAGGATGAGCCAACGGCACTCCCCATACCACTCTTTCTCAATTCTCCATTCTCCATTCTCAATTCACTGCGCCGTCCAGCCGCCGTCGATGACGAGCGTGGCCCCGGTCATGAAGCTGGAGGCGTCGCTGGCGAGGAAGACGATCGCCCCGCCGAGTTCAGCCGGCTTGCCCCAGCGACCGAGCGGGATACGCTGGTCGAAGAACTCGCGGGCGGCCGGGTCGTTGAGCACGGGGGTATTGATCTCGGTCTCGAAAGGCCCGGGACACAGAGCGTTTACCCGGATGCCGAGCGGTGCCCATTCCAATGCCATCGTCCGCGTCAACTGGATGAGCCCCCCCTTGCTCGCCGTGTAGCCGGGCCGCTCCGCCAGGCCGACCATGCCGATCATGCTGGCCACGTTGATCACCGAGCCGCTCTTCTGTTCGACCAGATGGCGACCCACCGATTGGGCGACCAGGAACGCACCGATGAGGTTCGTGTCGATGATCCGGCGGAACTCCTCTTGCGTCTGCGCGACGGTCGGCCTGCGGATGTTGATACCCGCGTTGTTGACGAGGATATCCAGCCGGCCGAAGGCTTTGACCGCTTCGGCCGTCATCGCGTCCACCTGGTCGGCCTTCGTAACGTCGGCGACGATCGGCACGAACCGGCGGGACGTTTCGCTTGACAGATCCCTGGCTGCGGCTTCCAGCTCATCTCTGTGCCGGCTGGTGATCGCCACCTCGGCGCCGGCCCGGGCGAGTGCAGCCGCCATCGCATAACCGAGACCTTTGCTGCCCCCGGTCACGAGGGCGAAGCGGCCTTCGAGCGAGAACTCTCGTAACAAAGCATGTCTCCCAGAGCTACAAGCCGCCTGCTTGCATCGATCAGCGACGAGGGACAAGCGACACCGTTCTGGCCCCTCATGCCGATAACTGGTAGCTGACCGCTTGCTACGTCATCAACGGGAACGGCCGATCGACCATCTCGGGGCACTCGACCGGCAACTCGACGATGAACCGGGCTCCCCGGCCGAGTTCGCTTTCGACCCGGATCGTCCCGCCGAGCAGGTGGCAGAGTTCGTTGCTGATTGCCAGTCCGAGCCCGCTGCCGGTGTGCTCGCGCGTAAAGGACGCGTCGAGCTGGCGGAACTTCTCGAATATCCGTTCCTGATCCTCCGGGGCGATCCCGGGCCCGGTGTCTGCCACCACGAGCCGGACCCGCTGCCCGCCATCGAGCGGAGCCGCTTCAAGACGGATCGTGCCGCCCTCGGGCGTGTACTTGACCGCGTTGCTCAGCAGGTTGAAAAGGATCTGCCGGAGCTTGCCCGCGTCGGAGTTCATCATCGGGAGATCGTCGTCCAGGCCCATCGTCATGGACAGCGGCTTCTTGTCGATCATGGGCCTGACGAAATCGCCCAACGCCTCGCAGACGTCGCGGGGCGAGAACGGTGTGCGGTGCAGCTCGATCCGGCGGGCCTCGATCTTCGCCAGGTCGAGCAGGTCGTTGATCATCTCCAGCAGGCCTCTGCCGCTGGTGAGGATGTTGTCGGCGAAGTGAGCGATGCGTGCGACATCGGCGGACGACTTGCCCTGGGCGGTGTCGCGGAGCAGGTCGGCGAATCCGATGATCGAAGTCAGGGGCGTGCGGAACTCGTGGCTCACGTTGGCGAGGAACTCGCTCTTGAGCCGGTTTGACTCAAACAACGCCACGTTGGTCTCCGCCAGCTCGCCCAGCTTGGCGTCGAGTGAACGGTTGGCTGCCTCCAGCTCGACCCGTGCTCGTTCGAGCCGGCCGAGCATATCGTTGAAGGCGTCTGAGAGTTCCTCGAACTCATCGCCGGTGGCCATTGCGGACCGGGCGGTCAGGTCGCCCCCGGCGATGCGCTCCGCCAGGGCGGTCAGTTCTCGGACCGGGGCCAGGATGAGTCGTTGCGATATGAGATAAAACACGAGAATCGCGAGGAACCCGGCCAGCAGACCGGCCAACACCAGGATGGCTCGCGTAAAGAACAGCATCTCATCGGTCTGGGGCGCGGCGAGGCGGATGTCGATGATGCCCACCAGCGGCCGAGAGGCCGAACTCGACGCCGACCCGCGTACGGCAAGCACTGACCGGTAGATCGTCGGTCCACCGGGGCTGCGGGATCGGGCGCTCTTCTGGCTGACCGCCTCGTCCTCCCGCATTTCCCGGACGCACTCGTTCTGGAACTCGTCCAGCGCGGGATACCGCCGGCCACCGGGGGCCAGCGCGTGGGCGAGCTTACCGCAGGCCTTCCGGCCGCTGTTCGATGCCCGCTCCCGAAGCGCCTCGGGCAAGGCACCCCAGGCGGCGACGCCCACATCACACGTAGCCGGCGGAGCAAGGTGCAGTCCCAGCCACCAGACAGACACCCGCAACCAGCCCGAGGACAGTTGCAGGTATTTCAGCGGGGTCAGTTGCCGATGGCTCGCCACCCCCCGTGAGCTCGTCGGGGCCAGCCTGATCAACTGTGGTTTCGTCTCGGGGGGCAGTCTGAGGGCCTTGGCGTTGACATCCCACCACTGATTCAACGAGGCCTGTTGCGTCTGCCAGTCGGGGTTGGCCGGATCCAGCCGGGCCCGGGCCAGCATCGCCAGTTGCCGGGCCCGTCGGACGTTCAACTCATGGACGAACGTCTCCATGTAGTAGCCCGGCACGAACAGGGCAGCAGCGAGGATCAGCAGCACCGCCAGCCCGAACAGCGACTGACATTTGCGGGCCAGGGAAATGTGAAACATCCCACGCTTCGCCATCGGCCGCCATTGTAACCGCTGCATCCCCCTATTGGCATAGGCCCACACGGGTGCTCTTGCCGCTTCGAGGCGGGGCGATACCGCTTGCCCTTCGCGACGCGCTTCCGTACCCGTCGCGGCCGAACGATTGAAACACCTGGACTTGAAGTGCTCCGCCTACTTTGGCTTCCGCCCGCCTTTCCCCTTGGCGGTCAGCTCGTCCCACGGCACCACCCCGACCCGACGGGCCCAGCGCTCATACTTCCCGGCAAGTTCCTTGGCCTTGTCGGGGTATTGGGCTATGAGGTCGTTGAGTTCCGTCCGGTCGGCCTCGAGGTCATAAAGCTCCCAGTCACCGCGGCGGCGGGAGACCAGCTTCCACTTGCCCCGGCGCACGGCACGATTGCCCTCGTGCTCGAAGTAAATGGCATCATGGCCCGCACGGGGCCTGCCTTGAAAGACGGGGACCAGGCTCTTGCCCTCCAGGGGAATGATTTGTCGGCCCTGGTAAACGCTCGGATAGGCAGCTCCGGCGACGTCGATGCAGGTGGCCATGATGTCGATCACGTGGCCGACCTGCTCGGTGAGGTGTCCTCCGCCGGTGATCACCGCGGGCCAGTAGACGATCAACGGCGTGGCGATCCCGCCCTCGTGCACCCAATGCTTGTACAGGCGGAAGGGCGTGTTGCTGGCGTTGGCCCACGGCAGACCGTAGCTCAGGAACGACTCCTTGGGCCCCGGCGGCACCCCCGGTGTGCCTCGATCGATCTCCTCGGCGCAGCCGCCGTTGTCCGACAGGAACATCACGAGCGTATTCCGCTCCGCCCCGATCTGCTTGACCGCATCAATGATCCTGCCGATGCCCTGATCCATGCGGTCGATCTGGGCGGCGTAGACGGCCATCTTGAGATCCCGGGCCTGCTTGTCCTCCATGTCGGCCCAGGCCGGTGCCCGGTCGTCGCGGGGTGTCAACGCCCAGTTCTCATCAACGATCCCCATCTCGATCAGCCGCTGGTGACGTCTCTTGCGCAAAGCATCCCAGCCGTCCATGTATTTGCCCCGGTACCTGGCGATGTCCTCGGGCCGGGCATGCAGCGGCCAGTGCGGGGCGGTGTACGCGACGTAAACGAAGAACGGTCTGTCCGACCGGCCGTGCTCGCTGATGAACGAAGTCGCCGCATCGGCAAAGGCGTCGGTCATGTAGAAGTCGTCGCCCTCGGGCGCATAGGGGGCATCGTCGCGGGCCATTATTCTGCCCGGGTCGAGCCTGAAGTAGTTGCTGCCCCCGTTGACCAGGCCGAAGTATCGATCGAACCCGCGATCCGTCGGCCAGTGAGGCCGATTGTCCCCCACGTGCCATTTGCCGGCCATGTAAGTCCGGTAGCCGCCGGCCCGCAGGACTTCCGCAATCGTCACGCATCGATCGTTCAGATAGCCCTGGTACGCCGGCACTCCCCGGTTGCCGACCATGTGGCCAATGCCGGCCTGGTGCTGGTACAGTCCGGTCAGCAACGCCGCCCGCGTCGGGCAACACCGGGCCGTATTGTAGAACTGCGTGAACCGCACGCCGCCCGCCGCGAGCCGGTCAAGGTTCGGGGTGGCAATCTCCGATCCATAGCAGCCCAGGTCGGAGTAACCCATGTCGTCGGCCATTATCAGGACAATGTTGGGCCGGTCGGCCGATCTCGCGGGAGCTGCCTTAACCACAGCGGCAGCACAGAAGACCACCGATGCGGACATCCCGGCAGGCAGAAGAAGCCCCGTCACCCTTTCAGTGCAGTTCATAAGATGAACCTCTCAACTGTCTGTAGCGATTCCAGGAGACGTTTGAAGCATCCTATTCCCGTTCCGGTCGTCGATCAAGCGAGCAGGCGCGCATTGTGCATTGTGCCACTGCTGTGCGAACAGTGAGCAGTGGCACACAAGTCTGGGATTCGACGTATCGACACCTCCCGGGACCGTGGTAGAATGCTCCCCCGCTTGTGGGCAACCGCTTCGCCGGGACTGAGGTACAGCATGGATCGATCGATTGAGGCCCCCGGGCCCGGGGTTGACAACGCGGATGCCGTCGGACGCGCCCACGTCAACCTGCTCATGCTGATCTATTGTGCCTCGGGGATATGCTCGCTCATTGACGAGGTCGTCTGGGTTCGCCTGCTCAAGCTGACCCTGGGCAATACCGTTTACGCCTCCAGCATTGTCGTGTCGGTGTTCATGGGCGGCCTGGCGCTGGGGGCACTCGTCATGGGACGCTGGGCCGACCGGGTCGGGGGGCGATTGCGGCTGTATGCCCTGCTGGAGCTGCTTGTCACGATCTCGGCCCTGTCCCTGCCCTGGGCCCTGACCCAGGCCGACGGTGTCTATCGCTGGTTCTACAGGACCTACCAGCCCTCGCCGGCACATTTGTTGTCCGTCCAGGTCATCGTGTCGGCTGCGCTCCTGCTCGTGCCCACCATGTTGATGGGCAGCACTCTGCCGCTTCTCGGCAGACATGTTACCGCGCTGCAACAGCAAGCCGGTCACCTGGTCGGCCGGCTCTACACGATCAACATGCTCGGGGCCGCCGCCGGTTGCTTCCTGGCCGGGTATTTCCTGATACGTCTGTTCGGCGTCATGGGCACCTTGTACATAGCGGCCGGCCTTAACCTCCTGGTGGCCAGCGGCGGCTACCTCCTTTCCCGTCGTTGCATGACGCCACGACAAGCGCGCCCGGAGACGCCTGCGCCGGCAACGAGTGATACCATCCTGCCCCCGGCGGCACCCGCCCGAGCCTACCTGCTCATGGTGGCGTTCTTCATGAGTGGACTGATCAGCATCGGATACGAGCTGATCTGGATGCGCAGCCTGGTATACCGGCTCGGGAACCTTGTCTGGGTATTCTCCTCGGTGCTGACGGCGTATCTGATAGGAAACGTGATCGGCGCCGGCATCGGCAGCCGCCTGGCCAAGCGGCTGTCGCGTCCCGATCTCGGCTTCGCGGTCACCCTGTCCATCCTGGGCCTTCTCGGGATGCTCTACGTGCCCATGCTCACGTCCTGGCCGACCACGAGGCTGTACACCCAGGTTCTTTCCCTGTTCGTCCTCGTCTTCTCGATGATCGACAGCTTCGATCAGACCGTAGCTCCTTTGGTGTACTGTCTGTTCCTTTTCCTGGCTCCTGCCATCACGATGGGCATCGGTTTCCCGCTGGCCTTGCAGGCCTGGAGCAACCACGTGCCCAAGGTGGGACGATCGACGGGAACGGTCTACGGCATCAACACCATCGGTGCAGTCCTCGGCGGGCTCGTGACGGGCTTCGTGCTCATTCCCTACCTGGGGGTGCAGCTTTCCATTACCTGCCTGGGTCTGGCGGGGATATGGATCGGCGGGATCATGTGGCAGTTATTCCTGCCCGCCCGCGGGCTGAGGGATCGTCTGGCCGCCTTGTCGCCCGCGGTTCTGCTGACCATCGTGGCTGCGGCCATACCCGCGGATCTGTTTCACCGCCACGTCGCCCGGAAGCTGGCGGATACCAGGCTGCTGTTCGTGAAAGAGGGGGTGACCACGACCGTCTCGGTTCACGAGTCCCTTGCCGGCGAGGATTACGGCACGCTGCTGCTGGCCACCTCGGGCGAAGCCGTCGCCGGGGAGGGCTTCACGTCGCAGAAGCTGACCGGGCATCTGGGTACGCTTCTTCATCCGCGTGTGGAACGGGTCCTGACCGTTGGATTCGGCTGCGGGGAGACAACGGCGTGCCTGGCCAAACACGACGTCCGTGAAATCGACTGCGTCGAACTTGCCCCCGAACTGGTTCAGGCGGCTTTGCAGTTCTTTGGCCATGTCAACCTGGGGCCGCAGTTGGACGAGAAAGTCCGCATGATCTACATGGACGGCAAGAACTACCTGCACCTGACCGGCCGCCGGTACGATCTTATCGTGAACGACTCCAACGGGCCGACCAACTTCGCCGAGAGCGCATCCCTGTACACCGGGGAGTACCTCCAGAGC
>Ga0307434_1001215_pt1 | contig 14371 bp, 27 predicted proteins | sample SalMarWE160220MG_FD_202156 | JGI IMG/M metagenome (GOLD analysis project Ga0307434, IMG submission 202156) | Salt marsh sediment microbial communities from the Plum Island Ecosystem LTER, Massachusetts, United States - WE1603-220 | ecosystem: Environmental > Aquatic > Marine > Intertidal zone >... | reverse complement strand
TCAAGGAATGTAACTGCTTGGGTAAATGTATTTTTACCTGTCCAGACATTATTGCTATTGGTCCTTACCGCCCTTGCCATAGCCTGATAAGAAAATGTCAAGACCAGAAAGAACACTAAAATAAAACTAAATGATTTTCTCATAATACAATCCTCCTATTAACTTGAATTTGTTAAGATATCCCGGGCCTCTTCTGGTCTCGATAATACCCACCTTAATGCTTTAACCATCCCTAGTTTAAATCGGAAATCACGTTTAATGTTTTCATCATCTATATGGGGGTTGTCTTCTACATCAACCCTCAATCTTTCCAGTTGTCTATTGATTACATTAAAAAGTGCCTGAGTATGTTGCAGGCGATCAATATCATGGATTAGCTCGGCTTCACCCGGCAGGAAATCCATTTTTAATGCCCTCTAACCGCTTGAAGATCCGCCCCGGTTGGCGGAATAATCTTATCAAGACTAGGTCTTTCAAGTTGATTCATATAGGATTTATAAAACCCGCCATTTTTATCTAATGTACGAATTTCTATTAATGAATCAGGGGGACAATAAAGATCAACGTATTTTCTATAAAGCTTATCAACTCCCCATATCCGGCTCACACCAAGGGTTATGGACTTTCCGTCGGGGCTCTTTTGTTGGACAAAATAGCAGGGATTTTTAATTCTATACCAACCAGTACCTTTAGGGTGTTCCGTTTGATCCAGTTCACCGATATACTCTGTAATCCCACCAATAAAATGAATTATTTCGCCTTTATACATTTTGAACCTCTTGAATTATGGGTTTCTGTTAGGTTCCTCTAATAAAAAACCCGAAAAAGTCTGTGCTTAATCGGGTATAAAAAATTAATAAAGATATGAATTAATTAAACATTTACGGCATCCTTTATCATGTCCCTCTGAAAATCATCTTCCTTCTCTTTCGATTTCAGTTCCGCCTCATGTTCCCTTTTGGCAATTTCAGCTTCCGATTCCATCGCAATCTTTTTCCGTATCATTTCTTCTGCTTCTGCTTTGGCATTTGCTTCAATTTGAGCTTTGTCTTGCATTTCCTGTTGTCGTTTTTCTTCCGATTTAATAAATTCATCCGGATCTAAATCATAAGACTTATATTGCTCAGCCATTAACTTTTCAATATCATTCAGCGATTGAAGTTCTCCTGATTTATCTGACATTATCAAAGTAAGTATCTGCCTCAAGGCATTTCCCTTGATAATCTTGTTCTGAAATCCGGTAAACCCTGTTGCATGAACAATACAGGGACATTTAACTTCTTGGGGAATCCCGGGGTCCTGCATGTTGTAATCGTATATATCCTGAATCTCCAACTCAATAATATTATTATCAAATCCCCTTATTATATCCCCAAAATATTTTAAAGAGTTCTCGTTGAGTTGATTGGCTTCAAACGCCGTCTTCTCTTGGTTTACTTCAGCACCATAAATCTGTTTTGAAACTTGGGTAACTATATCCATCAAATTGTCAAATAAGTTTAATAACGGATATAAATCGCCTACCATGCTTTTTATAACGATCTGTTGGACGGCTTTTTGCGCGTCATCGCATTCATCAGAAACCTTAACTCTCATGCCAGGAGTTATTTCATCAAAAGCCCCAGGGGCTAAAAATCTTTCCTTCAAAGCCACTATCACGTTGCCGGCTAACCTACTATTATCCTCTATTGACCGGAGCGTGCCGTTATATACACCCTGAACATCTTCACCGTTATCGGCTATACCGATTCCAGTGGTTTCATCAAGACATTCTTCCCATGTCGCTTTTTTATATGGCCGTTTATCTGTCCGGCGCTTAAAACGGATAACCTCATTACCAGCCATCTCAGCCAAAATCTCAATTTCATCACCATCGTTTTGTGTATTCGATAATTCAGGTTCAGTTTTGGGCTTCTTTTTTGATTTATCGCGGCGGTGTAAAAAGTCTCGCTCAAAATCTTCCGCAATCCGTCTTGGCACCCGGCCCCAATATTCATAATCCGGGATATTCCTTTTTCGCTTAGAAACCAATTTTTCCACGGGAGACATGTCTTCAGATGACGAGCTATCATCCCTTGCTGCCTGAGAAATAGCGCCACTAATCGCGGAATTAATATAGTGTGGTTTATCTTTCTTCTGCCTTAATTCATAAGGACTAATAAGGGTTCTCTCAAATAACCCATGCATTTTTTGAACATCTTCCTCTTCCATATCCCAAAACATAGACCACAAACTTGTATATCTGTGTCCCGGTATTCTATTCGTTTTATTAATTGATTTATAACGGATTAATCCCTTTAATGCCGGATCGTCTAGTAAGGTTTCATCAAAGCCTTCCGGTAGAACCATTTCATACCCTGATTGCGCATGTTCTTCAATATCGTATTTGCTCCAAGTCATACCATAAAGGCCCATAGAGAATATTTTCCGCTTGGTCTCTTTGTCGGCCTTTCTAATCTCAAGCTGATCCCTTATCTTTTCTGTCATTTTTTCAACGGCAGTTTCTTCGACTTCTCCTGGTTTGTCTTCAAATTCGGATTCTTTCAACATAAAAGGAAGCTTGCCACCCTGAAGAAGAAAATCGCACAACATAGATATCGCAGCAAATATTTTAACCTTTATCAATTTTATGAAGGTTCTAGACCTCCAGTCTTCGCCTTCCTTAATCTTCCATTCCTTATTGTCTATTCCCTTGAAAGAATTAAGGTTTTCGGTACATTTCTTGGTGAAGGCTGATTTATTGGTCTTATAATCTTCAAATAGACCATGAAGATATTCTGCGAGTCCGGACGAATAGGCATCCATCTATTATTTTTCCCTTTTTCTGGTGGTTTTCTTTGCCGCTTCTTTTACTTCGATCGCTTTTTCTTTTACTTCGATCGTTGGATATTTCGCTGTATCAACTTCCTTTGCGGATAACTCAACAACTCTTGTGCTCTCCAATACAGCCTTTTCCAGTTCATTCACCTTTTTCTCTAGGACACCAATCTTATTTATGGCTGTCATAATCCTTGTCTTTTCACTCATCGTAATTCCTACCATTGGCTTATCCTCCTTTTTTATTGCTCGCTTCGCTGAAAGCGTCATTAAAAGACCCCTTATCATTAATTGCTATCTTCTGGATCTGGATTTCGACCCGGTGTCGCTTCTTGTCCTTATCCCGATCCGTAACACTCACTTCTATCACCTTATATTCAAAAGATCCTGATCCTATATCTCCAGCTTTAATCTTGGATAATATAGGGATCTTCTCAATTTGGTCTTCCTCAAAACTCAATCGTGTTCCATAGGGGTATTCTTGATCCCCGATTGAAACACCTTCCATCGTGTCCTTTTTTGCTTTCTTCGATAGTTTTAAACTAACTAATTCAGTCATAAATAATACTCCTTTATTTTCTCTTCCTTGGTCCAGTCATGCCATGGTAGGTATTCAAATCCGGCCACCAAAGTCCGAAGGGCATGTCTACCTCTTGAGTTTTCATCTGCCCTTTGTTGTTCTAAGTCCGATTGTGCCGACCAATGGATTGTTTTCAGGTCCGTCCTTGAGAAAATATTATTATCCGCGATCTTATCATCCGTGTAAGGCACCTTGATAAATGAGATATTTAAGGGCTTTAGAATTTCATCCCGATACACCTGCCGGGAAAATAACTGGTGAGTTTCAGGATCGGATGCGTAAAACAAGGCATTACAACCATACTGGATCCATATATCCCGAAGGAATAACTGTAACCCGACCTCCCTACCCTTATTTTTGGCAAACAGAGGGTAATAAGTAAGGAATACATAATCATCAAATATCCAGATATGCTCGGTCTTTATGTCAAACCCTGCAACCAAAGCCATGCCGGGAGTCTTGCCTACCGGCCAGGCGACGGCGCCCCGGACGTACATATCGATTGGAGAAGGGCCTATATCGAAAGATAGGCGCACTGTATCACGCTTTAGGTCTGGCGTTGCTGATAATGGCTGAGGGAACAATCCTAAACCTCCTTATGGGTTTCTTATAAAACTACCCCTGAAAGATCTCCAAACTCGCCGCCCTCAAATGGCTTTCCCATGGCCAGGGTCTCAAAAGCTTTCGCTCCATGAGCAGCCCAATTATGAAGCGGCCGGCTATGATATGACTCTGTTTTCTCATTATATTCTTTCCGGTATGCCTCAAGGCAAGCCAGCCCGACCGATTTTTTATCGAAATTAATCTCGGTATGGCTTTTATCAAACCAGCAATACGGGAGAATATTCCGGACAGCTTCTATGCCGTCCATCTGGCTCTCGATCTTTGGAGCAACCTCAAAATTGATACAATAAACCCGCTCGGTAGATTTATCTTCAAGCTCCCGGGCTTGTTCTTTCCGTGTTTTACCGGGCCCCAGCTCATGGACTTCAATATCGTGGGGCCCGACGTGCCGCCCATAACGAAAACCTCTTTCATCGCTTTTCTCTTCTAAAATCTTGGCATAATGCAAGAGCCCTTCGTTGGCGTTCTCGTAATAATCGATTACATGAATCTCCTTGCCTACGGTTTGAGTGAACCAGATTGCCGTCGAATCATCCCATCCAAGATCCCACCAAGTATCCACCCGGATACCTGGGGTATATGGAACATCGATTATCCGACCTTCTTCTCTAATCTGCATGAACTGAGCGGAGTAATAAGCGCCTTCAATAGCCGCCTCAAACGCTTCTTCAGGGGTCCCGGGATTCTCTTTCTTCATCTCTTCCCGGAGGATGGTCTTCTTCGCCGCCCACCACCATTTCTGCCGATCCAATAACTTCCGGCCTATTTTTGATTCAAGCTCGCGGAAATACCTATTATCGGCTTCTGTGAGAGGGAAAGGCTCGTCTAAAACCTTCTCGGGATCATCTGGCCACCCATAAAAGAAGAACTTAAAATCCAATTTCGTGAGCTGCCGGCCGTCCTTTTGAACCGCTTGGGCCATCCTGCAATACTCATAAAAGTATCCCTCCCGGCCTTCAGCAGTCGATTCAACAAATATGATCTGCCCGGGCTGGACCGCCTCAAACGATCCCGACACAATCTCTCTTGCCTTATCAGGGAACTTAGCACATACCTTCCCGAACTCTGAAAGATGAAGGTATTGCAACGTCCCGGACCGCATCGATGTTGAGACATAAACGACTGAATTATTAGGGAAGGCCAGTTCATCGATCCTATTGGTTGTCGTCGGCCTAGCCACCTTAATCTGATCCGGGAGGTTATCGTAAGGGAATTTGATCTTCCTACGGAATATCTTCTTGGCATCCTCTTCCCGATGGGCTATTATCCCGCCTTCAACATTCTCATTAAAGATACATTCGTCTAGGATATATAGATCAATAACGGTGGTAAATCCCCTTTGCCTATCCTTTAGGATTAAGTTCATATACCACATATTTTCAAAGAGCCGTTCTTGATCGGGGTTCATCCTGAAATGGACTTTCTTACCCTCTTTATCTATAATCCAATAGAGAGAATTAAGCCTTTGCCATTTATCACTTAGGATCTCCCGCAATTTCTGTTTTGACAGGGAGGCCCCTCGTTGCACCATTAATTTCTCCTAATAAATCTTCTAAAGAAGTCAGTGGTTTACTGTTATTATCAAGATTGTAGGCTTGGCGCTCTAAAGGGATTAAACTTTTGATTGCAATAGCAAGGTCCCGGAGCACCCCGGCATGGCCCGGTAAGGATACGGCGCGCATCATCTGAGCCCGGCGCCGTGAGGACTTTGGGTCATTGGCGGTTTCATCTATAATCGTATTTTCTATTTCTGCTCTACCTTTGGCCATCTCAGATAATTGTTCTGATAGTAATTCAACTATTTCCCGGCCCCGACGTACTCCAGACCTGTGGAGTTTAACAACTTCGACGACCTGATTAGATGCTTCCTCAATGATTTCTTCATCGCTCGCATGGGGGGTGGCTACCTGATTGGCTACCAATTTCCGTCTGGCTACCTTTTTTACCTGCTCATCAAGGTCTCTTTCCCATTTATTGCTTTTGGCCTTTTTTTGGATAGCCTGATGGAATATCCCATGCTCTCTGGCAATCTCTCGGACAGATAGCATCCCTGCCCTATACTGCTTTTCTATCTTCTCCCAATCTAGCTGTTTTCTTTTGGGTTTAGGTTTGCTCTTAGACATTACTATTCTTCTTCCTTTTGTGCCTGCTCATACATTCCGCGACACTTGGCGTATGCGTGGCCAGGCTTATAATCCTGCCCCTGAGTCTCTTTTTTAACAATAGGAATACATCGGGCTATATAATGCTGCTTTGATTCACCTTCCTGAGGTTCAGGCATATCAAAAACCTCTTCTGTTTACTTTTTTGGTTTTACCATTTATCTCTTTCGAGAAGGCGGTCGGCTTGATCTCTGGCTTTTTGGCCTCGGACCATTACCATCATATTGACGCTCACCCCCACACTCTCCCTGGCCACCTCTTCCACCACCAGGCGGAGTCCTCCGCGTTCTTCTTGCTGCCATTTTGATCCTCCTTTGGTAATTCAATTAATGACATTTAGCTGTCTTAGAATAGCGTATTGACCTTTTCCTATTAGGATGTCCAAAATCGTCGGTTTCCATATAGGCAGGTTGTATTTTTTCTTCTTAGCCTCCACGTCCCCCGACAATTTATAGTACTCAATTTCAAGACCATCTTTTCATTTTTTAGGGTTGAGCATAATGGATTGACCCAATAAAAAAGCCCCCCTATTGCAGAGCCCTATCTCCCGTGAGGGATTTAGTCATTTTAAACATCTACTAACTCGGTATTGTCCTTAAATTATCATAGCTCTTTTGCATAATTGCTCGCGCTGGCTTTTTATATAACGCCTTTTTCACTTGGCGGATCAGCCAGCTAAATCGCTGAAGAGACTGATAAGCCTCTTTTTCCTCCTTCTCCCGTGTTAGGAGTAAGGATATAGGTATTCCATTAAATTTGCGTTGCCGCTTGTCTGAGTATCTACTCATCATCTCCCTAGTCACTGACAGATCATTAATCCCGTGTTCGGTGAGTGTAATTATGCCTATATTTTATTATGGGGTTGGGTAAAATTATTACTAATTAGGAATTTTAATGCAAGTCAAGATGGGGGGTACAAAAGTGGGTAAAAGGTGGGTAAAATTCAGGAAAAGTTTTGGAAAAGTTCATCCCTTTGTCGTTTTTTTTATTTCATCAAAATTAATCCACCATTCATCAACCTCGGACGGGATAATTCCTGGCATGTTTCCGGGCAGTCGACGGACAGGCATTCCGTATTTTTTATAATACAATTTAGCTGTTTTGCTAGATCTATCAATATACTGAGCTATCTTTTTCCAACCAGTAATCCAGCCTTGGTAAGATTGATTCATCTTTTTTGTACCTCAAACTTGTCTATTATATCCTTCTCACCTATTAATATTTCTGAATCCTAGTTCATACATTGCTCTCTATATAATAATATATATAATACTACTACTCAGTAGATACTATGTTAGTTGGTTATAAATATACGCGTTATCGGATCCTCCATATAAAACTTCCCGGCTTTTATTTTAAATATACTGGCGTCGTCTTCCCATGCTTCTCCATTAAGACAATCCAGAACCCATTTAACAAGATTGTCGAGATCTGGTTTTTTAGTGTGGGGTTGGTTGATTATTTTTTGATGTTTTTTCTTAGACAGAGATTTTGGAATCGGCATCCCGAATAGAATTGTTATAAATATCGCACCCGACAATTTTTCTTTTATTTGATCTCTCGCGGATAACAGCCACCGGCCTTCCTCTGTAACCTGGTCGCTATAGGTTCCTACAAATTTGCCTCGACGGTAAAAACGCGGGCGCCTTTTAGCGATAGGTTTTCCTGGTATAATCATAGTAATTGTCATTTAACTATCTGATTTATTGATAAAAATACGATTTATTAAAAAAAAGTGAAAAAATATTAAAATAATACTTGACATCTTGATTGCAAAGATATATATTGTAATCAGACAATAACAATTTAAGAGGAGGTAATTATGCAAATCACAATCAACACCGGCTCTTATAACCACAGACGGATGGGCAAACCTTGGATCGCCAAGGTTGATTTCTCCAAAAACCCCAAGGGCGATTTTTCTTGGGGCGACTGGACCGGCGATGCTTACAATGGTGGGGAGGGCATCCTCTCTGTCGACGCCAACCCCGGCGACATCATTGCGACAGGGCAAAAAGATCATCGCCAGCCCAAAAACTCCGCGCCGGATTTTTTTGTCGTGGCTCCAAACGGCAAGCTCGATCCACTCGGCGACAAGGGGGCTGCTTACAAGTATTATCTTGAGCATAAGGATGCCGCCCCGAATCTGGACTCCTTGCGCCAGGAACGCGCGACATTGTTGGCCCGGATTGCCGAAATCGACGCAATCATCAACGCTTAATTCTTTTTCGGGGGCCGCGCATCCTACACGCGAGAAAGGAAACGAAATGACAGATAAATGGAAATCAATTGGATTGTACGAACATCCGGCAAAGCACATGGCCGGGACATACGGCAATGTAGTATTATCAACCGCAGGCATATACGCCCTGCGTGTCGGATCATCCACAATGAGTTGCCCACAGGACTGGGCCGCTGCGATCCACGCCGAGGAAACCGGGCAGACCGGATCAATGATTATCCGGAAAGTGCCTGAGCAATTACGGCGCGACCTCAAAGCTAAGGCCGCCCTCGAGGGCAAATCCATGCAAGGCCTTATCCTTGAGCTGATCACGCGATATGTCTCTAAGTAATTTTTCATCTTTCCTCACGCCCCGCTTCGGCGGGGTTTTTTATTCCCTATCCCATCCACCAAACTCTCAATCGCATGACTGTCTTTAAATTCTTTAGCTGTCATACCTGGCTCTTCGCTCTCTGCTCCGTGCTCCCGCCGTTTCGTCTCACGATGCTCCTCCTCAGCCGCCGTCAACCCTTCCGCGCTCACTCTCTCCGCTTTCTCTCCCAGCAGTACTCGTTTCAAATAATTATGATTTTTAAACCCTATCTTATCCGCGTCAACCACAGCCCCGATCGCGCTGATAATCCTCGGCCCGTCCGTCCGGTACCGCTTGCCCTCGATCTCAAATTCGCATCTATCAAACAGTGTCCGGATCTCTTTCAGCAATCGGAGCCGTTTCTGCTCTCTAACCGATCCCCAGTACTCCCGTCTGAAGCCTTCCGTATAATCAAATACCAGGCCCCAGTTCTTGCCGAAATAGGCTGCCAGCTCGATCATCTCCTTCATGGCCGCCTCATGTCTCGCTTCGGCGATCGTAAATTTACTCCCGCACACCGGACATCCTAGTTTCATTTCTTAAACCCTTTTAGCCTGTTAGCTCATCAAAAAAGTATTCATCCAAGCCATAATTTTGTCAGACCTCGTACCAAAAACTTTTGCAAGCAAGTCTAATTCCCATTTTTTGGGGTCAGTCATTTCAGTTGGCCAGATACATAGCTCCATAAATCTGTCATTTGATATTTTTCTTTTTCCGAGTTCCCTGAACCTGGATTGCAGAAAATTGCAATCTTTATAGCGTTGACGGAACTCAAACCATAATCGATTATGATTATTAAACATTGCTTTCCTTAACAGCTAACAGCCTAATAGCCTACAGTCTAAACCCCTTCAGCCTTTCCTTAAACTTCTCCCACTCCTCTGTCCCATTCTCCATCTCTTTTTGGCTGCTGAATAATTGCACTGTTTCTTTCGCACAAGTTTCACAGATTCCAATGCCCGCTAAACCAAATGGGCGCACAGGTACTTGAGCACCACAAAATATGCACATGGGTGGATTAGCAACCTCAGTAAATTTTTTTTTGATTTCTTTCATAACGCTAACAGCCTACAGTCTAAACCCCTTCAGCCTTTCCCTAACCTTCTCCCACTCCTCCGTCCCGTCCTCCATCTCCTCTTGGATGCCCCCGAATATATCAACACACAGCCATATCAATGCTACGCCGAAACACAGGACCAGCAACGGCCCCAGCCATATCCAGCTTTTATTTATGAGTATTATCAGCGTTTCCATTTGCCTCTATCCTTCGCCTGAAATTCTGTAATTCATCCTTAAACCTTTTAGCGTCTTTCAACACAGCTTTCAGGTCTCTATCAATTTTGTTTATTAAGATCACACAACCACCGAGAGCAGCAACCAACGGGATCAAAACCAATATTAAAGCTATTATAGTTTTCATAGTTCCTCCACTCAGCCGCGTTAGCTATATTCAACATTCATGTTACTCGTTCGTGAACATCCTCTATTTTTTCTTGTAATAATCCGAGCTTAGACGCTGTTTGAATCGACATATCTTTATTTTTAAACAGCTCTTCATCAGATAACCCTGAAAGCTCATCCAATAAATCATCCATTCTTTTAATGCTTTTGATGATAGAATTGAAAACCATTTGAGCGTGTGTCTTTAGAGCGCCCGCTTTTTTTCTTCGAAGGGGTTCTATTTTTTTTGATTCCGCTATTTTCTTTATGGTTTTAGAAATCCACTCCGAAGCGTTAGGAGATGGAATCTTGCCGTCATACTTTTCCAGGATCTCCTTGTATTCTCTGTATATCTCTTTCTGCGCTTCTTCCGGGTAAGATGCTAATTGCACACCCAACACCCTTGATATTTTCCCGGTTGCCAGTTTCTCTTGTAAAGACTGCTCTAATTTTAATAGTTTTAAAATACTTGATATCTCTGGTACGCCTTTACCTACCCTGCCGGCAAGCTCCGTCATCGTCGTGTTGGTGATGTCGAGCCATCTTTTATAGGCCCTGGCCTCTTCTAGCGGCATCATTTTCCTTTGATGTAAGTTCGAGATTATAGCGTCTTCCAGCATTTCTATCTTTGGAGTAGGCAGCTGGGACCCGTTTCCCCCTATGTAATATTCTATGATAGAGTAAACGTCTTTAATCTCGGTGGCTTTGATGGCAGTCAGGCGCCTCTGGCCGTCCTTCAACATGAATCCTTTCTTGTAAGGAACCACGATGATAGGACGGATCACGTTCCCCCTCGCCTTTATGGAATTAACTAGATCATTAAATTCCTTTTTATTTTCAAAAAGCACCCATCGTGGCTGTTCTATGTTCGGAACGATGAGAGATACGGGGACGAGGGCCAGCCTTCTCACGATTTGTCTTTCGGCAGGTTCGATAGGTCCCTCCATGTCTTTGTTTAGCTGTCTAATATCATCAGCGTCCCATTCATTTATGTCTTGATCTATACCGCTCTCGTCGAGATCCTCTATAACCCTTAAATTTTCAAGCTGATCTAGCATATATTCACCTCCAGATATTTCACGGTTTCTTCATATGCTGCTTCATATCCTTCGCCTGAAATTCTGTAATTTATCCTTAAGCCTTTTAGCGTCTTTCAACACAGCTTTCAGGTCTCTATCAATCCAGCCCTTGCTCAACCAGCCCCGCCGTTTTCTTGCTGACCGGCTTCTGGTTTTCCAAATTACTAATAATGGTTTGATTTACCCCTAACCACCGCGCCATTTCTTCCTGGCTGGCAGACAAGCGCTGTCTTATCTCTCGCACTTTCTTTCCCAGCTCTTTATATACCTGCCCCTTTATACCGGGATGCGACTTCCGTTTAACTACCCTGGGTCTATTCATCCGCGCCCGACGGACATTGCGCTTATCTTTTATCCGTTTTAAAAGCTCCTTGTTGAGTTCCTCTCCCTGCTCGCATTCCAGACAACACTCCACGCTCATGGCTAGATCCGGATCATCCTCTATCGGGTCAAATCCGATCTCCAGCTCAATCGCCCTGTGTCTTCTCATTACACAATCCCGTTTCGGCATCTGCGACCGGAACCGCTCGCAATAAAAGGACTCCGGGCCGTTTAAAATATCCTTAGCAGCCTGGCTCATCAATAATTCTGCGCCTCCGCAAATATATCGAGGATCTCCGGATCAACATCGTCCTCCTCTTCTGGTTTCTGACCTCCGATCTCTGATCTCTGGGTTTTACATTCTCCGATCCCTGATCTTCCGCCGGCCAGTAGATCCACGAACCAGTATTTATCCACCTTCCGGATATCAATCTCATCGATACAATTAATAATAAAATCTCTAATCTGCGCATCCGTGATATACCATATATCCCCGCGCTGCCTGGCGGTCCGCGCCGTGCCCCGTTTTTTTGCTTTGAGATATCCCTGTCGAATCCATCGTGTAATGCAATGGTCATCGACGCCAAAACCTTCTGCCACTTGACGGCTTGAGTGCCCGTCCAGGTTCCGCAAAAACCGCATTCGCTTGCGCTTAAGAGCTATCCCGGTGACTGTGCGACGATAACCCGCCTTCTTCAAGTGTTTCTGTATTGTCGCCAGGTCCCGGTGGCTGGATTGCTGGAGGATTCTCAGTTCCCGCTCCGACCAATCCGGCTCCTTCTTCCTGATCGGCGTCAAGCCGTTCTTTTGTGCATATTTGGTTATCTTCCATCTTGGCAAACCCAACCTTTTCGCTAACTCCCGGACCTCGCCTGATCCAGTCGTTGTTTGATAAGTCTCTTTGATCGCGGCGCGCATCTCCGGCGTGATGATATGTTTCGTCGGCTTTCCCCTGATGACCACGCCTTTTTTCATGCACGTCCTGCTGCAAAACCTGGGAGCCGTATCAGGTCTGTATGCCCGGCCCTGGGTCCCGCATATTTCGCAGATGTAGTCAAACGTCGGCATTACCAGACATTAACCTCCAACCACTTCACTGCCTCTTCATATTCCTCTTCATAGCCTTGCCCTATGCGCTTATATAGCCCTCCCTGCATATCCTGGGGCAGGGCTTTGTAGCAGTTATAGCAAAACGATTGCCCTCTCTTTTTAGTGTGGCCACAGGCACATTCATTGCTCTGTAATCCATCCGCATAGAAGCCTACCGATTTTTTTTCGATCTTTCCAAGGAATGAGGTAAATATTCATTTAGAAAAGCTGCCTCATCAATCTTCTGAGCCGCGTGTATCGCTATCTGTTGGCCCTTCAGGCTTTTAAATCGTTCATGGGTCCGCGTCTCAATCGTCTTCCATTTCAGGCACACCCATGTCGCCCAGGGCTGATGTAAACTAATTGCTTTCATCTCTGTTCTCTCTTTTGTCTTTCCTCTCTTCTCTTTTCTCTTTACTCTTTTCTATCTTCTCTTTCCTAGTCGGCCTCCGCCGTCCTTTCCTTCTCCCCATGCCTTAGCTCCCCTCACAATTTGTAGATAATTTCAGCCTGCCGTATTTCGGGCACCACGCGCACAATATTGGATATAATTTTTCAGCAGCATGATTCATTTTTTCCCCTACTATCGTTCTCCAGTATTGTCTCGCAATGCAGGCATTTATCTTTTATTTTAACGTGTCGATCAACAAGCCAGCTCCCAAATCCATCATTCACAGGAGCACGACCACACAATGCTGCCCGCCCACCTTCATGCGCATGATATTTTTTCCCGTATCCAATTGTATGCCAGGTAACCATTGTTAATAAGCTTTCCTCCTATAATAGTTCCCGCACCCCTTCCTTTCCGCCCTGGTCTTCACCACGTTCACCAGGCGCGTTAATTCATTGTCCTTCAGCCATCGCGGGTCATCCACGTGAAAGAGCTTGATACACAGGCCCCGCAAGGTTTTCTGTTTGTATCCCATCTCGGCCCACATGGCATACACCATGCGCACCTGGGGATCTCCGTCCTCCCGGAATTCATACTCGATATCCGGGTCCCCCTTTTTCCAGTTCCGGACCTTTTTGGGTACCGCCGGCGCCAATAGTTTCAGGCCCTGCTTTTGAAAATGAGTGATCAATGTATGCCTCTCCCCCAAAGTCATCTCGCTCAAACCACCCACCGGCCTTCCAGCCAGGTCGCTCATCAGCTTGAGCCAGACCACTTTGTCCTCCTGATACGGGTACCCCTGCAGCGCAAACGCCTTGTGTATCAAGGTATTTTGGCTCTTATAAATATCACTCGCCTTGCGGTGTGTAGGCCTGCCCGCCTTAGCTTTAGCGGCGGCGGGTTGTCTATTGTTAGTTGCCTGTCGCATCAGTTGTGTCTTTTCCAAGTTTTGTCAAAATTATCTGTCCAAATTCAATGCATGCCGGATGATCCCAGTCCAGCGCATGCCCAAAGTGATCTGATTTTTCATTTTCACAAATGACAATCATCACCGTAATATCGCCGGTATAGACCTTTTTATGGTACGCACATTCCCTGCACGTGTTTGCAATTACTCTCTCAACTCCGCGATCTATGTATTTTGGGCTAGTCATTTTTCTCAAATTAGGTGCAAATTTATTGTTTCCTAACGCCTAGATAACCTGCCTGGATGGAGCATAGCGTAATCCAGGTCAGGTTGATCTGCTTGTTAGGTGACAAAATAATGCATGGAA
>Ga0307434_1001211_pt1 | contig 14435 bp, 12 predicted proteins | sample SalMarWE160220MG_FD_202156 | JGI IMG/M metagenome (GOLD analysis project Ga0307434, IMG submission 202156) | Salt marsh sediment microbial communities from the Plum Island Ecosystem LTER, Massachusetts, United States - WE1603-220 | ecosystem: Environmental > Aquatic > Marine > Intertidal zone >... | reverse complement strand
TTTATCCGGGTATGCGAACATCGAAGCCGTCACTCCGTTTTTCTCCATTAAGTATGAAAGCCGAAACGGCCCGGGCTGCTTTTCAGCCTCCGCCTCGATTTTCACCGATACCTCCGTCTCGCTCACCCTGTGCATATATACCTTATGGCTGGCCGAATATACCGCCGATATCGGGTTCTTGGCCTTGATGTCGGCTGTGATTTTCCACGGCACCGAGTATTCGAGTGACTCCGTCCTCGGCAGAACATAATCCACACGGTTCAAATCTGTTTCGAGAAGGTGCTCGTATGTCAGGCGAACCTTTTGCTTACCTCTCGGCTCGACGGGAAAAACGCTCGATTGTATCAGGTTATAGCCGATAAATTCTGCCAGCGCCGGGTCTCGAATCTTGGCAACGAGCCTTTCGTATATTCTTTTTGCCTCTTCCCTGGGCAGTACTTTTGCCGTTATCATCCCTCCCGGCCCATCGTATGCAAAGCCTCTTACTACCGCTCCGTCAGGTACCGGTAAGATAAGCTCTGCCTCTTGTCTTCTGTTTGTTTTATTTTCAAGCCGAATCTCTATTGTCGTCGTTGCCGTCTGCTCTAATATATCGATTTTGACTTCTACCCCCGTTATTTCTATGGCCCTGTGACAATCAGGCGGCACAAATGCCGTCGCTCTGCTCTGCGGTATAATTACATTTTCCGCCGGCTCTCTTATTCTGATATGCTCTATTGCAAAAACCTGCCCGCTCGCCGCCGCCAACAAGAAAATCACCATAAATATGCCAACGATTCTTTTTGTCAAATCTCTCATTATTTTTCTCCTTAACGTTTTGAATTTGTAATATTCGTATTTCATATTTGTTTCGGATTTCGATATTAGAATTTCGTACTTCTTTCTCTATATAATATAACGCATAAACCCTCCAAAGTTTTGTAAATAGTTTGTAAAAAACGGAACTCAATAATTTTGTGTGAGTTTGAAAGCTTTTGTAATATGAGAATGCTTTGTGGAAAACATCTCTGTTGTCATTCCCGCGAAGGCAGGAATCCAATTTTTTAAGGCTTGGATTCCGCATCAAGTTCGGAATGACAGTTGAACAAGTTTCTTTTCTACAAGGCAATATGAGAAATGATTACCGCAGGTAGAGCATACGTCGTTATATTTTTACTGCAAGGGCGACTCTGAATATCGAGCCGGTCGGCTTGACGTTCAATATCTCCACAAAGCCGTTATGTGCCTCGGCAAATTTTTTCACAAGTGCAAGCCCCAATCCTGTCCCCGCAGTCTCACGTGTATCTTCAGAGCCTATTCTGTAAAACTCCTCGAAGATTTTTTTCCTTTGTTTGTGCGGCACTCCCGGCCCGTGGTCCTCAACGTCGATTATTACAAAACCCTCTTTCGGATATGTGCTGACAAGTATCGTTTTATCATCTGCGTCTTTGGCGTACTTTATCGCATTATCCAGCAGGTTCACTACTATCTGCGTCACCGCATCGCCGTCAAAGCTGACCTGACCGGCCTGGCCGGCCTTAGTTACTATCCTGAATCCTTTTTGCTCCGCATATGGCCTCATCATTTCGACAACAGAGCCCACGCACTCGTTAATGTCACCGAGTCTGAACGAATATTTCTTTCGCTTCTTTTGTATCCTCGAGAAATCGAGCACGTTTTCTATCAGCCGGCTGAGCCGTTCGCTTTCCTGCTGCATATTTTTATAATATTCGGTGCGTTTTTCATCGCTTTTAACCCAGCCTTTTTCTAACATCTCCGAGTACATCCTGATACTCGTCAACGGCGTCCGCAGCTCATGCGATACTGCCGATATGAAGTCATCCTTTTTCTCCGCCAGTTTAAGCTGCGCAGCGGCGTTCCGCCACAGGCTCAATAAGCCCAGTGTCACCGCGATAAATACAATCCCTACGGTCCCGAAGTACCATCTCTCTAATTTATTCACATCTCTTTGGAGCCAGCCGGGTATCAGCTCCATCAGGTTCAGTGCAATCTCTCCGAACCCGAAATCCAGCACCGCCGTGTACGCAGCCTGCGGCTTAATTCTTCGCGAAAGAGCAAAATCCATACCTTCACGCATAAACTGCCTGGCGGATTGTGTAATCTCCCCGATTAATCTTTGCTCCTGAAACTTAAATCCCTGCAGAAAGTGCTTATCTTCTATTTGTATATGTCTCAGGTAGAATACCTGCCCGCCGAATATCGACTCCGCACTGTCACCGCCCCCAACGACTACCGGCACAAACGGCTCAATCATTATCTGGACCGTGTCGGATTCAGTTGAATCCGATTTTTCTTCTGCAGGCTGCTCCGTCGCTGCTTCTTCTCTGTCCTTAATCAAATCTTCATTCTTAACTTCCGAAACACTTGTTTTTACACTTCCGTCTAAATCTAACTGTTCGGGCTGATTTTCTAAAAGTAATCCCGCCGTAACTTCTTGTTCTTTTTTGTCCGTTATCATTCTTGATTGAAGCTCTGTTCCCTCTAATGTACCGCCTTTGGTGTACTGGTTTCCATAATCGCCTCTTTTTCTCTCGCTTTGTTGTTCTCTCGCCACATTCAGCATTATATTCTCGTCTGCCAGCGCACGGCTTTTTGTCAGCACCTGTGTTTTACCGGGCTGCTGCTGAAGGCTCTCTATTGTTTGATAAGCGACCTGTTGACTTTGTTCTTCTAATTGGCCGGCATCCTTCTGCGTCGTTGGTCGTGGTGGAGAAACCGGGACTCCAAAAGTGCTATCTGTTATACTGCTTTCTCCTTCAGCAAATTGCTCTCCATCGACAACCAGCTTGCCGTTCACAAGCCTTTCTCTCTTCAAAACCGGAACTACATTTTGCCTGACGTTGCTGATGTTATATGTGTTATCAGCGAACAAATTTCTTTGTGGTGTACCTTTTTGAGCAGGATGGTCTTGTTTTAATCCACCTTCCTGTTGAGGCTCAGCCAGTTCATCGTTGGGCGTTGTAATATCGCCTTCAGGGCCGATTTGAAAGTATCCGTATGCAAAGTCATTTACCATAATTCCTGCAAGTGGAGAGCGCATTATTGCAGTCTGCTGCCGGCCGCTGACAAATGAATCTTCAGGAAGATAATAAACCTGGTAGTCCGTGTAAGGCCGGTTCTCCTCAGCGTGTATAAAATCATCGAGCTTGCGCTTAACATCGCTTCTGACCTGCTCGGCAACCTCTGCAAACTTGCCTGTTCGTTTACCTTCGAGACCTTCCGCCCATTTTTCGACCGCGAAAAATCCAAGTACAACCATCCCGACCAGGGCAGCAAATATTATCAACGAAAATATTACTAACCGCTTATACATAATGTTTTACTTTCAACTTTTTACTGTCTCATAAACGTATCCTGCTCCGCGAACCGTCTTTATTATTTGCGGCTCGCCCGTTCTTTCTTCAATCTTGCCGCGAAGCTTGGCTATATGCATATCGACTGTCCTTGTCCCCAAATCGCTGAACTCGTCGGCCCATACCTTTTCATACAGTTCTTTTCTGTCGATGACCCTGTTCGGGTTAGCCGCAAAGTATTGAATGATTTGTGCCTCGCGCTTGCTTATCTCGATTTTCTTTTTATCACGCTGGCATTTTAATTTCGCGACATCTATCTGCCAGCCACCGAAATCGAAGCTCGTCCCGACTGCCCGGCCGGGAACTGTACGTCTCAGTACCGCATTTATTCTCGAAAGAAGCTCTTCGAGTGAAAAGGGCTTTGTTATGTAATCATCTGCTCCCATATCGAGTCCAGTGATTTTTTCCTTTTCCTGTCCCTTGGCTGTCACCATCAGTATCGGCGTTTGCAGACCGTCCTGGCGCCACTGTCGGCACAACTGCTCGCCGCTTATCTTCGGCAGCATCAAATCTAAAAGTATCAAATCGAATCTCTTCTCTTTTACGATTCGCTCCGCCTGCAGGCCGTCTTCTGCTGTGCTTACCGAAAAACTCTTGAACTCGAGAAAATCAACCAGTCCTTCCCTGATGCTCTTTTCATCCTCAACGATAAGAATATTTGTTTTTTTATCACTCATTTTTCAATTCCCTGTACCTTGAACATTATACCTCAAATCTATTTATATTATAGTCTATATCGCGGCCTCGCGTTTGTAAATTATTTGTAAAAACCAATCACCAACATTTTACATCCAATTTACTTCTGATTCCGAGTCGAATAACGTATAGTTTATATAAAAAAATTTTATCACTTTTTTTGGGAGAGTAAAAAATGAATCGTCAAGACAAAAAGAAAAGTAAAGTTTCATTAGTTGCTTGTATGTTGCTGCTGGCCGCTTTTATTTGCAGTCCTGTTTTTGCATCTTCCGACAAGATTCTCGACACCATACCCGTAAAGGAAGTCACCATCTTCAAGGACGGCCACGCATTTGTCCTCCATCAGGGTCAGCTCCCCACCGACAATAACGGAAATGTCACCTTCGATAAGCTGCCTTCGCCCGTCCTCGGCACCTTCTGGGCCTATTCCGCCGACCGCAATGTCGAGCTCAATTCCGTCCTCGTGGGCAAAAAACTTATCTGTCAATCCGATACCGCCCTGACTATCCCCGAGCTCATCAGGGCAAATGCCGGCAAAAGAGTCCTTATCAACCAGAATAACCTCTCCTATGACTATGAAGCCGTCATTCTGCAATTGCCCAGCAGACAGCCGGATGAGCAGGAAAATAATTTGCCTGTAAATTCTTCGATTGTCCCTGTTACCGCTGATATAGTTCTTTTGAAAACCGTAGAAGGCACAAAGGCTGTCCCCCTGAGCCAAATCCGGGAAATCACGTTTATTGATGAGCCGAACACTACAACCACACTTGAAAAGTACAAAAGTACAATGACCTTCAGGCTCAACTGGAAAAATAATTCTCGAAAAACAGCCGATGTCGGCATGGTCTATCTCCAGAAAGGCCTTCGCTGGATACCGAACTACAAGGTCGATATCGACGGTAACGGCAACGCCCATATAAAGCTGCAGGCTACTATAGTAAATGAGCTGACAGATATCGAAAATGTCACCGCTCATCTTGTTATCGGTGTGCCGACCTTTGCTTTCAAAGATTCCCTCGACCCGATTGCACTCGACCAGACCGTAGCTGAGCTTTCCAGTCATTTCCGAAGAAGAAGCGAAACAGCCTATGCTTTCGATAACGCCATAAGGTCTCAGGTTACCAATTATAATTATGTTGAAATGCCGGCCCAGCCCCAGCCCGATTCCGGGCCTGAACTGGCCGGCTCTGAAAAAAACGAAGACCTGTTCATTTTTACACTCGAAAATCTTACTCTTAAAAAAGGCCAGCGCATCGTTGTCCCTATAACCGAGTACGAAGTCAAATATACCGATATATATAAATTAGAGCTGCCCGTTGCACCGCCCACGCAAATCCGAAGAAATTTCAGCAGCTCGCAGCATATCCAGATAGAAAAACTGCTTCATCAGCCGAGCGTCAAGCACTGCCTCAGGTTTGACAACGATGCCGAATATCCTCTCACCACCGCTCCCGCTCTTATCTTAAGAAACGGCAAGCTCATCTCGCAGGCCCTTATGACTTATACCGCTGTCGGCGGCAAATGTGACCTCGAGATGTCAACAGCGGTCGATGTCTTTGTAAAATGCCTTGAAAAACAGACTCAGTACACACCCAATGCAATGAATATTAACGGCAATTCTTATTCTAAGATTGATATGACCGGCAGCGTTGAGCTCAAAAATCATAAAAAACAAAACATCAGAATTGAAATCAAACGTTTTGTCCTCGGTCATATCGACGAGGCCAATCTCGATGCCGAAATCAATCAGCTCGGTCACGGTTACGGCTCCTGGTTCTCAGAGGGCGACCTTCCTTTCTGGTGGAGTTGGTGCTCCTGGCCCTGGTGGTGGTATCACGTCAACTCGCTCGGACAAATCAGCTGGGACGTCGAAATAGAAGCTAACGAAAAAGTAGAGCTTCAGTATTCCTGGCACTACTTCTGGCATTAAAATCTGTTCTAATTGAAGTTTTATTTAAAGGAGATAAAAATGAAAATGAAAAAAGTTAAAATCCTGTATGTATTGTTTTTTATTACTGTCTTAAATTCGCTCTGCCTTGCTGCGAATTTCGAGACCGAAGGCAGAATCTCGAAAGTCACCGTCTATCGAGGTCAGGCCCTTGTAACGCGCAGCCTGGAAATCGACCTGCCCGCCGGCTCATCGGAAGTCATCGTCACGAGTCTGCCTTCCCAAATAGTCCCCGACAGCATTTACGCACAAACTGCCGGCAGCGTAAAAGTCCTCAGTGTAAGATACAGGGAAAAGGCCGTCAAAGAGGACACCCGCGAGGAAGTAAAAAAACTCGATAGCGAAATTGAGAGCCTCAAAAGAGAAATTTACCATACCGAAAGAAAAAAAGGCCACCTTGATAATCAATGGGATATGTTCGTAAAGCTTCGCCAGTTCGCTGCCGACGCAAAGCAAATCGATACCGGCAGGGGCCTGCTGCAGTTCGAGCCGATTAAGAATCTCGCCGAGTTCATCCTTGAAAAAGCCGATGCTTATATCGAAAAAACTCTTGCCTTTGAAGACCAGATTGCCGATATGAAAAAAGAGCTCGGTCTGCTCGAAAGAAAACTCGCTGAATTGACCGCCGGCTCATCCAGAACTAAAAGGCAGGCTGTCGTTTATATTTCTTCTGCTGACAGCAAAAAGGCTGTAATCGAATTAAATTACCTCGTCAATAATGCAAACTGGAACCAGCTTTACAACCTGCGTGCAAATCCTGATAATTCAACCGTTACTATCGAATACAACGCCGTGATAAATCAAATCTCCGGTGAAGACTGGGACAATGTCACCCTGACTCTCTCGACCGCCGAGCCTGCTATGGTTGCCGAGCCTCCAGTCCTTGAGCCGATGATGGTTGCTCTTTTCCAGCCGGTACCCGGCCAGCAGCAAACCGGAATAGGCGGTCAAATGCCCCAATTGGATCTTAAACAAATGCAGGAGCGCCAAAGCCTGAGAAAAAGAAGCATAATAGCTGGGATCAAAGCTAATGATGAGCTTAATACCTATGCGACCCAGACACAGATTATGTTAATGAATGCCCCTGTAAGTCAAATCGAGGATTATCAGCAGCGGCTGGAGCAAATAGCCAGGATTGAAGGTGTCTCTGTTACTTATAGTCTGCCCGGCCAGATGACCCTGCCGAGCAGAAACGACCGTCAGCTCGTAAGCATTGCATCGGTATCAGCAAAGGCCGATTTCACTCTTCTCGCATCGCCGCTTATTACCGACTATGTCTATCTGCAGGCCGAGCTCCTTAATGATAGTGACACCATCCTGCTTCCCGGCCCTGCATCTATGTTCTGTGACGGCCGTTTCGTTGGCCAGGCGAATATACCGCTTGTAACCATCGGCGAAAAATTTACCGCCGGCTTCGGAATCGATTCGCAAATCCAGGTAAAGCACGAGCTTGACAGCAAAAAGACCAGAATACAGGGCGGCAACCGCATCGATACCTATAATTACCGCATAGCTCTCAATAATTTCAAGGATACACCAGCCGGAATTCGTCTGCTCGACCGCTTGCCTTACTCGCAGAACTCTTCAATCAAGATCGACCTGACAGAAACGTCAATACCTCTGAGCGAAGATACGGAGTATGTCCGCACCTTAAAGAAAAAAGGCCTGCTCCGCTGGGACCTCCAGCTCGAACCGAACACCACCGACGAAAATGCAACAATTGTAACTTATTCATTTACAACCGAATACGACAGGAATATGAATCTTACGCCCGTTAAACAATAAAAAATTAAGATTTATAAATATTCCTCTGCGGACAGAGGTTTGCTGAATTTCGCAGGCCTCTGTCCGGTTCTTGAAAATTTTATAAAAATCTCTTATAAATCGGGTTCGTGATTATGAAAACGAAATCAATCTTGAAATCATTGCCTTTTGTAATAATTGTTTCTGCCTGTTTTGTTTTAGGCGGCGAACGTGAGCATTCGGCGCTTGAGTCGGTACTGATTGAAGATGTTCCGCACATAAGACAAAGGCAGGATTTTTGCGGCGAGGCCTGCGCAGCAATGTACCTGCAGAAACTCGGCTTTGATTATACTCAGGATGACGTTTTCAATTGTTCCGGACTTGACCCTTTGAAAGGCCGCGGCTGCTTTACAGCAGAGCTGAAAACCACTCTCGAAAATATCGGCTTTGAAACCGGCAAAGTCCGGTACTATATCGATGCAAATGATTCAGACAACCGGCTCGATGAACAATTTAAGCGGCTTCACGAGAGCTTGAAACAAGGAATACCTTCTATTTGCTGTATGCGTTACGACGACAAGCCCGCTGCACCTGAGCATTTTCGATTGATTCTCGGCTACGATGCCAAAACCGATTCCGTCATTTATCACGAACCTGCAGAATACTGCGGCTCATACAAAAAAATGCCCCGCCAGACTTTTTATGAGCTTTGGCCTTTAAAATATGATGCGAAGAAATGGCTGCTCGTTCGTTTCAGCTTAATTGAGGATAAAATAAAAGAGCCCGAAAAATCAAAAAGTTTCACCGACGCCGACTACGCACAGCATATAAAAGAATTGAAAACAAAAATCCCCGACAGCAGCTTTTCAATCGTGCTTACAAAACCGTTTGTTGTTATCGGCGACGAGTCAGCTTCGATGGTGAAATACCGCGCAGAAAAAACTGTAAATTGGGCTGTCGATAAACTCAAAGCCGACTACTTTGAAAACGACCCCTGCTCGATTATTGATATCTGGCTTTTTGACGGAGAAAAAAGCTACCGTAAATATACAAGGCAAATTTTCAACGATGAGCCGACGACGCCTTTCGGCTATTTTTCGGATGAGCACAACTCTCTTATTATGAACATCGCTACAGGCGGCGGAACGCTCGTTCACGAAATCGTACACCCGTTCATAGCAGCGAATTTTCCCGATTGTCCTGCCTGGTTTAATGAAGGCCTGGCATCGCTATATGAGCAGAGCAGCGAAAAAAACGGAAAAATATGTGGCCTGACGAACTGGCGGCTGAGAGGCTTAAAAGAAAAGATAAAAGACGGAACTCTGCCGACTTTTAAGGAATTGACGCATACAACGACGTTCGAATTTTATCGCGGCTCTGCCGGCGGCGATAACTATGCGCAGGCAAGGTATCTTTGCTACTATTTGCAGGAAAAAAACCTTCTGAGAAAATTCTACCACGAATTCAAATCGCAAATTAAAAGTGACCCTACGGGATATAAGACACTGCTGACAGTGCTCAGAATCGATGACATAAACAAGTTTGAAAACGATTGGCAAAAGTGGATTCTGAAACTGACATTTCCATAAAAACGTTGGTTGAAGGTAAACTGTCGGGTGTTTCGCTATTTTGCTTATGACCAGATTAATAGCTTGGCACCAACAAGGGCCAGAAACACGGCAACGAAAACGCGGAACTGCTTCTGAGGCAGTTTGTCCAGGAATCGTTTCGCCGTGTATGCACCGATAAAGGAGATGGGAATACCAGCCAGAAGCGCGAGCAGCAGGTTTTGCCCAAGACGCGTCCCGCCCCAGATATAGCGTGAGATACGTGTGACGTCGATGAACAGTGCAATCAGGCCGGAGGTAAAAATATAAACCTCTTTAGGAAGATTGAAGGCCATCAGAAAGGCACCGCGAACGGCACCGCCAATGCCGAAGAATCCGGCAAACAGCCCTGAGAGCGAGCCGCCGCAGACGGCAGTTGTGTGGGTTTTCGGTAAAGACCAGTTGCGTTTGACAAGCAGATATACGACGTACAGGATAAGGAAGGCTCCGAGAATCTGTTTGAGCGGCAGGGCCTGTGCATGCAGAGAAAGCGATGCGCCCAGGAAACTCGCCACAATACCCGGAATACCAAAGCCGAGAACCAGCTTCCATTCGAATCCTCTTTTGAATAACAGCACCTTCCAGATATCGCCACAAAGGTGAATGATACCGACGAACAGCAGCGTTATAGGCAGGGGCACGAACAGCGTCATAACCGGAATCATCACTGTAGATGTTCCAAAGCCGGTTGCTGTTCCGACGACGGAAGCGACAAGGATTAAGATGCAAAGCAGTATCACTTGTGTCATATCGCTTCCTTGTTATGGCAAGAATAATAAAGTATAACATTGCCGTTCCGACGACGGCTAAATAAAAAACAATCCTCTGAGTGGCAGAAGATTAAATAGATTTAGTCGGTGACTTTGTAAACGGTGTCGGTTTTTCGTACACGGTCGGGGACCTTGACGCCGACAGAGTCACCGGCTTTGGCCTCCTGGACGTTCTGGTTCTCAATCTGCATCGATTCAACAACTGCTTCGAGGTCGGTTGTGTGGCCCTTAAAATGGATTTTGTCGCCGACCTTCAAAGGTCCGGTCAGCTCAATGGCGGCGACGACCGGCTTGGCAAAAAAGTCCGACACTTTTCCAATTTCCTGCTCCTGCATTTGTAGGCCTCCTTATAAAAAGTTAAGATTATTTTGTAAATTTTAGAAACTCGGTTATTAAATTTTTAGTTATAGGGCCCGGCTGAGAGTTTCCTATCGTTTCGTCGTCAAATTTTATTACCGGTATTATATCCTTGGTAGTGACGGTAAGGAAGAGCTCATCTGCATTTTTTGCCTCGTCGGGTGATAAGGATTTTTCGATTACCTCGATATTTAGATTTTCAGCGGCTTTTATGACGTAACCGCGGGTGATTGAGCCAAGGATATTTGCGGTCAGCGGGGCGGTACGCAGGCCTCGGCCGAGGATGGCAAAAAAAGATGAGCCTGAGCCCTCGGTAATAAGGCCGGCATCGTCAACGAGTATGGCTTCGTCACAGCCTTTGGCAGCGGCGGCGTGGCGGGCGAGGATGTTGGCCAATAGATTCAGCGATTTAATCCAGCATTTTTTCCAGCGAAGGTCCGGCTGAGTTGAGACCGTGATGCCTTTCTGTTTCAGGCCGGTAAAGTCGGGCAGATCGGTGATTGTTAGAAAGAAGTTCGGCTTTATATGGTCGTCCCAGTTATGCTCGCGCAGGGCTGAGCCGCGGGTAATGTGAAAATAGATTCTGGCGTTATGAATTTTCGCGGTCTCGAAGGCGTCGATTACCTTTTTTCGGATTTGCCCGATATTAACATCTTCGATTTCGATACCGGCAAGGCTGTTACCGAAACGGGCGAGGTGCTCATCGAGGGCGAAGATTTTACCTTCATAGCTTCGAACGACCTCATAAACGCCGTCGCCGAAGTACAGGCCTCTATCCAGATAAGCGGAATCGAGCTTATCGAGGGGCAGGATTTCGTCATTTATCATTGCCAATTGCATAGGGATATAAAAAATTGTAAAATAAAATTTAAGAATAAACAATTTACAAATAAAAAGGAATCAGTATAATAGCTCAATCTTTGATGGTTTTAAATAGTAAATTGAGGAGTTTTTTATGTATGCAGTAATAGAAGCAGGCAGCAAGCAATACAAGGTCGCTGAGGGCGATACTCTGGATATAGAGCTGACGGACGTTAAGCCGGGAGCAAAGAAAATCGAGCTTGATAAGGTTTTGTTTATCGGCGACGGCGCCAAACATAAAATCGGCACACCTTATATCGAGGGGGCAAAAGTTACCGCAAAGTTCACCGAAACAGCAGAAGAGGCGGTTGTGAAAGGGCCTAAACTGTACCCGATGCACTTTAAGAGAAGGAAAAACAGCAAGAGACGTATCGGGCACAGGCAGAAGTATATGCAGGTGACAATAGATAAGATTAAAGCGTAACGTTTGGCACATAGCGGAAGGGGCTGATTAATCGGCAGCCGTTTTTTCTTTTGTTTTTTCCGAAATGATTTGCTGTGCGTATTGCCGCCATTCTTCCGGGCCGTTATCGAGAAAATATCCGAACGAATCGTCATCGACGAGCCGACCGAGCAGGATTTTCTTATCGGCGGGGTCGCTGATGTTCTCGATAATGTGCTTTCTGATTTGCTCGAGCTCGTCAACGAATCGGCCGTGATTTTCCGTGAAGAGCGCCTCGAGCTTCTTTTTTATATGGCCTGCGTAAGCGGGGCAGTCACCTTCGGTGCTGACGGCAATCTGGAGGTCACCGCGTTTTACTATCGAAGGTACAAAAAAATCGCAGTGGCGGGGGTCATCAACAACGTTGCATAAAATCTCGAGCTGCTGACAGTCTTTGTAAATCTGCTGATTGACTTCGGTTTTATTCGTGGCGGCGATGACAAGGACGGCGCCGGCGAGGTAATTTTTGGAATATTTCGATTTTATGAACTCGACGTTCGCGGACTTGAAGCGGCTGATTAGCGTCTCATCGACGGCATCGGATACGATGATCAGGCGAGCGCCGGCGTCGAGCAGGCTTTGTGCTTTTCTGATAGCTACCGGGCCTGCACCAACTACGACGGCGCGTCGGCCTGCCATTTCCAGAAATACAGGATACTTTGCCATATCAAACCATTATACTACCGGTGCGATGAAACAAATATTAAAATAAAAATTTAGGAATAATATTTTACGGCTTTTCGGTTAGCAAAGCCTGTTTGTTTGTAGTAAACTAAATTGTATCGTTTTTTTTCGATTTTGGTTTGAAAATGAGGCCGCGTTAAGATGAAACAATTGCAGCCGCCGTTAACGGATGATGTAATTGCCGAGCTAAAGGTTGGCGATGAGGTGCAGATTACGGGTGTGATATATTCGGCTCGTGATATGGCCCATAAGAGGATGTGCGAGGCGATAAAGGCTGGCAAAAAGCTGCCGTTTGATATCAAAGGAGCGGTTATTTATTTTATGGGCCCGTCGCCTGCCAGGCCGGGAAAAGTTATCGGGGCGGCAGGCTCTACGACTTCTTCGAGGATGGATGAGTTCAGCCCGATTCTTCTGGCGTCCGGCCTGAAGGCTATGCTCGGCAAGGGCTATAGAAACCAGGAAGTGAGAGAGGCGTTGAAAAGATACAAAGCGGTTCATTTATTGACTATAGGCGGTGCGGGAGCCCTGTTGAACAGGTTTATCAAGGACTGCCGGGTGATAGGCTATGAAGATTTTGGAACAGAGGCGGTAAGAGAGCTTGTGGTGGAGGATTTTCCCGCGATAGTTGCTTACGATTCAAAAGGTAACAGCGTTTATAAGAGGTGAGCAGCGAAAATGAAAGCTGCACTTATCGGATTATTGCAATCGGGTAAAAGCACGCTGTTTGCCGCGGTCAGCGGCAAGGCGGTTGCACCGATGGGTTCGACTGCGATTGAAGAGGCTATGGTTTCTGTGCCGGACGAGAGGCTTGACTGGCTGACTGATTATTATAAGCCTAAAAAAGTAGTGCACGCCTCAATAGACTGTCTGGATGTGCCGGGTTTTAACCTGGCCGATGAGCACGGAAGGGCGGCGGCGAGAAGGCTGATTCACAGCATAAGAACCTCTGAACTGCTCGTTCTGGTAGTGAGAGCATTCGAAAATCAGGCGGTGCCGCCTTACGGCGGAAGTGTCAATCCGGCGCGTGACCTCGAAGAGCTGAAGACCGAACTTCTGCTAAGCGATTTGGAGCTAGTGGCGACGAGGATAGATAGGCTGGAAAAGCAGATTAAAAAACCTGCGCAAACACACGAACAGGACAAGACCGAACTGGCACTTCAAAAAAATCTGCAGGAGGCAATCGAAGCGGAAAAACCGATAAGCTCTGCGATAGAAAGTGACAGCGAGCTGGAAATTATAAAATCACTCGGCTTTTTAACGCTTAAGCCGATGGTCGTTGTGGTGAACGTCGGCGAGGCTGAACGCGATAAAAAATATGACTTCACAGACAAGATTGACAGCACAGTGCCGGTGATAGAGGTTTGCGGCGAGCTCGATTACGAGCTTTCGCAGCTCGACGAGCAGAGCAAAAAGGAATTTATGGCGGAGATGGGTGTCAAGCAGACGGCAATAGGTAAATTTGTAAGAAGCTGCTATAAGGCGCTTGGCCTGATTAGCTTTATAACGGTTGTTCACGATGAGCTTCGCTCGTGGCCTATAAAAGAAGGTACCCACGCGCTCGATGCGGCTGGGAAAGTACATACCGATATCCAACGGGGATTTATCAGGGCCGAGACGTTCAATTTTGATGACTTAAAAGAGCTTGGAGACGAAAAGGCCGTCAAGGCGGCGGGCAAAGTCAGGCTCGAAGGCAAGCAATATTTAGTCAAAGACGGTGACATTATAAATTTCAGGTTCAATGTATAAGCAGAGATTGAAAGTTTATGAAAGCGGTTAAACTTGCCGGTATTGGTGAGCTTGCGGTTAGTGAAGCGGCGGAGCCGGTGATAAAAGATGAAAAACAGGTGCTGCTGAAGGTCGATGCGGTGGGTGTTTGTGGTTCGGATGTGCATTATTACAAGCAGGGCAAAATCGGCAGCGAGGCTGTGAAGTATCCATTTATTGTCGGTCACGAGTGTGCGGCCACCGTAAAAG
>Ga0307434_1001209_pt1 | contig 14446 bp, 12 predicted proteins | sample SalMarWE160220MG_FD_202156 | JGI IMG/M metagenome (GOLD analysis project Ga0307434, IMG submission 202156) | Salt marsh sediment microbial communities from the Plum Island Ecosystem LTER, Massachusetts, United States - WE1603-220 | ecosystem: Environmental > Aquatic > Marine > Intertidal zone >... | reverse complement strand
GTTATATGCCTCCGGAAGAATTTGAGGATAAATTGATGAATGATATTAAAAATTCCTGTAAAATCTATTCTGAGTTAAGATACTAATGTGTCTAAATTTAGGGGTTCAGGTCACACCAAGGCTAAGTCCATATTACCCAATGACCAAGGCTCTAACCGAGATACTGTACCTAGTCACTATGGATGCTTCAAGGAGGTGCACTGCCAGTATAAGAGACTGGCCCTTAATATTATCCCAGCTAACCATCTATTTTAAGGAAAGGGTGAGCAGATATGTGATATAATGGCTATGGCTTTTATGTGCAATCGCCCAAGGGGTTAGTAGAGGTTTACACAGATTATGTTACACTCCCGTTAATAAGATAATTACTAATAATATAGCCTTAAATTAACTCTATCATTAAGTTCGGTAGCGTAATATATTGAGACTGTCGCTAGAGATGTTTAAATAACGATCTTTTTAGATAATATACTAAAATAACTATATCACATATCTATTTACTTTTTTTGAATATAACTGATTTTATGATTTTTTAGAAAAATCTTAAATTCCTTTTCATAAGGTAATGAATTCTGTGCACCTACTTTTCTAACAGCAAATGCACCTGATATATTACCAAAAGTTACACAACTATAAATGTCTTTATTTTGTACTAAACCGTAGACGAACCCTCCAATAAAAGCATCTCCTGCTCCAGTGGAATCAATAGAGTTAACACGTATAGGTGGTATTCTATAATAATTACCTTTAGAAGTTATATAAGCTGAACCATTTTCTCCAAGTGTTACAATAATATTATTTTTAAAGAATTTCTTAAGCTGTAATATTGGTTCTTTTACATTTTTTTCATTACATTTAATTCCGGTAAGCTTACTAATTTCTGACTCATTCAATATTAGAAAATCAACCTTCTTTATAGAATTTTTATTTAAATCTATAGCAGGAGCAAAATTTAAAACTATGATTTTTTTAAATTTTTTTGCAATATCAATGGTAAATTGAATAACATCCTTAGGTATTTCCTGTTGAAGTACTATAATATCGCATTTTTTTAATGTCTTTTCATTCTTTAAAATATCATCAATTCCTAGACCACTATTGGCACCATGATATAATACTATAGTATTGTGTCCTTTACGATCTACGGTTATCGTTGCTGTTCCTGTTCTTAATTTTTTATCAATTATAATATTTTCATTTTTAACATTGGAATGTGCCAAACTTTTTAAAAGCATTTGACCGTAGATATCCTTTCCTATTTTACCAATAATACGTACATCTATACCCATTCTACCTATAGCAACTGCTTGATTTGCGCCTTTACCACCTTCGTGCAATTCATAGCTTTCAGAGAGTATAGTCTCACCTTTTAAAGGAAGTTCACTTACTCTTAATACATGATCTATATTTAGACTTCCAACAACTAAAACAGTGTACAATGTATTTTTTCTCCTTACTAATCAATATTTTATAAATAATTTCTAAAATAAAATTATAAATGTAAAAAAGGTTAATACTATCAATATATTTAATAGTTGAAACACATTTAATTTATGTAGTGGTTGCGTCTTTATAATTTAAACTAACTTCCCCCATAATTAACATATTATAAATCTAATAAGTCCAGAATTAAGATGTTGCATGATTTTTTTATACAACTAATATTAAAAATTTTTTTTACTAAACCTTAAATCTGATAATCAAGTACTTGACATCTTTAATTTATAATATAAAATAATATATTTAGTATATAATATACTAAAAAGAAAAATCAAAAAATGCAAGGAGGTTATCATTAAAACAATAAAGAAGAAAGAATTGACACTAGAAAGGTTTAACCTATATGGTACATATAAAAACTTGGTGGATCCAAGTGGCGTTAAGTTTGATGTAAGCGAACAAGTAAAATTTTTTCGTGACATGGAATTTATAAACCTTGGCAGTAATACAACTGCTGCGATTTCGGTAGGGCAAATGGAGAGTAGGCCCTATATTATAGATTCACTAGAGTGTGTAAACCATACTTGTAAATCTTTTATACCACTCGATGGTGACTCGATATGTTATTTTGCACCCGCATCACAAGCTGGTGTAATTCCTATTGATCAACTAGAAGCATTTATAGTACCAAAAGGAACTGTAGTAACTATTCGTCCAGGAGTATGGCACATGGCCCCTTTCCCCTATAATTGTGACAAGGTTAATATAATGATAATTGCTACTGAGAGATACTATGTGAACGATACCGTTTATTATGATATAAAACAAGAAGATAGAATTAAAATTGTATAAATATCGAGGCACATAAAATTATAATAGATAAAATACTGATAGTATGGTTGTAAAAAAGAGTAGCATTGATTAAGTATAGCTCAAGAGAATTAAATAAGATGTTGTGTTGGTAATGTTTTCTCTTGTAGTGAGCTTAAACTAAAGTATTCAATTTTATGTTAACTGTAAAGAATGCTAATCTTGATAGGAGGTTTAAATAAAATGAGAGATTTAGACAGTTATGAATATATTAGGGGCTTTAATTATTTTCCCAGTTATGGTTCGTCAGGATTTGAACAATGGATGAACTTTGATGCTGAAAAAATTAATATTGAACTGGGGAGGGGTAAGAAGTATTTTCCTAAGATGAATTCAATTCGTATCTGGTTATCTTGGGATGCTTACATGAGAGACCCAAAAAGATTTATAGAAAATTTTGATAAGGAATTGGATATAGCAGAAAAATATGGACTTAAGGCAATGGTGGTACTCTATAACAGATGGCATATTGATTATCTTGATTGGGGTGGAATATATGTTGATCATTTTTATCCCAATATTAGTTGGATCTTCAAGGTGGATCAATTTACGCCGTATTTAGAATCAGTTGTAGGAACTCATGTTAAAGATAAACGTATTTTTATGTGGGATCTTTGTAATGAGCCTTTTTCATATAATGTACATCCGTCAAATTTTCCCGAAATTGAAAAAGCAGAATTTAATTGGCTAAAAAGAACTTATGAGAAGTGTAAGGAATTAGATGTTGAGGCTCCACTGACTATTGGGGTTCACTCAGGATATGGAATTCAACGGCTGAAAAGGGTCGAACCTATAGAAGATGTCCTTGCTATTCATCCATATTATATGGGTAAAGTTGAAAATCCACCAGCTGAATGGTTTACGGATAAGAAAGAATATGAGGAATGGCTTGATGATTATATTGATTTTTCTAGAGAGATAGGCAAACCTTTAATTGCGAATGAATGCTGTTGGGGAACTTATAATGGATTGGACGATGATAAAAGTCGGAGTGAAGGAATTAAGTATAACCTAGAACAGCTAAATAAGAGAAAGATTGGATGGATTGCAGTTGGCCTGCATCATAGTCTTCAGGCTGATGAGCATCGTAAAGAATATGGACCATATGGTAACGTTGGCAACCTTGCTTTTATAGAAGAAGATGGATCACTCAGGCCGTATCACGATATAATAAATAAATATATGGATTAGAAAGTAATTAACATAAAAAATGATTTTGTTAATAACCGAAAACAACATTAATATGAAGGGAGGTGATAAAATAATATATATAAAATATATAGAAGGAGGTGGTAAAAAAAATTAGATTTGAATAATTGGTTTGTATATATTGAAGGATCGTATCGTTAATGTATTATTATTCAAGAAATTCATAATTAGTTTTTTGAAAGAGGTGTTAAAGTGAAAAGGTTTTTAATTCTATTTTTAACCGCAGTTTTTATCATGTCATTTATGCTTACGGTAATTGGATGTAAAGAGGAAGTTGCTGAGGAAGTAGAGGAAGTTGCTGAGGAAGTAGAAGAGGCTGCTGAGGAAGTAGGAGAGGTAGAAACAAAGCAAGATTTTACAGGTGTTACCCTAACATTCTGGATGAATTCTGCTTCTCCCCAAGCTTATCGAGATTTATATGACAGATTTCAAGAAGATACTGGAATTATGTTAGAAATAATTCCGAGTGCTGAACCGATGGAAGAGACGATGTTAGCTAAATGGGCTTCAGGTGAAAGACCTGATATTATGGACTGGCATATGACTGGGAATTGGTGGGTTCAGATTAATGCACCTGAGAATTGTCAAGATATATCTGACTTGCCATTTGTTGATAATTATAAGCCTGAATACGAATTCATTAATGAGCAATTATTCCCAGATGGTAAAATATATGGAGTTAATTTTGCATATCCTCATATAATAGGAGTAGCTTATAATAAAGAAATATTCAAAGATCTTAATTTACAGATACCTGGAAATTTTTCAGAATTTCAAGAATTGTGTGAAACTATTAAAGAAGCTGGAATAACACCATTGTACGCAGGTGTACAGGATCAGTGGCCACTTCAATTTGACGTAAGTACATTAGTTTCAGATTACTATAAAGAAGATCCAGTATCTTTCTGGGAAAAAATGAATACAGGCGAAACTAATTATTTACAACCTGCTTTTTTGGAACCACTAGAGGCAGTTCAGAGTAATATAGATGCTGGTTATTATCAAGATAATATGCTTGTAGGAACTTTTGCTGATGCACAAACAGCACTATACGAGGGTGAAGTAGCAATGTTTTATGCCAATGAGCAGTTCCCCCAGATTTTATCAGATAATTATGGCATAGATGAGGTAAATAAGAAAATAGGTATGTTTGGACTTTCAATGAATTCTAATTGTGTTACATGGGGGTTATGGAGTCCTGGGGCTGCAATAACTTTACCAAAAACAGGTGATGCAACAAGGGAAGCAGCAGCCAGAGAGTTTGTTAATTACATAACTGGGCTTGGATATGAAAAATTTGCTACCGATCTTAACTTACCATCAGTATTTAAAGGTGTAGAAGTTGATGTTCAAATAGAGCCTATAGCTGAATTAATAGAATATTTTGTTAAAGATAGTGGTGCCTATCATCCAATGCTTGTAGATGCTCCATATGGAACTTTTGAACTCTGGTTGTCAGAAATGTTTGCAGGTTCTAAAACTCCGAAAGATGTAGCGCAATCTTTAAGCGATGCTCTTGCAGAAAATGCCAAAAAATTGGGGTTACCTGGATGGGAAAATAAGTAGTTATAATTTTACTATTTTGATTGGTTAGTCCATAGATAGTGTATGGACTAACCAAAAATATATGATTTTTAATTAAACTAGAGGCTTGAAGATTTGATAATAATTTAATATTAATATAAAAGCAATTATATATAAATATGAACTATTTAAGAGTTGTGTTTACAACTCTAGTTTTAAAAGCTCTTTGAAAACTATATAAAAATATAGATAAAATTGATAGATAAAACACTATCTCTAAGTGTAAAATATTTGATTAGTAAGTAAAAAAACATATACACAAGGGAGATAGCGATGACCAAAGATGATTTAATCTTGGGCCACAAGCTAAGTTTACTATCACGGGCCAAATCTATCAATAACATATCAAAGGCCTTCAGAGAAGCTGGGGTATCCAGGACTTACTACTACAAGTGGGCAAAAAGATTTACTATCTATGGTATACAGGGGCTTACCGAAAGAGAAAGATCTAAGCCTAAAATGCCCAATTCCACCAGATCCGATATTATAGAGAAGATATTAGCATTTATTAAAAAGTACCCGACTTATGGGCTGGCAAGAATAGCTAATGAACTGGGAAGTATTGTCTGTGCCGCCACAGTGTATAATATTTTAAGAAGGTGTGGCCTCTAAAGAAAAATTGACAGACTCCTGGCACTGGAATATATTCCTTCTTCAGTAAAGCTAAGCCCGGTTATGGCTAGAAAGCTAGATGAGCTAAAGCCTCCTACTGGTATAAAAAGCCATTACAGTGGCTATATGCTATCAGTTGATACCTTTTATGTATACAGGCTAAAAGGTATAGGTAGAATCTATCAGTTCAGCTCAATTGATACCTATTCCTCCTTTAGTTTTGCCTACCTTTATACTGATAAGTCTTCTAAGTCCTCAGTGGACTTTATCTCAAAGACTATAAATACCCTTAAAGATATGGGTATAACTGTAGAAAGAATACTTTCAGACAACGGAAAAGAATATACCACCCACTGGGAGGGCGGGGACCATGAGTTTGAAAAGTATCTTGAGTCTTTAGATATAGAGAACCGCTACACCAAAATTAGACATCCCTGGACCAATGGTTTTGTGGAAAGATTCCAGAGGACGATACTGGAGGAATTTTACCAGCCTGCTCTCTTAAAGAGAACATACAGCACTATAGAAGAGCTGCAAGATGATTTGGACCGGTTTCTATATTTTTATAATTTTCAAAGAACACATCAGGGCTATAGACTAAGAGGTTCTAAACCCTGTTAACTTTTATATAAATATGGTGACTTTTTTCAATTATCACCATAAAATAATATTTAATATTTTATGCTTGGAGAAAGCTAAACTGTAAACACCAAGCTTAGATAGTACAGATAATTGTTATTGTCATAATGAAAAAGTTTAAAAATATACAGGTTTTTTTTATAGTACCAGCTCTTTTATTTATTCTCGTATTTTTTATATTACCTAATATTTATAATTTTTATTATTCTTTTACAAATTGGGGGCCGAGTACAACTGATATTAAATTTATAGGTTTTTCAAATTTTTTATCAATATCTAAAAATAATAGAATATTCAAAGATATATGGATAACTTTAAAATATTCTTTTTTTGTAATGTTTTTTATGAATACTGCTGGTCTCGGATTGGCTTTAGCATTAGAAAAAAATACGAGGATTAACCAATTATTTAGGATTTTATTCTTTACTCCAATGCTTTTTTCTACATTGGCAGCAGGGTATATATTTAAAGCTATTTATTTACCTGAAGGGCCAATAAATTATTTTTTAAATCTTATCCCAGGAGTAAATATTCATTTTGCTTATTTGGGGAGTATGGAATATACTTTGATATTTGTTGCAGCAATTCAAGCATGGAGGTGGACTGGTCTTAATATGCTAGTATATATTGCAGGTTTAAATACTATCCCTAGTGCTTTAATTGAAGCTTCCAAAATAGAAGGAGCTAGTTTTTGGCAAACTTTTAAAAATGTAAAATTTCCTTTATTGGGTCCTGCTATTACTTTTTGCATTGCAACTTCCTTTATAGGTTCTATATCAGCTTTTGATGTTATTATGGCTGTAACACAGGGTGGGCCAGGCGGTTCTACTGAGGTATTAAATTATTTTGTTTTTAGGGAATTTGGTGCTTCGTCAAATTGGGGTTCAGCTGTTGCAATAAGTCTTGTACTTTTTTTTATTATTTGCATTTTGGGTATACCATTAATTTCATTTCTTAGAAAGAGGGAAATTGAATTATGAAAAATAAAAGAGAGAGAATAATTCATATAATTAAATATATTGTATTAATGATAATTTTATTTTTTGTTATTATAATACCCCTATATATGACTGTAATCAATTCTTTTAAATCGGCGAAAGAAGTAACACGCCTAAATATGCGTCTTCCTATTGATTGGTCAATAATAGATAATTATAGAGAAGTTTTAATAGAAGGTAAACTTATAAGGGGCTTTGGAAATTCATTGTTATATTCATTTTTCAGTGTAGGTTTTTGTGTTTTTTTTGGATCGCTTGCAGCATGGATTTTCGGAAGGTTTAAATCAAAATATCTTACTCTTCTATATTTTCTTTCAATTTCTGGTATATTAGTACCTCCTGCGATAATAACAAGTATTAAAGTTGAAAGAATGTTAGGAATTTATGGTACTTATATTGGGATGACTCTTTTCTATATAGGCATATTTACACCTCTGGTTATTTTTTTTACGACAGGGTTTGTAAAAACTATACCTATAGAGCTTGAAGAGGCTGCACGAGTTGATGGTGCAAATTCAGGACAAATTTTTTTCAAAATAATCTTTCCACTATTAAGACCTGTTCAATTGACCAGTGTAATTTTTTTGACGATATTTATCTGGAATGATTTTATATATCCTTTTTATTTGCTTAATAAAGCCTATCAATACCCTATGACTCTGGGTCTTTATAACTTTGTGAACCAATATTTTATGAATCCAAGATGGGAACTTGTATTTGCAGATGTTATCTTAGTAAGTCTTCCTATGATCATATTTTATATAACTTTACATAGGCAAATCACTTCTGGATTAATGTCTGGTGCTGTTAAAGGATAATAAGTATTTATAGTGTTTTTTAGAATAAACTTTCGGAATTATCCCTTGAAATACTTTTAAATATAAATATATAATTTAATATCTTCACAATATAAACAATAAGTAAGTATATAAAATGAATTATAAAGAATTTATGAGATAATTCCCGGATAAAAAAGCAATAAGTTTATTTTATTTTTTAAATAATAAAAATTAGAATGTGTTAGAAAATATATACATACATAAGAATATCGGAGGTTTGTAAAATGAAAAATAAATATAAAAAAACAGATTCTCCAATTTATGATTTGAGACTTTTTTATGGAATATTGGAAAATGATAAATCTTTAAATTCATTTTTAAAATGGATACAAAAAATACCGTTATTTTCTGTTTGGCTGTTTAATTATAGATGGGAAGCTGATCCTCTTCTTTTGAGTCTTGACGAACATAATATAAGGGCAAATCGATTATCTAAAGTAATAGTTATGATACATGAAATTAACAGTAAGATAAATACAGGAATCGATGTTGTGTACACTCAAGGTCACGGAGACAAAAAATCCAATATAAGAGAATTTGGTTTTCAGCCAATTGTTGGTCTTGATGGTTCAGAAGCTCCTGGTGTTTGCCCACTTGATACAAAATTTCTACAGTATGTTTATGATATGTATAAAATTTATGCTAAAACTGGTGCCGATCAAATTTGGCCCGATGATGATATTAGGATTAAATGGCATGGTCAGAACTCAGTATATTGTTTTTGTCCACTTCATTTGAACAAAATTAGTAATATTACAGGCAAAAAATGGAGCATAGAAGAATTAAATAGAACTCTACTAGATCCAAAAGAAAAAGAGATCATTAATATTTGGAGAAAAATTAATATAGATTCCATTGTTAATATCCAAGAACAGATCGAAAAGGCTGTTCATGAAGTAAATAAAAATATAAAAATAGGCTTAATGCCATGCAATGCAAATGAAGGAAGAGATATTGATAAGGAACTCGCTGCGCTTAAAGGGATAGGACCTGATCCTATAATAAGACCAGGCGCATTTTATTATCAAGATGATGATTTAAGAGGTGCTATAAAGAAAAGGATAAGGATAAGAAGCGATAAACCTTTTGAATTTACTAATTTCGAAGAGACATATGAACTTGAAAATTTACCCTATTGGCCAAGTTTAAAATCTATTCAAGCAGCAAGATTAGAAATGGATATGGCCATTTTGGATGGTTCAGACAGAATTTCTTTTGATCTTTTTGGAGATTGGGAAAATATTTATAAGTCAAATAAGAAAGCTAATAAATATGAAAAATTATTAAATAACAGAAATAATTTTCTTCTAAGTCTTAAAGAATCTATATTGGATAAATCCAAGCTAGGTGTTAATGTTTTAAGGAATAAAGATTATGAAAAAAATAATGGATTTAAAAAGATTAGCGAATCCTTGTCAAGGATAGGAGTTCCTACTGTAAGTTATTTAAACTCAATATCACCTACAGTTATGACTGATCAGGTTTGTGAAGAAATTGATGATTCAAAACTTTTAGAAATATTAGATAAGGGTGCAATATTTGAAAAAGATAGTTTTCAAAGTTTAATAAGAAGAAAAATTATAGATAAAAAAGATATAAATATTTTAGATAAAATAATAGATCGAACAAATATTGGATATGAGCAATACACAGATAATTACATGAATGGTAAATATAGAAGAGAAAAGTTAATAAGTTGCATTTTTTGTTTACTACCTCAGTATGTTATAGAAATAAAAAACAAAGAAAAATTTAGTATATTATCGGAATGGGTAGATACAGAGGGGAATGCACTAGGACCATCTCTTATTATTTATAATAATAAGATCCCTTCATTAATATTTCCTTTTAATTTCAGTGAAAATATAGATAATCAGTGGGAATATCTAGATTTTAGTAATATAAATTTGTTATCAGAAGAAAAAATTCATCAAATTGGTTGTTTTCTAAGTATGTTACCTAACTATAAGGGTGTTATGGTCAAAGATTTTAATAAATTTCCAATATTATACAAGAATAGTAATGTAATAATTCTTGGAATTGTCAATTTCTCGCTTGACGAGTCTCATGGAATAGATATTTGGCTGTCTAATATAATTGGTAGTCCCAAAACAAGAGTTGAATTTTTAAACGAATTTGGTAATTGGGTAACTGTTGATTATAAATTACAAAAAGAAGTAGATTTTTTGAGTGGGTTTTCTCTTCTAATTAAGAAGAACTTAAAACCAATGTCTACAGAAGTATTTAGATGGCATATATAATATTGTTAGCTCTTTTAATTTAAATAAAATGACTAGGATGGTAAAGCTTTAAGTGAAATGTTAAAAGATTGAATTTTGATTTTTTAAACTTTTATGTGATTAGTTTAATAATTATAATGTTGTGAACCCCTAAGTTAGACACAATATTAACTTAAAGATAGAATAGCTAATGAGACTTACAAATACAAGAGATAGGAGGTCTCATTAGATGAGAGAAAGAAGAAACTTTAGCAGTGATTTTAAGAAGCAGATAGTAGAGTCGAAATACTCGTGTTATGTTTTTTTGAATATGAAGCATACACCAAAGTACTAAATAGGATTCCATACTTTTATAGAAGAAGTCTACAATAGAAAAAGACTTCATTCTTCTTTGGGCTATATGCCCTTGGAGGAATTTGAAAATATAAATAATGAAAATATGAAAGGAAATGAGTCCCGTCAGCTGATTATGCTTAGTTAAGATCGTGTCCAAAAAATGGGGTTCATATTATAATAAATGCTTAAATAAGTATTAAAGTTATTATATATTATAAATTCTTTACTTATGCTAAGCTTATGATTGATGGAGGTTTAATGGAAAATAAAAATTTAACCAGATATTTAATACCTGAATTAAAAGACAAAGTTATTGTAATAACAGGTGGCGCTAAGGGAATAGGGAAAGTAGTTTCAGTAACAATGTCTTTACTAGGTGCAAAAGTAGCTGTTATTGATATCTCAGAAAAAGAAGGGAATAATATAGTACAATATATAGTTAATTATGGAAGAGAAGCTATATTTTGTAAAGGTGATGTCAGCAATGAAGAACAGATAAATAAATGCATGGAGACTATTTGGAATAATATGGGTAGTTTAAGCATTCTTATTAATAATGCAGGTATAACTAATAATATTTCGTTAGATAAATTGTCCGTAAATGAATGGCGAAAAATAATTGATGTAAATCTCACGGGTTCATTTATATGCTCAAAAGCAGCGGTTAAATATATAATAAAAAGTGGTGGTGGTTCAATAATTATGGTTTCTTCAGGCTCAGCTATAACTGGAAGTGGTGGAGGAGCCCACTATGCAGCTTCTAAAGGTGGCATTAATAGTCTTATTAGAGCTTTATCTAGGGAATTAGCTCCTAGAGGGATACGAGTTAATGGAGTTGCTCCTCGCACAATTGATTCAGAACAACTTGATCAGCTCTATACTGAAAAAGAACGTTTAAAAATAGTTAATCAAATTCCGCTTGGTCGATTGGGAAAATATGAAGATATTGCAAACGTAATAGTTTTTCTTTGTAGTAATCTTTCCAGTTTTATTACAGGAGAAGTAATACTTGTAGATGGGGGCAGAACTTTTAATAGATGAATAATAATAGATAAATAATTTAAGTAAATTAATGGAAGAAGAATATTTTATCGGAGTTGATTGTGGTACACAATCAGTAAGAGTAGCTATATATAATACAGATGGAAATTTAGTTATACAATCTAGTTCATTGTTGAAAGTTAGTACCCCAAATCTAGGGTGGTCCGAACAGAACCCAGAGGAATGGTGGATTTCGTTATGCAAAGCATTGAAAAATCTAAGTAAGAATATAAAAGTTAATAAAATAGCAGGAATTGCAATAGCCTACCAAAGAGAGACATTTACTATTATTGATAAAGCTGGTTCGATTATACGTCCTGCTATATTATGGTTAGATCAGAGAGCTACTTTTGAAGTAAAAAAGATGAAAGAAGATCTTGGACAAGATTTCTTCTTAAAAAAGACTGGTAAGTTTCTTGATACTACTCCATCATCGTTAAAGATAAAATGGATAGAAAATAATGAGCCTGAATATCACAAAAGGATTTATAAGGTTCTAGATGTAGGCTCTTATTTAAATTGGAAGCTTACAGGTCATGTTACATCCACTCTCGCTGGTGCAGATACTATGGGCATTCTTGATATAAAAACTAAAGAATGGTCAGATGAAATACTAAGTTATTTAAATTTAACTTCTGAAAATATGCCTCAATTAGTATCATCGGGTAGCGTAGTTGGTAAAATTAATCGAGAAGCAGCTTCCAGCACTGGATTACCTATAGGTTTGCCTGTAATAGCTGGTGGTGGTGATGGACAAGTGTTTGCCATTGGGGTTAATTCAATAAATAATTCTGAATTAGCTTTAAGTCTAGGAACTAGTGTAGTTTGGGGATTACATTCTGAAAAATACAGCATTAGTCCATATTATAGAACTATGATGGGGTGTTTACCAAAAAGTTATTATTACGAGTCTGTTCTTAGAGCGGGAACATACATTATAAAATGGTTTATAGAGAGTATGGTAAGTAAAGAAGAGCAAAAAATTGCAAAAAGATTGGATAAAAATTTAGAAGACTTACTTGATAAAAAAATTGAAAAAATAGAACCAGGATGCAAGGGTCTTATTACCATTCCATATTGGAGAGGTGGCATGATGCCTTATAATGATCCAAATTCAAGAGGTTTAACTATAGGTTGGTCTGACTATCATACAATAGAACATTTATATAAATCCATATTAGAAGGCATTGCTTTCGAGATTCGTTTAGTTTTAAATGGTTATAAAAAAAATTTAGATTTAGATATTAGAAATATTAAGATTGGTAGCGGAGGTTCAAGAAGTAAAAACTTTACAGAAATTGTTAGTGATATCACTAATACAAAAGTTATAATCTCAGAAACTTCAGAGAATACATCTTTAGGGGCAGTAATGATAGCCGCATGGGGGTTAGGTTATTTTAAATCACTTAGTGATGCTTCAATTCATATGTATAAAGAAAAATTAAAAATAACCCCTAACATTAAAACTCATGAAACATATAATAGAATTTTTAACCAAGTATATAAAAAAATATACCCTTGCATAAAGAAATATCTTAATATTCTTGGAGAAGAGGTTTTAAAATCTTAGAAAACAAAATATATATTTATTAATGTCAAATGGATTGCTGGTGGGTAATTTTTAATTATAGTCCTAGAATTTTAGTTGACTTAAAGGCTAAAAAGTCTAGAGGTCAATTGCTCCAGAGTTAGAAATTTGGAAAAAGTGAATTAGTCAGCATGAACGAGACTGTAAATAATTGGACCTGTTGCATAAGCCACTTGGACATCTTTCTTTCTGAATAAATTCCATGAAACACCTTTTACTAATTGAATAAAATTAGTAAATCTACTATCAATTCTGGCTTTTATTTCATTTACATCCAACATCCTTACCATTTTCTTTAAATTAAGTGCTGTTGCAGTTAGTAGAAATTGTATTTGTACTTTTGCAAGACCCCTGAATCTTGTTTTTTCCATACCATGGTAAGTCTTAGCTTGACCCATAATCCCTTCTATGACAGTTCCCCTAAGCTTTTGCATGACTTTTCCATATCCTGAATAATACCAGGCCTTGGCTTTTTCATAACAGGGGCTATCATAATGAGATACTATCCTAAAATTTCCTTTCCCGGATATACACTTTTCTCTTAAAGGGCACAAACTGCAATCTTTTTTATTGGATTTATAGGATATGCGGTTAGCAACATAATTTTTAGATTTTCTTTTCAGTAGTTTATTCGCAGGACAGATATAACAGTCTTTTTCTCTGTCATATCTAAACTCGCTTTTAGAGAAATATCCTGATTTAGAGGTTTTTGTTTCAGGCTTTATTGCAGTTTTAATATTTTTATCTTGAAGGTAGCCAAGACATTCCTCTGATCCATATTTGGTATCAGCAACAATCCAGGAGGGGCTACCAAGTATTTTCTCATGATTTTCAATAAGTTCTGAAACCACACCGTTATCATGAAGGGAGCTGGGTGATGCAGTTGTGATTTTTCACCACCTTTGTACCACTAATAGCTAATTTTTTTCACCACCTTTGTACCACTTGGAAAGGATTTTTTTCAGATGCTTTGTACCACCTGGAAGAAGTTTTTTTCACCAGCATTGTACCACCCCGGAAGGCAAAGACTGTATAATTGCCTCTAAAAAA
>Ga0307434_1001207_pt1 | contig 14462 bp, 16 predicted proteins | sample SalMarWE160220MG_FD_202156 | JGI IMG/M metagenome (GOLD analysis project Ga0307434, IMG submission 202156) | Salt marsh sediment microbial communities from the Plum Island Ecosystem LTER, Massachusetts, United States - WE1603-220 | ecosystem: Environmental > Aquatic > Marine > Intertidal zone >... | reverse complement strand
AAGCACATACTCGGGCTTTTTTATGGTTTCTTCTTCACTGCCGCCGAATAGTTTTATTAGTCTTATATGATGACATTCCTGCCTTCTGAACTTCCAGACTGGACAACTACAGCCATAATTGCCTTCTTTATCAATAGCAACTATATAATAACCATTACCGGAAGAACTTTTAACTTTAAATCTTTTAATCCACTTATCGTTTTTCAATTTTTACCCCTTTCTTATCTTTTAATATTTTTATATTTAAATTAAGTGCCAGAGGAATCAGGAAGATCTGTAAATATATCAAGCTGCTCAAATGTCCTTACAGGTTTTCTTCCCTCTTCCATTTCTTTTCTTATTAAAATCGTACAGGGTTTTCCCGGAAGAGGTTCAACTACCTTACTTATGTAATTGTAGAATTTATACCTTGGGGAGCTTGCAAAGTACTCCCTCTTTGTCCTGTAGTCATATATCCACATCTTGGCTTTCCTTTCTATTCCCTGCTTCCAATAAGGTTATTTTGCCTGAAGCTATAAAAACCGCCCGAGGAAACTATTATATGATCAAGTACATCTACACCTAATATATTCCCTGCCTTTTCGAGCCTCGTTGTTATTTCTATATCATCAATTGATGGTTTTGGGTCTCCTGAAGGATGGTTGTGCATAAATATTACACTTGCGGCATTTGACAGTATGGCACCTTTATATACTTCCCTCGGATGAACAATTGAACTCGTTAAGCTCCCGGTCGAAACTACCTCAAAACTTATAATCTGATTTTTAACATTTAAGTGAAGGCATATAAATTTTTCTCTGTCAGACTTTAAAAGATTTTCTGCAAATTCTGATTTTGCCACTTCCTCACTACTTCTATAACTATTACTGGCCGCTTTTATCTCCCTGACCATTGACAGCTCCACCTGCGGAACAAAGCTAAATAACCTCTTTCTCTTTGCCATCTCTCCCCCTTAAACTAAAATAATATTTGACTTCCTGGGGGTAGCTCCAAAGAAGGTTCTGGCTTTTAGTCAATGTGGAGATTTTACGGTTTTTGTCTGTAAGAATTGAGAGGGATAAATAGCTTTAGCGGTTTATGCTCACAAAGTAAAATACTACATTTACAAAAGACAGGTTCTTCTATATGTCATATCGGAAGTTAAATATGGAAAGTCATCTGAAATTCGTAGCTTCATATATTACTTCTATAGCTGATAAAAGGGTTGTATACAAAGAGAGTCTAATTATATGGATAACACAAAAAGGTAAACCTGGGTTTACCTTTTTGTGTTAGTGTATAATTTTAGGATAATTATCTAGAGAATTTTTTAAGAATTTCACTATATTTATCTTTTGACCTTGAAAAAATTAAAATTGAAATAATAAATACAATAAATAAAACTATGATACAAGCTATAATTATTAAAAATATATTAAGAAGGCCAAAATTTTTTAAAAATGATAAACTTATAATAATACTTATAAAAATTATAACCATAATTACCATAGTAATAATAGTTTCAACTTTACCTTTTTTTGTTAATAATATCAGTGGATTAACAGATAAAATTTCTGGCGGTAAGTCTTCTGCTGAAACTTTAAAAATAAAATCTTTATCTGACTCTACGTCACCTTTTATCAATAGCTTAGTAACAAAATATTCCCCACTATTTAGTAATGGAATATTATAACTTATAAAATTTTTACCGGGTCTTATATTAAAGGTAATTTCTCTTCCCTTCGGGTGTATATGGAGAATTTTTACATCTAATATCTCTCCATTGTTAGGAATAATTAAAGAAAGTGGTCTAATAAAATTATTAAGTGGTCTGTTCCCTGTATTAATAATAGTAAATTGAACTTGGTAAAAATTATCAACTTTAGTACCTTTGTACTTAATTTTTAAATCTTTCTTTAATTCTGGATCTATATCTGAAAAAACTTTTAAAATATAATTTACATATGGAGTAATTGCCCTTACGTTTCTACTTCTTAAATAGTAGAATCGTGCAATAATCCATGCAATAACTGCACTAATGATAACACTTGAAATAGTAATAATTATTGTATCTGTACCCATTTTGAGCTTATATAAATTATTTTTTATTTCTTATATTTTTTACAGTATCTAATAATTTACTCTTTGCTTTAGAGTATTCAGGCTTATTGGCAATTATTTCAATAACATATAAATAATTGTTGTAGCTCTCATATAAATCTTCAAAATTTATAGGCGACTTAGTTATTTGGATAATCTCGTCACTGAAATTTAAAAAGAAATCTATAAACAACCTACTTATTTTGGAAAAGAAAATATCTTTATCTAAGTTGTTCTTATTATAAAAGATAGAAATAATGTCAAAAAAATTTAAAAAATAATTAATATCAAACCTTGCGTTAGGAAATTTTTCAAGAAAGTCAAAGTTATTTAATTTATTTATTAATATCTTATGACGTTTGTTAGTTTTAGCATTAAAGCTTGGTTCTCGTTCCATTTTCTCGATTTCTGTACGGAGATCTAAGAGCTTCATTGGGAAGTCTTCAAACTTCAAGCGTCTTAATTTATAATATCTTTCTACATTAAATTTTTCTAAAAAATCTAGAGTTCTATCTCTTTTTTCTTTTTTTCTCGTCAGCCCCAAAGATTCACTGGTTTTGTTGGCTAACTTTTCTGTTGAATTAGCATATTTTTTAGTTAAAAAAAGTATTCCCCCGAATATAAATATAGTAGCTAGTAAATTGATAAAAACTATTAATCCCTGATTACTATTTAAATAGTTTATAAATATTTCCCAATTTGATATATTTTCCATTATTGACTACTCGAATATTTAAACATTCATCTTTAATAAATATTACTACATTTATTTTATAGTTTTTTGTCTGGAAGTTAAATATATTTCTGGATAAGCATTGGTAAACTGTGCCTCGCCTTTTCTATTCAATAAGGGCTATTAGTAGATTTATATTGTTTTTATGCTTAAGGTAAAAACATCCTTGGATTTACCGGTATCCCATTTACTCTAACCTCATAATGAAGATGCGTACCTGTGCTTAAACCTGTATTTCCCATAAGACCAATTATACCTTCCTGGGTTACTCTTTCCCCTACTTCTACCTTAAACTCACTTAGGTGAGCATATACAGTTACATATGTATTACCCTCATCATCCGTTCCATGGTATATCATAATTCTTTTTCCGAAGTTTCCGCTGGTTCCTACTGCAATTACTGTACCGTTGGCCGCAGCCCTTATTGGAGTACCTGTATTATTAGCAATATCTATTCCCTGGTGGATATGAGTTAGTCTTACTTCTCCAAATTCAGATGTAACTACCCCACTGGCCGGCCATATTGATGGTATATCAGGATTATCTATGATTTCAGGTATTATAAACTTATCAAGATCAAACTCAGACGATGGATCAATAAGGGGAAGAATCTCAACTAATGCAAAAAACCACTCTTTATGTTTTTCATCAAAATCCTCCGATATTTCTTCATCCGACAGTATGGCAGTTTCAATTTCATATTCTTCTTCTTCATTTAGATCATCCAAAAACTTGGTAACACTATTAACTGTTATATTTTCTTCTGAAGTATCGTAATCTAATGATCCCAGAAGTTCTTTAATGGAAGAGTAACCCTGCAATTCAAGTTCCCTAACCACTTTATATTCCTTATGGATAACAACTTCTGTAACTGGCCTGCCGTCTACTATTCTGGTTACTTCTTCCTCTTTCTCAATTATCTCATATTCAGTAAAATTGACCTTCAGCAGGTCAAAGACACTCTCATTTGGCCTGTTTTCTCTTAGATAATTATCAAGCCTTACCACATCATATGCCATAAAAGAGGTCCAGTTAATTTCTGACTGCTCAGTTAAAGACTTATATAAAGTAAATCCTTCCCTGTCCACCTGGGGAAATAAGATATTAAGTGCAATTGAAAACATAAGAAATGGGATAGCTGTAACAATAAATAGAAGTATCAGGATTACATGCCAGTATCTTTTAATAAAACCGGCACTACAGGCTGATACTTTTGCTATTGTTATAGGTTCGGCCATTACTTACTTTGGGGCAAATCTTGATTTTCTGTCGTAAACTTCCTCAAACTGGACCGGATCAACTATTTCAAGCTCATATTTTGAGGCCCTTACCTGGATAACCACCCTCTGGGATCCCGCTATAAAAATTCCCTTTCCCTTTGCCCCGCTTCGCTTCGAACTGCTCCCTTTTAGTATCGCAAGCTCCTTTTCACTGAAGCTGTAAAGCTTTTTTATTACCGGTATATCCGTCTCCCCCATCCTGAAAAAAAGCTTGAAGTAGCTGTTATCTATTATTGCCTGACCGTAGCGCTCAATCGAGAGAAAGTCAGGAAGGTTCTGGGTTGCTGTAACAAAACTTATCCCGTATTTTCTTCCCCTTTTGATTGAATTGGAGAGGAACTTAAGCGTCTGGGGATTGGAAGGATCTGCAAACTGGTGTGCCTCATCAACGTATACCCTTTTGGTTTTCAGCCTGTCCACCTTGCAGAATTGCCAGGTGTCCTTTAAAAGTATGTCATAAAGCGGCTGGGTAACTGCTTCCGGAAGTCCTGAAATGTCAAACACGGTAAAAAATCCATAATCCCAGTTTGTCTGGCCGTTAAACATATAGCTGTATGCCCCGCTTATATAGGGCTGGATGGATGAGAGCATATTATCCCTTGCTTCCCTGGCTTTGGCAGTGGCTTTACTGTCTTTTATTTTAGCTTTCATCACTTCTTTTAGGGTATCAAGGGTGGGGAAAGTCTCAGGGAGTACCGTGCTATTAAAACTGATTCCCTTCTTCTCGTAGCTGTCCCTTATATCCTCTTCCAGAAGTGCCTCTTCAAAAGGTGTAAGATCCCTTAGAATCCATTTAAAGAACATTATGCAGTCCATAACCTTGGTAGATAGATAGGTCCCTATGTCTTTTTTATCACTGCCTCTATCATCACTGTCAACTACTGTATTTCTTATATGAAACGGGTTTGATATAACTCCGGAAGTGGGGCTGAACTTATACCTTTTTCCCCAGGGGTAGTAAAACTCGCCCTCAAGGTCAAACATTATTATGTAGTCCCTGTATGGTACATGCCTTATGGCATCTGTTTTAATCCTGAAGGACTTTCCGGACCCGGAATCTGCTATTATGCATTCGTGGGGGTTGTTATAAATCTTATTGTAGGTATCTATTATAACAAGACCTCCTGACAGTACATTTTCCCCTATAAATATACCCTTTGGCTCCATAAGCTCCGAGGAGTCAAACGGTATTATTGAAGCTATATCCTTGGTGGTTAGGTTCCATACATAGTTTTTGGTGATGTTATTTTCAGCAAGTATGGGAAGGGTGGTAATAAATGGGTCATATCCTTTATACTTTAGCTCCGTTGCCTGGCAATAAGCACTTGAAATCTTTGAGCGAAGAAGGTTAGATATGGTATTTAGCTCCCCCATATCCGGTGCGGATATCCCTATGGTTATATTTGTATCATAAAGGCTTACATTATCACTGCCAAGCTCGGCAATCATTTCCACTGCACTTTCCTTCTGGGCCTGATATTTCTGGCGAAGTGCTTCGTTCTTTCTGGAATCAAGAGCCTTAGCTCCAATCTCGCTTACTGCTTTTGATAGCTCTTTTGTTATCGTAGCCTTGTTTTTGGGAGTAAGTATTATTGCTATATTTATATCTCCCTTGATGTTAAAGACTCTCCTAAGCCACCTGTACCTCTCAACTGTGGCCGGGTACTTTACAATGGAATAAAACCTGTAAACTCTATTTTCTATCTCTAGGTGTCTTCCGTCTTTATAAATCCTGGCATTTTCAGGAAGGATATTTCCTATCTCCCAGTCTTCCCTTAAGAGCTCCACCCCCGAGCTCTCTGGATTCATCCGTCTATATAAAAGTTCTTTTATATCACTTCCGGTGAGCCTATCAACATACATTCCCTGGGACTCAAGCTCGCTTTTAAACGAAAGGTAAGTATCTCCCAAAAGCTCACCCGCAGAGGTGCAGTCGGATTCCTTTACTTCAAATACCGTGTAAAAATTAAGGATATTTCTGCTTCTTCCTGCCATGGACTGGATGTGTTTCTTTTGCTCTTCAAGGAGCACCACTCTGACCTCGGAGTTAAGACCAGCTTTAAATTTTTCAATGTTTGAAATATTGGTACCGACATTTACGCTTTCTGACTGGATGTATATTCCTATCCTTCCACTAAAGGTAGAAAGAGCCCCCTGTATGGCACTACTTACCATCTCCAGGCTGCCCTCTGATAGTAGCTCCCCGTTTATGGGGCTTATCTTTAAAATCATCTTAAAGGTACCGTCTTTACCCTCAAGTAAGTCTCCAATACTTTTTATGGGAAGGCCAAAGTCCCCTTTCCTGCCCTTTTTATCATTTGATTTTATTGGCAGTAAATCTTTTATTAAAGCCAATGGCTTTACTGTTTCTTTCAAAGTATTTTTCTCTTTCTACTGTATATTTAACAAAATCTCTAATTATTAAAAACCCGGTCTCCTTCTGATGAAATTCGCTTGCAAGCCCTATAAGAATCCCCAGGGTTATAAAGCCAGAAAAAAATACCACCGGACTGAAGTATTTTATTACCGCTACAACTACAGCTACCACAGCCGGCAGGATAATAAAGAAGTTCCTTATGGGTACCGGCCCAATCATTATCCTTCCGTCAACATGCCTTGGAAGCTTTCTTTTTTTACTTTCTTCCTCACTCATTTTTCAAAACTAGTTTCTAAATATCATAGCCATCATGCCCAATCTTCCTACAGAACCGGCAGATGCAACCATTGTTGAAGAAGTCCCCGTCCTGTACAGGTACTGGCGTATTATCTGTGGGCCTCTCAGTCCCACTGCAATCGTGCCTATGGATAGAACTAGTACAAGAACCATATTATCTACCCCGACCATTATTGAAAGAAGTATCTGTAGTATTAGAAAATGTACTGCCTGGGTAAAAACTATTGCGATTGTCTCCCTTATCCATATCTGGAGCCCGTCGCTGGTGTTTATTACCGACAGTGCTACCAGGGGAGAAATCAGTATGACAATAAGAGTCTCTATATACCTAATGGCCCCGGTAATACACAGTGCAAGTAAAGCTATGGTTAGAATTAAAGACATAACTGAAAACATCCAGGATTCCTTTGCCACTGCTCCCCACCCTCCACTGGGGCTTAAGGACTCTTCAATTCTGGAGGCGTCAACTCCAATACTTGATATAAAATTTATTAGGGCATTGTTTAGTGGAAGAAAAACTAGCGTAACTAATTTTGGAAGGATAAATATTAGTCCCCCTGCCAATGTAACATGGATAAAATAAGTACCCAGAGATCTATCACTCTGATACATAATACCTGAGATCTGCCTAAAAACTGCTAAGATCACAAAGATTACAAGCAGTCCCCCTGCAAAATATTGCACCCCTTTTAGGTACTGGTCAAAGTTGGCAATGTATTTACCGGGCTCTGTTGGCTGTATAATCAGGGTATTTATGAATTTAATAAAAAAATCAAAAAGATTCTCGGAAATACCGACAATTCCTTCCCATATAAGAGAAGATATGATTTCTTTTATCCAATCAACCATCTGCATAAAATAAATAGCCTTAATAAAAGTAAAAAGGTCAAACAGCAGCCATTTTACCTATGACATAATCTGCAAGCCAGGCAAGAAGAAACACTCCCCCGCTCATTATAATTGTCCTTTTTATATTTTTAATTGCTTCATGCTTTTCAGCTGCCTCACCGGCCTGATATACAAAAGCCTGTATTATTATAACCACTATGGTAACCACACCAATCAAGGAATACATCCAGACTTTAACTTCATTTAAAATCTCAGCAATTGTGTCTATATACGGCATTTATATCCTTTCCTAGAGGTTATAAGTTTTAATGAAATCTTCAATTTTTCCAGTAACGGCAAGGAGAGTCTCTTTTAGCTCTTTTTTATCATCTGTAGTCATTTCTGTATGGAAGGAGAAACTGGCCCTTGCATTTTTAATCTCTGAGAGAAGGTTTTCACAAGCTTCTACTACTTTCCAGGCAGGATTTCGTCCTGGCTTAACCTTAAGAGTTTCTTCCTTCGGATATACACTATGGCTGCCGAACCTGTTTTTAACCTCTTTTGCAAGCTTTAGGGTCTCCTCCCCGGATAGTTTCTTATCTTTTACAATTTTAGAAACCTTAAGGGCCTCATTTTTACCGCCTTTTAATTTCCGCAGAGCCCTGCCGTGCTTCTCAGTTAGCTTCCTGTTTCTTATATCCTCCTTTATTTCGTCAGGAAGATTAAGCAGTCCTACAAGATCAAGTAACCTTTGTTTTGATAGCCCCAGCTTTCTAGCTACTTCTGTCCATGGTAAACCCAGGTTTACCTTCAGGGCCTTGATTCCCTCTGCCCGGTCAATGCTGTTAAGGTCCTCCCTGTGAAAATTTTCGATAAGGGATATAAGCATTACATCATTTTTGGATACCTTTCTTATTACTGCCGGTATTTTTTTAAGTCCTGCCTTCTTTGCTGCTAAGAACCTGCGCTCACCTGCTACTATTATGTATTTTCCCCCAGATGGGCGGACTGTAATTGGATTTATAATCCCCTGCTCTTTTATCGAATCTGAAAGCTCCTTTATGGTCCTCTCGTCAAAGGTTTTCCTGGGCTGGTTTCTATCCTGGGCAATGCATGATAAAGAAATATTTACCAAGCCAATGGGAGTATTAACATCAAAAAGATCGCTGGGGTGTTCTTTCTTTTCCTCCTTAAAAAAATTAGAAATGGTATCTTCTACGCTCGTCCTTTTTCTAGCCACTATCCACCACCTCCAGGGCGAGTTTGCGGTAAGCTTCCGCTACGTCAGAATCCTCTGCATACTCCAGTATCGAGTAGCCTCCTACAGAAGATTCTTTAAATTTTACTGTCTCTTTTATGACAGTATTAAAAACTAAATCCTTAAAATATTTCTTTAAGGTAGAAAGAACTTCCCTAGCATGAATGGTCCTTCCGTTATGCATGGTAGGAAGTATTCCTTTAACCAGAAGCTTTTTATTTAACTTCCTTTTTACCTTTTCTATGGTCTGGTTTATAAGAATCTCTGCTCCTCTTAAAGCAAGGTAATCAGTCTCAACCGGAATAATAACTTCATCTGAGGCTGTAAGTGCATTTATAGTTAAAATTCCAAGGCTGGGCGGGCAGTCAATTAAGATATAATCGTAAATATTTTTGAGAAGATCCAGGATGTGCTTTAGTATCCTTTCCCTGTCCAGCATATTCATAAGCTCAATTTCTGCTTTTGAAAGTTCGATGTTTGAAGGGATAAGATCCAAATTTTTAATTTTTGTGTTAATTATAATTTCATCAGTATTTACATCCTCATCATTATTTTCCCTGTTTATTACCTCATATAAGGATTTATTTAAATTTTTCATATCTACACCACAGGTTATAGTAAGGGATGCCTGAGGATCACAGTCAACCAGTAGGACCTTCTTTCCTTTTTCAGCTATTGCTGCTCCCAGATTTAGAGCTGTTGTAGTTTTTCCCACTCCGCCTTTTTGGTTAGTTATTGATACAATCTTTCCCATTATTTACTGTTTATTACTTTCTCCTATATTTAAATTTATTCTATTTCGCTACCCTTAAAAATATTTTTTGTACAAGTACATAAATATTAACATAATGTTGACTAATCAACAATTATTTTATAAATATTTATTTTCCTAAGATTGCTAGGTTTTGCGTTTTTAGTGATACTCGTTAGAATAAAATTGGTTTAGTACTACTTAAATTTTAATAATGTTTCGCATAGAAACTAATTAGATTGTATTTTCCATAACCATAATAAAGAAAGGACCAAGGCTATAGCTAATTATATTTATGATAGTAGATGTAATGCTGTTAGATTTTGGATAGGGATCTATATCTACAAACTCATTGTGATACCAATAAGTCAACTTGACGGAACACACGTCCATATACTATCTGGAGAGTACGCGGGTAAGCTTTACAAAGATATGATAGTAGATAAATATATTGGTAGCATGGGTAACATTGGTAATCCTGGGAATCCGGAGAGTCTAGGCAACCTCGGAAATCGCGGTGCAGCCAACTAAGGTCGCCCTGATTTTTTTCACAAACTACTGTAGTAGGATTAATTTCGCCTAACAGCGTGATTGCATTTCGTTTCGTATATCTAAATGCTTTTAGAATTTACATAAAACTTTTAATGATATTCAACCTCTTAATCCTTCAAAAAATATTAGACCAATGAAAATCAGTTCAAGTATCATAAAGGAAATTAAAAAAACTTTGGAAAAAATATCGGAAACTCTATCTAGGCAATTAGGTAAATAATACTGTTAATATTATTTATTATTAAAATTAATATTTATAAGCATAGTAACCTAGAATTCTTCTAAAAATAATATATATTATATAAAAACCCTTTAGAAATCCCTAAATTATTATTAAGAGTATTATTTTCTACTTAATTCTTCCTTCTAAAAATTGTTTTAATAACCAATCAATAAAACTAAGATCCTCATAAACATAGTCAGCCATCATAAAAGGTTGAGCTATCTTTTCCTTGTATTGATTTCTGTAAGGATGAATTATATTATTCCTGATACCATCCCTCATCTCCTCTTCATATTCTTCAAAATCGCCAAATCCCAATTTAGAGATTCTTCGAACAGCTTCTTTTCTGCTAATTTGAAATTTTATTTTTAATAATTCTACAATGCTTTCAAATGCGATATATGTGTTAATATATACCTCTTCTGAAAAAACCAGACTAGTATTCAGTAATATATGAGCTTTATATAAGCATGATCCTGCTCTTATAAGAAGCTTACTTTTATAATCGAATGACTTAAACAGTCCAATAATTTTATTTTCATCAATTTCTCTTTGAAAATTATAGGAACCTTCAATTATCAGACCGCAATATTCCATCAACAAATTAATAGAATCTTTTTCATTTGGGAAACTAGAAACTTCTTTCACAATATATACTGGACCGTAGTTTCTAATTATTGGTATTAATCCATTAATTAATATTCCCTCATTCTCATTTCCTAATTGAGCCAGCCTTAATGCTGTTATGAATGGAATCTCTGATCTAGAAACCCAAGACATCTCTTCTTCAAGCCAATCATCACTTTTTTTTATTTCTGTAATTATTCCACAATAGCTACTTGAACTGCCATAAAAATTATTTCCAGTTCTGAGATTAGATTTTAATTGGTAATTTCTGTTGTCAAATGGTGTAATTTTTATTTTCATATTTAAGTTAGATTATTATTTTAAGATTTCCCTAAATGATAAAATTCAACAATTATATTATCCAATCGTGTTTCTTCAAATTTTTTTCTAATAATTTCCATCTGTTTAGCTAATATCCAGCCATCCCAGTTATTATCTATCATTCCCCTTGAGTTTCTTCTAAGTTCTTCTGGCTCTGGATTTATTATTATTATCTTTTTGTCAAAACTGGATTGTGCAAATCTCCTTATATTAAAATTTACCCCTTTATCATTGAAGCTATATCCACTTATAACTAAACAATCGGACTCTAATAATTTTTTAAAGAACCTACAATGTAATTCAATAAAGATATCAGTAAGGTACTCAAACATTTTATTAAACGTACCTATTAAAACTAAGTGCCTATTAATCCTGTATAATATTGAATTATTTTTGTCCTTTATGTGATCTATATCCTTTATACCAAGAGGCACACTACCAATAAACCATTCCCTATTTTTTCTGCGAAACTGAAACCAATTTACAGAGCCGTGAAGCTTATACAGATTAATTTTAAAATCACTTTCATTAAAAGATCTTTGATCCCAGACTCTTATTTTTAAATCTTTTTTTATGAAACCGTCACAATACCCTATTTTTTTTAAATCAAAATACTGTTCTATTAAGGTATCGTGATTTAAAGAGAAAATTTCAATATTTTTAATTCTGGTATCTTCATTAGCTTCTTGTATGGCTTTTAGGTAATTGTATTTTCCCTTTAATATAATTTCTAATTTTTGGCTTACAATATCCTCAATATATCTAAGGACATTTTCTAAAAAAACAGTAAAGCTTTTATTATCAAAAAAATCCTCATCTAATTTATTGAGCTCTAATATAAATTTTTCATGCAATTCTTTATATATTTTAAATACTGCAGGATTATCGTATTCTCCATTCGAACAGCTCCAAAGTTGCCAGACAAAATAGTAGATACTTTCATAATTAAGCATTCTAATATTATTCAGGTTAGCTTTATATAACCATGCATAATATTCTTTTATTTGAATTTTTGAATATTTTAGAAATTCCTGAATCAACACTACTAGTTGTTTGCTGGGATCATCTTTGGTTGAATAATAAAATAACTTACTAGTGTGCTGAATAATATCCTTGTCATTTAACAAAGATTCAGTCAACTGATTAGTGGATGGAGAATTAGCATATAAAGAAACTCCAGCACCCAACAGAAAAGAAATTTTTATTTTTTTCATTTTGAATAATGATGGTCTTTTTTCATATTATACTATGTTCTTTGAATACATCTAAAAATGTTGGAGTAGCAAAACCAAAAGAATAGGTAGCTTTCACAGTTTCAATATAGGCTTTTTCTTTGTATGCTTTAAGATGCTGTAACCTTTTTTCAGGAATAATAATTTCCCGTTCAGCAATCTTTATCTCTTTAAACCCTTTAACAATGGATATTAACTGGCCTGTTTTTGAGTCAAAGATAGGACCACCACTATTTCCAGGATTAAATGTTATTGTAAAATCATAAACATAATGTGCTTTGTCCGTTTTATATCTACTATTAATAACACCGCTATCAACTCTTAATAACACATTGCCAATTTTTGGTTTTTTTAAATCTTTGTTTTCAAAAGTCAATTTGCATAAAGGATAACCTAATACTCCAGCATTTGAACCTATGGGCAAGAAATCTTCTAACACAGTAATATAATCATTTTTATCAGCGTAAATTTTTTCTCCAACTTGATAAAATTTTTCATCTAAATAGATAATAGCCATATCTATATCATGGTATAAGAAAATTTCCTTATCCATCTTAGGTTCAACTATGGCGTAATGAGCGGTTTGCCCATCATTTCTTAAAAGATAATACTTATCATTCTCAATATGTTGATTTTCAGGTTTTCTAAGATTGTGTATTACATGAGCAGCAGTTAAAAACCTGTTTGGGGCTACCAGAAATCCACTGCCAAGCGTTAACCATTTAAACATTTCTTGACCATTGATTTTATACTTTCTACCCCTAGCAATAATATATACTGACCTTGAGAGATGCTGTACACAATCAGAGAAATATCGAAAGTTTTTTAATTGAGGATTTCTTTTTGCCTTTTTATTTTTCTTTGACATATATTTTATAAATTCTATAAATTATTTTATTTAACTAAAAACAATACTTATAATTACAGTCATAGAACACTCTTTTAAGAATAATATTTATAACAAAAAAGATTTATTATTTACTCATGTTTTACCTTATCAAATAAAGGAAATATAATACTAAACTTCATTCAAGAAAGGATTCATAACATCATATAATCTTAACCAATTTTTTTAACACCAAAGTCAAATTTAAATACATTAAGAATTTCTTTCTTAACATTATCGATAATATAGATATATAAAATTAATTCAGTAAAATTTCCCAAAGAGAGGTAGTCATCATACAGCTTTTTATATAATCCTAATGATTTTTTATATGCAGAATGGAGTAAATCATAAGTTTTCCTATTTAAAAAAAATGATCTTGTAATTCCATATTCAGATGTAGGATTTTTTTTAAACTTATAATTGATATTACTGGATACTTTTTTTAGTGAATAATTAAATAGATTGTTATAAAAATCAAATTTACTTTTTCCCTTGTAACCAGCGTAAAAATCTAAAAAATCACATATAACAATATAGCTTGGGCTTATTCTTATAACTTTTCTAATATAGTCTTTATCCCGTCTTCTATTAACCATACCTGAATTACTTTCTTTTAACTTGTTTACAGTTTTGTTAACATTTTTAGCTAATAATATCATATTTAACCTTTTTCTTTAAAATTTATCTTTTGCAGTAGGGTTATCTGAAATTAAGATTTATATTATTCTTTATAGCATAATTTTTAGCAAGTGATATAAACATTGCACCTCTATTTTTTTTAATTTTACCGGTAAGGTAGGCATCCTTTATTATACTTAAAAATATTCTTATCTTTTGTTCTGAAATTTTATCAACTATAGTTCGAAATGCTCCTAAGCTGTGATTGTCATTGAGCTCTTCTGTTATTTCTCTTGCCAGTTCTTCCTTTTTTCTAGATCTATATCTTTTTAATCCAGGATTATTTTTTACCTCACTGTTTTCGGAATATTTTTCTTTTGGATAAGTACAATTTTCT
>Ga0307434_1001205_pt1 | contig 14493 bp, 12 predicted proteins | sample SalMarWE160220MG_FD_202156 | JGI IMG/M metagenome (GOLD analysis project Ga0307434, IMG submission 202156) | Salt marsh sediment microbial communities from the Plum Island Ecosystem LTER, Massachusetts, United States - WE1603-220 | ecosystem: Environmental > Aquatic > Marine > Intertidal zone >... | reverse complement strand
GCGTGACAGTGTAAAGGTTTTCGGTACCAATTATGATACACCCGACGGGACGTGTGTGAGGGATTATATTCATATCGAGGATTTGTGCCGGGCGCATCTGCTTTCGCTTGAAAGGCTCGGTGAGTCAAGGGAGCTGGTTTATAATCTCGGCAACGGCAGGGGTTATTCGGTTCGTGAAGTTATAGATACGGTTAGAAAAGTTTCGGGCAAAGACTTTAAGGTTATCGAGGCTGACAGAAGGCCGGGAGACCCGCCGGTTTTAACAAGCGATGCGAGCAGGGCGGAGCAGCAGCTCGGCTGGCAGAGAAAATACCCTGAGCTCGACAGTATTGTTGCGACGGCGTGGCAGTGGCATAACAAGTTTCCCGACGGTTACCCTGATTAGTTTTTAGTCCACAGGATAAATTTTGGATTGCGGATGAGTGAGATATTTATCGGAATCGATTTGGGGGGGACTAATATCAAGGTTGGCTGCTTCGATAGCGAGCTTAATCTTTTGCGCAAGGTATCGGTGGCGACCGAGGCGGATATGGGGCCGGCGGTTGTGGTTGAGCGGATGACCGAAGCAATCATCGGCCTTATCGAAGAGGCGGGTTTTAAATTGGGAGATATTGCGGCGGCGGGTATAGGGACGCCGGGGCCGGCAGACTACAGAAAAGGTATAATAATCAATTCGACAAATATGCCGACATTCAAAAATGTGCCAATCAGGCAGATGGTAAGTGACGCTTTGAATTGTCCTGTCGCGTTTGACAACGATGCTAATGTTGCCTGCTTGGGGGAATTTACCGCGGGGGCTGGCAAAGATGTCAATGATATGGTATTTTTTACGCTGGGTACGGGAATCGGAGGCGGGATTATCTGTGATGGTAAATTAGTACAGGGAGCAGGCGGCAATGGGGCTGAGCTGGGTCATATCATAATTTACCCTGGCGGCAGGAGCTGCAATTGCGGCCAGAAAGGCTGTGCCGAGGCGTACGCGTCTGCAAGCTCGACGGCAAAAAGGGCGGCAGAGGCGGTTAAGGCGGGTGTGGAATCGAGCCTTAAGAAAGTGCTCGAGGAAAAAGGCGACATAAGCTGCAAGGATGTTTACGAGCATTTGAAAAAAGGCGATGCGCTTGCGAAGAAAATCACCGATGAGACAGCCGAAGTTCTTGCGATTCTGTGTATCAATATGCTGCATACGACCGAGCCGAAAAGAATAGTCTTTTCGGGCGGGATGATTAATGCAGGTGACATACTGCTGAACAGGATTAAGGATTATTTCGACCGGCAGATATGGAAGCTGAAAAAAGAGACTGTCGAGATTTGCTTTGCGACTCTGGGCGAGGACTCCGGAATAATCGGCGCCGCAGCAATGGGCAAAGAGCTGGTGTAAATCAATTCATTTGAGGTTAAGTGTCTCATTCATTGGGCCGGTGTGGAAGCCGAGAGATTTTAGTTTTTTCTTTTGATAAAAACGACAGGGAGATATACTGTTTTTTTATGAAGAATAAAAACGTGTATATAATAGCCGGGCCTAACGGGGCGGGCAAAACGACATTCGCAACCAGGTTTTTACCTGAGTACGCAAGTTGTCCTAATTTTGTTAATTCCGACCTGATTGCGCAGGGGCTTTCGCCTTTTTTCCCTGGAGCAGCAGCAATAAAGGCAGGCAAGCTTGTACTTGAGCAAATTCATCAATTCGCGGGACAGGGAATTAATTTTGCTTTCGAGACGACGCTTTCCGGTAAATTATATGTTAATCTGTTCAAGTCCCTTAAAAAAAGAAGATATAAAATTCACCTTTTCTTCTTGTGGATACCTGATACCGACCTGGCTATATCTCGAATAAAGAGTAGAGTCGCCCAAGGCGGCCATAATGTTCCTGTTAAAGATGTGATTCGTCGTTTCGACAGGTCGGTTTCCAACTTCTTCAGGTTGTATCAACCATTTCTGGATTCCTGGATGTTATTCAATAATGAAGGCCCAACTCCGATATTGATAGCTGAAAAGAAAAATGGTAAGATTAGAATATTCGACAAGCATTTATACAACAATATTGTCAGGAGTATCGGCGGTATATGAAAAAGCGTTTAACATTGCACGATAAGGCTATGCTTGCTATGAGAGAGGCTGTAAGAGGTGTGATTGAGCAGCATAAAAAGGAGAAGCGGCCGCTTGCCGTCTGGGACCGCAAGAACAATAAAGTTAAATTTATATCACCAGCTGCTGCCTTACGTGAATATAATAAAGCTATTAAACCGGAATCCGGCAGCTAATCCTTTTCCTCTTTCGATAACGCCTCGTTCAGTGAGCCGGAGCGGAAGCCCTGTAAATCAATAGTTACATATTTGAAGCCGAGAGATTTGATTTTTTTGATGATTTTCGAGCGGTTAGGCTCTTTTGTGATTTTGTTGAAATCTTCGGGGTGGACTTCAATTCGGGCGATTGTGTCGTGATGGCGGACGCGAAATTCCGCAAGGCCGAGCTTTTTTAGAAAATCTTCTGCCTGCTCGATTTGTTTTAATCTTTTTTCAGTGATTGGCAGGTTGTAACTTATTCGCGAGGCAAGGCAAGGCGAGGCGGGCATATCTGCGGTGGGAAGATTTAGCTCTCTGCTCAATTTGCGGATATCATTTTTTGTCAGTTTCGCGTCTGCAAGGGGGCATTCGATTTTATATTTTTTTATTGCGAGCTGTCCCGGCCGATAGTCGTCTTTGTCGTCGTAGTTGTGGCCACAAATAACGTTATCGATATCCCTCTGTTTTGCAATTTCTGTTAAAAGCTTCATCAGGTGAGTTTTGCAGTGATAGCACCGGTCGGGTTTGTTGGCGGTGAATTTTGAATCGTCCATTTCGTTTGGTTCTACAGTCAAGATTTTCGCACCGATTTTTTTTGCTACCCTCAGGGCCTGCTTATATTGGTTATCTGGTAGTGACGGCCCTGCAGCGATGCAGGCGAGGACGTTTTCTGCTCCGAGGGTATCGATAGAAACCTTAAGCAGAAATGTACTGTCCACTCCGCCGGAATAGGCTGCGACGACTCTGTCGAGCTTCTTTAAGGTTTTTTGCAAAGATTTATATTTCTGGCTGATAGTCATAGTTTTCGGCCTTGTTATTCTTTACTGATGATAGCGTTAATTTGTTTGTTTGTAAATTGTGAAGGCTATTTAATCTGCAGGGGAGTTTTGCTGTTTATTTTTTTAAGTACAGCTAAAGAAGCGAGCATAATTGCGAGAGCTATTGCAATCGTCCATATCCATTCCAGGCTGAGAGCTGCGGGCAGGAGGGCAAAAAAAAGTTAGCTCGCAGAAAGCTGTGTCTTTTAATTTTGAGCATTAAACATTAAAGCCGATGGAGGGAGTCGAACCTTCAACCCCGGCTTTACGAAAGCCGTGCTCTACCATTGAGCTACATCGGCAGCAAGCTACATCGGCAGCTTATCGGTATAATACAGGCGGCCGGCAGGTTTGTAAAGAGCAGGTTTATCAGGGGAAATTGATGTAAAATTGCTTTACAAAAGACTATGTATTTGATATAATATGACGTTGCGGCTGGGGAGAATAATCATTATGCAAAAGGATTTCTAAATCGGCAGGGGTGTTTTGTTTTATGCGTACTCAAAATTCAGTCCTAAAAAGCAATTACCGCAGGTCTTTAGTTTTTATCTTAATATTTTGCTTTTTGGTGTCAGGTTTTGGTATTGGTATAAGCTTTTCTGAGATAACTGATTCCGGTGAAAAAGGCGTGAAGCTTCTGACGGAGACCTTCAGTTTCAGGCTTGAAGACGTCAGCATCGAGAAAGAGGGTGCGTATGATAAGATAAGACTTGATGGTGCGAGCGTCAATCGAGACAGGCCTGGCGAGCCGGAGCTTCCGGAAAAACATATCAATATTCTTCTGCCTTCGGGGGCGGAAGTTATCGGACTGGAAGCCTCGGCCAGCGAGATTTTAGTTGCCGAGGGAATTTGTCCTTATCCAGTTCAGCCTCCGAAGATGGTCAGCTCGGCTGAGCCGCCGAAATGGGTGGAGCCCGATTCGAACGTTTATTCGAGTGCGGAGATGTTTCCATCCAATGTTGGATTTTTGACCAGCGGGGTTCAGAAAATGCGTGGCTGGCACGTTGTGCCGGTGGAGCTTAGTCCGCTCAGATATCTGCCTGCAAAAGGTGAGCTTTATTTGGCGACTGAAATTGTTGTGACAGTCAAATATACTCTTTCCGGAAAGAAGGCGGTTGTGCCGAAGCGCGGTAGCAGGATTTTCGAGCGGGCCGTTAAAAAAATCGTTGTTAATCCCGATATCGCTGAGGCTGCGCCACAGTTAGGCACGGTCGGTAATTTGGGTATGTCGGAAGGCAGCTTGTTGCAGGTTAATGGCTTGGGTGTTTCGACTCTTGATGTCAATCCGCCCGGCGAGGGTGAGGTTGATTACCTGATTATAACGCCTTCGAGTTTTGTTTCTACTTTCCAGGCTCTGGCGGACTTTCGATATCTGTTCAACGGATTCGATACTCTTGTTTTGAGCACCGAGTATATTAATTCGAACTATACCGGCGATGATGTTCAGATGAGGATTCGCAACTGTATTATTGATTATGTGAATAATTACGGCACTACTTTTGTTGTTCTCGGCGGAGACGATACGAAGATACCCGTTCGGTACTGTTATGTCGATTTAGACGATGGGGATGAATTGCCCTGTGATATGTACTATGCCGGTCTTGACGGGACGTGGGACCACTGGGACAACGATGGTGTTTACGGCGAGGTTGATGTGGGCGGCAACCCGAGTCATGATGAGTACGATGTATATGCCGATGTTTATGTCGGCCGAATTCCCGTTCGCACAACCAGCCAAGCTTCGGCTTATATCAATAAGGTGCTCAGTTATGACTATGCACAGGATGAATATCTGGCTCGTAAAATTTTGGTCGGCGGCTGGCAAGGATGGGACAGGTATGAAGGCAGTGCTCGGCCGAGCGGTTCGGTATGTGACGGCCATATCGGCTTTCGAGACGTCAATCATCCGATTGTCAGTGATTCCGAGAAGTGGGGACGTGAGGATTACCGGGATGAGGTCTGTGAGAACGGCTGGCCTGTAACGGAGGTTAAGCTGCTTTTTGATACGATTAATTCGTGGGATAACGACGGCTCGAGCGGGCCGACGTCGGTTTATACTGTCCCTTCGGCAGATATTGTCGACAGGCTCAGTGAAGGCTGGAATATTGTCCATCATTTCGGTCACGGCAGCACATACGGTACGAATATCGGCGGGCCGATTAATGCCAGCAACGCGCCGCAGCTTTATGGCCCGACTAATTTCTGGCATACCGGTGCGTGTCTTACGGGCGGATTTGATATCAGAGAGCCCTGTTTGAGCGAGGCTTTGCTTCGCAATCCGAACGGTGGAGCTATAGTTTATATGGGTAACAGCAGGCTTAACTGGGGAGGTATTGCGCAGGAGCTAAACGAAGAGTTTCTGCGTTTTGTCACTGAGCAGGAAATTACCAATATCGGGGAGATTTTTTACGAGCATAAACTTGCCTGCAATATGAGCAATGCCTGGGAGCGCTGGACTTTTTATGTTATGAATCTTCAGGGAGACCCGGTCCTTGAAATAGTGCCGAGGGGAAACAACGTTACTGTTAGTTCGATGGATTTTGTCGCCACCGAAGGCGGCTCTGATACATCAACAATCGAGGTAAAGAGGAATTCGGCATTAGGCGACCTGGAAGTTGATTTTCAATTGGGCGGGACGGCTGAGCGAGGCGAGGATTTTGTGTTAATGCCGGACAGCAATGTTGTTGTAATTCCGAACGGTGAGACTACGGCAACATTGACGGTGACTGCTGTTGATGATAGTAATATGGAAAACGATAAAATTCTTGTTTTCGAGCTTGTCGATGGTAACGACTATTTTGTAATCGAGCCTTCATCTGCAGAGGTTTTGATTTTGGATAATGACCTTACGGGAGATTTTACCTGCAACGGTTTCGTGGATGCAGGGGACGTTGAAATTTTAGGCGGCAGCTGGCTGGCGGAAGGGCTTGATTTGATAGCAGATATTTATTCGGATGAGATGGTTGATTTTCTTGATTTTGCGGTTTTTGGGGACAACTGGCTGGGACACAAGCCGATTGCTATAAATATGATTTCTCTTGAAGACGGCGATGTTATTCCTTACGGTATGAATGTTGCCATATTTCTCAGGACGATAAGTTTTTCAGGTGATGTTGTGCGGGTGGATTTGTTTGCGAACGGCCAGATGCTTGCTGAGGATATAGAAGGTGAAAGCGGCTGGTGGTATTACATCTGGAGCGGTTATTCGACGGGCCATTACTACTTAAGTGCCGTGGCTTATGATGATGAGGGTAATGTTAAAGCCCTGCCGGGCATCGAATTTGATGTTGTTGATTAGCCGTAAACAGTATAGATAGAACACATCCCTTATTTTTGTGTGGCGAAATCATTTTTTTTAATCAGCGTTTAAATTGTTAGAAAATTGTTAAAAAAGCCGCGGTTTTTAATAATGCTCTGAGAAATCCTCGTAAAACGTTTGAAAGTGTGCTGTATCAAGGCTTAAATTTCCTTGAAAATGACACTTATTTCGGGTATAATATTAGCGAACAAAAAGGGAGGAAAGAGTAAGTTTTGATGCTTGTCTTTTGCAAATTATCGGCAAAGGAGGCTCATTAAAAATTAGGGTGGTAATATTAATGTTCAGACGCTATTTTTCCACAGCGTTTCTTTTATTTCTTTTCACAGGCTTTATCGTTCAGGCAGAGACTTTTACAGGTGAGGATTTCGAAAGTTACAACGACAGTATTGAGTTGAATAACGCCTGGTCGGCCGTTGGTTCCGCTACGGTGACACTTTCTACCGATATATCTCATAAAAGCACCAAGTCAATGGAACTTGATTTTGATAACGACAGCGGTTCTTACTATTCGGCTGCAAAGATGGCTTTCGATTCGAACAGCGACCGGACGCTGGATGGAGTGGAGTCTATGTCTGTTTATTTCAGGGGCAGTGCCGGCAACGATGCGAATGAGTTATACGTTCTTATCGAGGATAATGACTGGATACCGAGCACATCGGTAGTGTGATACGACGGCGATGCAAATGATTTGAAAAATGAGTACTGGCAGAGATGGGATATCATTCTTGATGAATTTGTGGAAGGAAATTCGGCATTTCGCCTTCAAGCGGTATCCTCAATCGAGATAGGTGTCGGTGACATTACAAATGAACAGCCGGGAGGAACAGGGACGATTTATATTGATGATATAACATTTAATGGGCTTCGCTGTATCGATAAAAATAAAGCGGTTGCGGATTTTGACGGTGACTGTGATGTCGATACGGATGATTTGAAATTCCTTGTTGACCGGTGGCTGGGAACGGATTTTGATGCGGACCTGATAGAAGACGAAAGCGTGGATTTTATTTGTCCTCAGAACGGCTGGAGCATTCCTAATGGCGTGGTAATAACCATTTTGCTTGATGCAAAAAGCCTTGTTGGTGACATTATAAAAGTAGAGGTTTTTGCAAACGGAGATAAAATTTTCGAAGATACCGACGGCTGGTTGTATCTCTGGACTGATTATGAGCCTGGTCTATACTCCATGAAAGCCAGGGCCTGGGATGACCAGGGAAATATGAAGACCACATATGAGATAAATTTTGAAGTAGTGGAATGATATTATCAGCAGTTTTCTCAGGATGATTTCTTAGCAATTGTTTCAGAGTAAAGAATTCGGATGGCAGAGCCGGTGTCGTGCTGAGAATTACTCAGCAGCTTTAATTGCATCAGCCAGTCTCAATGTCCCTTCGTATAAAGCTCTGCCGATAATTGCAGCTTCGATATTGCCTGATTGAATCAGCATTTTGATATCTTCGATACTGTTAACACCGCCCGATGCGATGACGGGGATATCCACGGCATCGGCGATTTGCTTTGTCCTTTCGAGATTCGGTCCTGCCATCATACCGTCTTTCGTTATATCGGTATATATGATAGCTGCAAGCGGCAGCTTTGCCGCCTTGATTGCGAATTTGAGCACGGTTTGTGAGCCCTCTTTCGTCCAGCCATCAGTCGCGAGCTTCGGGCCGCGGGCGTCAAGTCCAAGAGCAATTTTGCCGCTGTACTTTTCTGCCATTGCGGCGAACCATTCAAAGTCGCTTATCGCCTTTGTGCCTATTATTACTCTTTGGACGCCGATATCGAGCAGTTGTTTTATTGATTGCTCTTGTCTTATTCCGCCGCCGACTTCTATCTTGAGCCTGCCGGGTTGTGCAATCCGGGCGATTGTCGCTGTGTTTACAGGCTTGCCGAGTTTTGCTCCCTCAAGGTCAACGATATGCAGCCATTTTGCACCGTCCGAGGCGAACTGATTTGCCTGCTCGATGGGGTCTTTTTGATATGTGATTTGACTGTCGTATTCACCCTGAATCAGCCTTACACATTTTCCCTCTATCAGGTCTATAGCCGGTATTATATACATTTGATAAACTCCTAAGCGTTTTCGACAATCTGCCTGATTTTAACACAAGCAATTGCTTTTGAAAATCAAAAATGCAGAAACAGTCCCGGCAAATCGGGATTGAAATTTGCATTTTTAATTTTTTTTATGCTTTTTTGGTAGTGATTAGTATTGCTTGACGATTCTATGAAGTTTATGTTATAAATTTTCCGAACATGGAGAGGTGTCCGAGCGGCTGAAGGAGCCGGTTTCGAAAACCGGTGTGCACGTAAGTGTACCGCGGGTTCGAATCCCGCCCTCTCCGTTGAAGCTGTCGTCTTGAAGTCGGCGGGATGAGAACACGCGCAACGCGAAGCGTTGCCACGTGGGTTTGACACCGAAGGAGCCGCGCAGCGAATCCTGCCCTCTCCGTTCTTCGCTGCGCTGCGAACGGCACAGCCGTTAGAGTTTGAAAAATGTGGTACACACACCTTATGAGGATTTAGAATGAGAAAAATCAATGTAGAAAAATGGAGAGCGGCTCTTATCGGCGTTTTGCTTGTTACGAGCGGCTGTGTTAAGACGGACGAGGATGTAAACAAAAGCCGAAGAGAAACTGATTTTGGTTTTGACTGGAGATTTCAAAAAGGCGATTTCGAACAAGCTGCAAATCCCGGATACGACGACACCGAATGGCGGCTGTTAAATCTGCCGCACGACTGGAGTATCGAAGGGCCATACAGTTCAGAGTATGCGAGCGGGACAGGTTTTTTGCCCGGCGGGATAGCATGGTATAGAAAATCCTTTCAGCTCAACCCTTCACTTAAAGGCAAAGTCATTGCAATAGAGTTCGACGGGATATATAATAACTCAGAGGTCTGGATTAACGGCAATTATCTTGGTAAAAGGCCTTACGGGTATTCGAGCTTTCAATATGATTTGACTGAGCATCTAAACTTCTCTCCTGAAACGAACGTTATTGCCGTTCGTGTGGACCATTCACAGTTCGCCGATTCCCGCTGGTACACCGGCTCCGGTATTTATCGCAATGTCCGCCTGAGAATAACAGACCCTCTGCATATCGGGCATTGGGGAACCTATGTCACCGCACCTGTTATTGAACAATCGAAAGTTCAGGTTAAGATTGAAACGACGGTCAATAACGATGACAAAGACCAGAGAGTCTTTCAGCTTAAATTAGAGATTATTGACCAGCAGGGTAAAATTGTTGCCAGCCAGACGACATCGCATACTCTATCCGGAAAAGAAAGGGAGGTTATTACCCATCAGCTCGCTGTCAGTAATCAGCAGCTCTGGGACATTGAGTCACCGTATCTGTATCAACTGAAAAGTACGATAAAGGCAGACGGTGACGTTGTTGATAGCACGATTACGCCTTTCGGCATCCGGCAGTTTCGCTTTGACCCTGATGAGGGTTTTTTCCTGAACGGAAAAAATGTAAAAATCAAAGGTGTCTGTCTTCATCATGATGCCGGCTGTGTCGGCGCTGCCGTGCCTGTAAAAGTGTGGAAGCGGCGCCTGGAGCTGATGAAGCAAATCGGCGTCAATGCAATTCGAACGAGCCATAACCCGCCGTCACCAGAGCTTCTGGATTTATGCGACCGGATGGGATTCATAGTTATGGATGAGGCATTTGATGAATTTACGCCGGGCAAGAATAAATGGATAAAAGGTCGCAATGTAGGCACTGCCGACAAGGCTGGTTTCAACGAGGTATTTGACGAGTGGGCGGTGCGTGATATTCAGGATATGGTCAGACGCGACCGCAATCATCCGTCCATCATTCTCTGGAGCATTGGAAATGAAGTTGATTATCCCAATGACCCTTTCTCTCATCCGTCCCTGGGCGAGCGATACGAGCCTAACAATCCGCCGGCGGAAAATCTTACGAAGTATGGAAAGGTTTTGGTCAAGGCGGTTAAAGAGCTTGATGTTACCAGGCCGGTAACGGCGGCAATGGCGGATGTATCGGTTTCTAATGCCGTAGGGTTTGCACAGCTATTTGACGTCGCAGGCTATAATTATCAGGAAGCCCGTTATGCGCAAGACCATAACGATTATCCCAGCCGATGTATTATAGGCAGTGAGAATGATTCTTCACTATCTGCCTGGGAAGCTGTGGAAAACAATGATTATATTTCTGGTCAATTTATATGGACTGGAATCGATTATTTAGGGGAAGCGGATGCCTGGCCCAATAGATCCTGGCCTCGGGGCCTGTGTGACCTGTGCGGCTTCAAAAAGCCGCAGGCCTGGTTTCGACAGAGCATCTGGACAGACGAGCCGATGGTCTATTTAGCCTGTCGGGGCAGGGCGAGGACAGAGGGACAAGAACCTTCATCACGTCGCCGGCGTCGTGCAGTTTCTTCACACTGGAACTGGCAGCAAGCCGAGCAGGTCAGGGTGTATTGTTATACTAACTGCGACGAGGTGGAATTGTTTCTGAATGGCAGCTCATTGTCTTCCAAAACCAGCAGTGATGCAAGGGGGCGCACACTAAGCTGGCGGGTGCCGTTCGAGAGCGGCACATTAAAAGCTGTCGGTAAACGTGACGGTGAAGCGGTTTACGAGTATAGTTTACACAGCGCGGGACAAGCAGCGCAGGTTGAGCTGCTGGCGGATACGAAACAGTTAATTGCCGACGGCAGGGACATAGCTCATATTGAATTTCGCATAGTCGATGACAAAGGCGTTCTTGTACCGGATGCTCAGGTGCCGGTGACATTCGAAATTCAGGGGCCTGCAAAGATTATAGGCGTGGGTAATGCCGATTCGAACGGCCACGAATCCCATCAGGCATCTACGCATTCAGTCTGGCAGGGCAGGGGACTGCTGATATTGCAGTCAACTAAACAGCATGGCGAAGCTACACTTAAAGCAAATGCAGCGAATCTTGAATCTGATACAGTAACAATTAAAACGAAATAGCTCTTCAGATTTTATTTGTTATCAAAGCGCTAACCGCTCGTAACCGGTCGGCTTAACCTTGATGTTTTTGGAAGGCTTGCGGTAATGCATCGATTATATCGGTAGCAATTAAGCTTATCCGGCCTTTATTTTCAGCGGCGATATCGCCGGCCAGGCCGTGAATATAAACGCCGAGAATAGCGGCATCGAGATTACTCAGCCCCTGTCCTGAAAGTGCTGCGATACAGCCTGTTAAAACGTCACCCGAGCCGGCAGTTGCCATACCGGGATTGCCCGTCTTGTTGATATATACTTTTTCTCCATCGGTTACGATAGTGCCTGCACCTTTTAGAACTACGATTGTTCCGGTATGCTGGGCTAATTGTACCGCCTGTGTTTGACGGTCCGTTGGCTGTGGTTCTCTGAAAAGGCCTGACCACAATCTTTTCATTTCGCCGGGGTGGGGCGTAATTATCAGGTTTGCTTTTCGCTTTTCGGGCCAATCCGTTATTTTTGCAAGGTTGTTCAGGCCGTCGGCATCTATTACTATGGGTTTTTCCTGCTGAGCGATAAGAGTATAAAGTATTTGCTGCAGGTCACCGCTTACACCGACACCAGGGCCAAAGGCTAAACAATCATTTTCCTCGACAGCGGTTAAGATTTGGTTAATTGCCTTTTTTGATATTCGCCCCTGATTATCTTCCGCAAGAGCAATAGTTGTATAGGATGGTTCGATTGAAGCAACGATAGAGAGGATGGATTTTGGGACAGCCACGCGCACCAGTCCTGCGCCTGCCCGAAGGGCGGAACGTCCCGCAAGAGCTGCAGCTCCGCTGAAACCAATACTGCCGCCGATGATACATATTTTGCCGAAGTTGCCCTTGTGGGCGTCGGGTTTTCTCGTTTGCAGTTTTGGTATGGTCTCGATTATTTCCATATTAATCGTTCCTTTGTTCGATTCTTTTGTTTATTAATGTTGCGGTAAGGCCGGCGGAAAATCCATTGTCGATATTAACAACGGTGACACCTGCTGCACAGGAGTTCAGCATAGTTAAAAGAGCGCTCAGTCCTTCGAAACAGGCTCCGTAACCAACGCTTGTAGGTACGGCAATCACCGGGCAGCTTACGAGTCCGCCCACGACGCTGGCCAATGCACCTTCCATACCGGCTATGACTATAATGACGTTTGCGTTTTGCAGTTTCGGCAGGCTGCTTATAATTCGGTGCAGTCCCGCTACACCTGCGTCACAGATAAGCTCAGTATTCTGGCCCATAATCTCGCAGGTAACCTTCGCCTCGGCTGCGACGGGCAAATCGGCTGTGCCTGCGGTGACAATCGGTATCGCATTCTTGCTCGGTGTCAGTTGCTTTTGCTCGAGTACAATTGCCCTTGCGAGCTTTTCGTACCGCGCATTTGGAATCTTTTTCGCAACAGCTTTATAGACCTGTTCTGTTGCACGGGTAGCGAGGATGTTGCTGCCCTTATCAGCCATCCTTGAGAAGATTTCGGCAACCTGTTCAGCCATTTTGCCGGGACAGTAGATTGTCTCGGCAAAGCCTCTGCGGAGCTGGCGGTGATGGTCGATTCTGGCAAAGCCCAAATCCTCGTAAGGCAGATGTCGCAACTTGTTCACAGCCTCATTGATGTCGATTTGTCCGGCTTTGACCTGTTCTAATAGTTTTTTTAGCTGTTCGGCATCCATTTCTGCACTTTTTTATTCACTATGAGCTTTTGGTTCAATTGTCAGGTCGGCAAAAATCCCTGCCTTGTATTTATGATAGGCTAACGAGGCTACCATAACCGCGTTGTCTGTGCAATATTGTTTCTCAGCGACGAAAAGCCTGGCTGCCGACCTAAGCTCATTGCACATTTTCTGCAGCTCGTCTCTTAAAATCGAGTTTGCAGCGACGCCGCCGCCCAGCAGTATTGTTTCAGCTTTTATTTTTTCTGCTGACAGTTTTGTCTTTTCCACGAGAACGTCTATGACCGCCGCCTGAAAAGAAGCAGCAATGTCGGCGATTTCTTCTTCGCTCATCGAATCGACTTTGTTTTCACCTTTCATATCCTGACCTCTGCAGTGATAAAGGACAGCGGTTTTGATACCGCTGAATGAAAAATCGAGCGAGTTTTTGCCGAGCATTGTGCGTGGAAATTTTATTGCTTCGGGATTTCCTTTTTTTGCGATTTTTTCTATTGCAGGCCCGCCCGGGTAGGGCAGTTTCAATATTGCGGCGACTTTGTCAAATGCCTCGCCTGCCGCATCATCAATCGTACATCCTAACAGTTTCGGCTCGAGCGGCGATTTATAGTCATAAAGACTTGTATGGCCGCCTGAAACAATTAGTGCAACAGCGGGTAGCTTAATATCAACTTCTGAAAGAATTGCCGACTGCATATGCGCATGCAGATGGTCGATGGCAATCAGGGGTTTATGCCAGGCAAAGCTCAGGGTTTTTGCAGCAGTGACACCGATTATAAGTGCGACGGTCAAGCCCGGCTGATTAGCAACTGCTATAGCACTGATTTTATCTTGTGTGATTTTTGCCTGTTCGATTGCCTCTTTTAATACCGGGTATATTTGTTCGATGTGAGCTCGTGAGGCGATTTCAGGGACGACTCCTCCGTATTTTTCGTGCAGCTTGTTCTGCGAAGCGATTACCGATGACTTGATAATTCTGCCGTCTGCAACAACCGCCGCCGCCGTCTCATCACAGCTTGTCTCGATACCGAGGATGTTGATAGTCTCTTGTGATTTTCCGTTTGCAGTATTTATCTGGTTTAAGGATTTACTTTTCGTTCTCATAAGAATAATATTATCTGAAAAATGACTTTTCGTCAACGCTAAGTGAATAGGGTTTAGTGGTGTGAAGCTCTGCAGGATTGTCTTGCCGGTCGTGGTGTAATCTGTTATGCTACGGACGTATGATTTCGAAGCTCGTAGTAAATGAGGCTCGCGTATGAATGAAGAGCTTGAAGTGCTGAAAATGGCTGCCAGCCGCTTAAACAAAGCGGATATACCTTATATGGTTTCTGGTTCGATTGCTGCCAATTATTATTCCATACCGCGAATGACAAGAGATATAGATATTGTGATAGAATTGCAGCAGAAGGATGTTGACCGG
>Ga0307434_1001192_pt1 | contig 14551 bp, 12 predicted proteins | sample SalMarWE160220MG_FD_202156 | JGI IMG/M metagenome (GOLD analysis project Ga0307434, IMG submission 202156) | Salt marsh sediment microbial communities from the Plum Island Ecosystem LTER, Massachusetts, United States - WE1603-220 | ecosystem: Environmental > Aquatic > Marine > Intertidal zone >... | reverse complement strand
AAAAACTCTCAGAAACCTTCCACAAAAGCCCTGTATATTCAAAAACAATTCACAGCAAAGAAACTAGACTGCTTTTCGTCAACACAGAAATAGTGGACACCCAGTTCCTAGGCGACCTCTTCAACCCCAACCTGCTTGTCTTCCTGTCTAGACACAGCAGCGCCAGCGGAATCCCAACCCTGTCTGTACACACCCCCGGCAACCTCTCAGAAGCCAAATTCGGCGGAAAACCCAGAAACGTCTCCATCTCCCCCGCGGGAGCCATGAAGAATGCCCTCTTAGAAATGGCAAAATTGAATGATGAAAGAGGGCTCGACTACGAGGTTTCCTACGAATGCACACATCATGGTCCCTCCTTGAACGTGCCAGCCATGTTCGCAGAACTGGGAAGCTCGCCGAAGCAGTGGAAGGACTCTAAAGCTGCTGAGGTTGTTGCTCACGCAGCGGTGGCTGCTGTTTCTGAATGTTCTAAATTTTCTGTGGCGTTGGGAATCGGTGGACCCCACTATAACAAAAAGTTCACGAAACTGGCTCTGACCACTCAGAGGGCATTCGGTCACATAATTCCAAAGTATGCCCTTCCGGAAGTTGACGCTGAAATAATAAAGCAATGTGTTGAAAGAACCGTGGAAACTGTGGATTCTGCGGTTCTTGATTGGAAGGGAATCAAAGGCGCATACAAACCCAAGATAATTGCGGCGCTGGAAGAACTCAGTGTACCCTCAGAAAAAGTTTAGGTTAGTTGTTGAAAAAAGGTGGAGGCGAGGAAAGTTTTATTCTATTCCCCATCGTTTTGTGACTTTCACCAGTATGAAGATAACAAAGGCTACGATGATGAATGTTATCAGTGCCACCAGAAAGTTTCCTATGCCAAACACTTGCTCTCTTACACCGTATTCGAGACTAGCTAAATCTGAAAGTCCGGGTATGGCGAGGCCTATCACTGGAATAATCAAATCTTTAACTAGCGATTGAACTAAGCCACCTAAGTAAACAGCCATAATGAACGCTACAGCCAATCCCATGACCTTGTATTTTGACAGAAAGTCTAAGAACTCATTCCACAATCCTTTAGGAGACGGTGGCGGTGGAGCTGGTTTCGGTGTCAAAAGCTCTCGTATCTGTGCAAGCTCCTTCAGCATTTCATCCTCTTTCGACATCTACTCACCACATAATATTACCGTTTTTCGCCTTTTAAAATCTGCTAAATGTTATGTAACCATCAATTTTCGTTAAACCTCGTGAAACCGCTACAAAATATGTTAGAAACAGGCTGCTCTTGGGGATAACTTTACATATTTTATTAATGTCGGTTTCCAAAAAAATGGATTACCTACCGAAAAATAGATATTCTAATAACAAAAGAACCAAATAACTCTGAATTATTGACACATGCTCTGGGGTCAACAACCACATGGTCAAATTGAATACCGAAAGATTCGGTCAACCACAATCATACCAATGTGTACCAACATGCGTCAAGATGGTTTTGGAATATATTAGAGCAAATCATGGAAGCAAAATTCCACGGTTATCAATAAAAACGATAAGCCGAATCATTAAAACAACCAGAGATGGAACAATCCCCAAAGATGTTGAAAGAATGAATGAAGCACTTCGCAAAGCAAATCCATCTGTTGAATTTGAAGTTAAGCTCTTAAGTCGTTTTCCTGAAATAAAACAGGAATTAAACGAAAATAATAATCCTGTAATTGTGTGGATAAATAATGTTGAACCTCCTGACATAGTCTGGCATGCAGTAGTTGTCATTGGCTTTAACCCAGAAACAAACGAAGTTTGCTATAATGACCCATGGGATAATTCTGAAAAAAGTGAGGACGTTGGAATATTTAGTAAAAAATGGGGTGTTCAGAGTAGAATGGTAAAGGTTTTAATAGGAAAGAAGAAACAAAGACACGTGGATGAGTGGACACTTAAAAATGTTGATGGGGAGAATGGTGAATGAGCATCATGCTTGAACAAGTCGTTCAAAGATACGCCTTCTCTCATTATGGGAATTTGATTTTAGTAGATGAACCAGAATTTGATGAAGACGAGAACCTATACGTCTCCACTTTGAGGTCGGATTATCCTCTAATAATTCAGGATGACCGATTACCTAAAAAGAGAACTGTGCGTGTTCTCAAAATAGGGAATTTGGGAACTATCTCTATTAATTCAGATAATAAAATTGTGAAAGAAAAAACGTCTTCTAGAGACGACATTATAGCGAATTTGAATCTATTTTTTGAGCTTTGGAAGGAACGAGCAGAAACCATAGTGATTTCTGCTTCAGCAGACAATCTTGTACGAATCTCTAGACTCAGACACTTCTTTGACCCAATAGATTCAGTGCTAATCTATCTTTGGGACACACACAAAATGTTTGATGAAGATATTAATACTGCTCGTTTGATTGGAAGACGAAGAAAAATGAGGCTCTACTTGAATCTGCTTGAAGGGCTAGAAATAGTTCGTAGAGTTGAAGATGGATATGTCGAAGGAAATATGTTTCTTTCACTGAGAGATTCAGCGAAGAATGAAGAACAGTTTAGAGACACAGTTATCTCACATATAATACGAGAGCGTTATTCAACGTTGAGGGATATCTTTCATTTAACCATTCTAGAACCAACCATTCACATTGACAATTCTATTTATCTGCCCGAATTAGAGGCAGAACTAACAGTTTATCGAAGTGCAAGTTCCATTGAAAGGGATTATAGATACTATTATGAGCGCAGAATAAATCCGCTAGACTTGAAACTAACTTTAAAGAGATTGGAGAATGCACAGGCTATAAGTCGGAGAGGAAATCACTACTCTGGTAACGAAAAACTTCTGAAAGAAATGATAACTCTCAAGAAATCAATGCCTTCTTTGACTGGGGAGTTTTCAATTCGTGCCTAGTTGAAAACTTTTGTCTCTCCTAACCCTTCCAATTTTTTTTGAACTAGCCCTTCCCAAAATCAGCGACATATGTACGAAATGCGGAAAATTATAAGAAGCGAAAGAACTTTATTTATAAAATAGAAGTTGTGGAAGCGTCATGGTTAAAAATCCTCTCAAGAGAAAGAAGAAAAAGAATCCTATTGAAGCGTCAATGCCTATTGACAAGCCAGAAGTCAAAATGGTTGAAGCCAGTTATAACAAGAATCCATTTTTCATTGGAATTGGTTTAGCGAAAAAAAGAGATGTGAAAGGGACTGGTGAATTTGGAAGAAAGGGAATAAAGGGAGAATACGAATCCCAAAAAGATTTGGAATGGCAAATTTTGTATAACCCAAATGCTCTTCCAAGCGGTTTCATGCCAGAAGAGAGACTCCAGAACTGGATTGGGGGAACAGTTGCACTCACATCTGGAAGTATTGAAGTTTACAATCCAGACACTAAATTCATAGAAACAGACCAAGAGAAGTTGACAGAAGCAGAAGCAGTTATGCATGACCGTGACCCTAATCAATTCCTTGCTGACGATTGGTGGGACAGCCATTTCAACCGATTAGAACGAGAAGGGAAGATGAATAAAAAGAAGAAACCAAAGTCAAAATGAAGAAACACCCCCTACCCCCTCAAATTTTAAAGCAATAAACTTAAATCTCTCGTACCTGTTTCAAAGTGTTTGATGATTAATGCAAATAAACTATGTACCGAGTTTCCCCACTACAGGGAGTTTAACTAATCTTACAAGAAAGCAGTTATTACGGAAGTTTACTTTACATACTAGAATTTAATTTTGAAAGGTGCGAGGAACCTTGGGACTAAAATCATTCTTTCAGTCCGCATCCAGATTGCTGAAACTTGCCACAAAACCGGGCAGAACCGAGCTCTGGCTCTCGATAAAAATCTGCTTTTTAGGCACCATCGCAATCGGAGGAATCGGCTTCATAATCAAACTCATAAGTATCGCGTTACCGAGTTGATTAATTATGGGCGAGGAAACTAAAATCTCAACAGCAGTCTTTGCAGTACGAACCACCGCAGGTCAAGAAAAAAACGTGGCAAACCTCATCGAAGCCAGAGTGAAAATGAATGAGCTGCATGTAAAAGCCGTACTTGTGCCTGAAATGTTGAAGGGCTACGTTTTCATCGAAGCTGATGGACCCCACTCCGTAGAAAAAGCCATAGCCGGAGTCAAACATGTAAGATCCCGAGTCCCCGGCGTTGTGACTTTTCCTGAAGTAGAACGATACATCGTTGTAAAACCGGTGATCGAAGAATTGGACGATGATGACCTCGTCGAGGTTGTTGGAGGACCCTTCAAAGGAATGAGAGCCAAAATCACGCGGGTAGATAAAGCAAAGGAAGATGTGACCCTTGAGCTTTTGGAAGCCACATTCACTTTGCCAATTACTGTTCACGCCGATTACGTGAAACTTGTCGAGAAAGCCAAAAAGGAAGAATGAAAAAATGGGCGAAAAGAAGATTGTTGAAGCCTTGGTTAACGGCGGGCAAGCTACTGCTGGGCCTCCGCTTGGACCCGCGCTTGGGCCTTTGGGGGTTAATGTTCTAGCTATCGTGAACAAAATCAATGAAATAACAAAGGGTTACTCGGGCATGAAGGTGCCGGTGAAGATCAGCGTTGACACCGATAATAAGGAGTTTGAAGTGACTGTAGGTACGCCTACAACCTCAGCGTTGCTTGTCAGCGAGTTGGGGGTAACGAAGGGATCAGGGGTTCCTAACACTGAAAAAATTGGCGACCTCTCCTTAGAGCAAGTGGTACGCATTGCCAAAGTCAAGGGTGACGATGTTTTGGCTAGGGACCTGAAGGCAGCAGTTAAGGAGGTTTTGGGGACCGGCGTGAGCATGGGCGTAACGGTGGAAGGTAAAGATCCGCGGGAAGTTCAAAAGGAGATCAATGAAGGAAAACACGACGCCTTACTAACGAAAGAAAATTAAGAGTGACAAGATTTTTATAACTGGCTCTTGTACGTCATTGGCGCGAGGCTCATAGAATGCCATTGAACATGAAAAACCTCCTTGCCGCAGTTAAAGAGGTTAAAACTAATGCTAATGAACGCAAGTTTTCTCAGTCTATAGACCTCGCCATAAACTTACAGAACATTGACATGAAGAAGCCTGAAGGCAGAATTCAGGAACGCATCGGGTTGCCAAATTCTGTTGGAAAGGAACTAAAAATCTGTGTTATCGCCTCAGGCGAGATGGCGTTCAAAGCCAAAAAAGCAGGAGCCAGCTTGGTCGTCGAAAGAGCTGCCCTCGAATCTTTAGTGGGCGATAAGAAAAAACAGAAAGACATCGCTAAAAACTATGATCTCTTCATAGCTGAAGCCCCCATGATGCCGCTTGTAGGCAGAAGCCTTGGTGCCTCCCTTGGACCTAGAGGGAAGATGCCTACGCCTGTTCCTCCCAATGCTAACATAGAGGAGCAGATTGAGAAGCATCGGAAACTTGTGTTTGTGAGGATGCGTGGGCAACCAGTTCTTCAGTGCCGTGTAGGAAACGAAGACATGGCAGATAAGGAGATAGCTGAAAACGTTCAGGCAGTTGTGAGGAGAATCGAGGGAAAACTCAAGAGAGGAATCAAAAACTTTAGGTCGGTTTACCTGAAAACCTCGATGGGTTCCGCAGTTAAGGTGGCTATGTAGGGAAAAGTTATGGTGGTCCGTCAATCAACTCTGTTAAAGGCTGACGAAGTCAAAGAACTAACGAGCTTCCTATCTCAATACAATGCATTGGGAATCGCCAGCCTGCAAAAGGTCAGAGCCGCCCAACTTCAAAAGCTGAAGAAAAAGCTGGAAAAAAGCGCATATCTCCGTGTTGTCAAAAACTCCCTCATAAAAAGAGCTGTTTCTGAAACCAAAGATAAGGTGGGGATAGAAAATCTTGAAGAACACCTGACAGGACCCAACCTTTTCCTTTTCACTAACCTGAACCCTTTCAAACTTGTTATTCTTCTCGAAAAGAGCAGGGTTACGGCAAAAGCTAGGGCGGGAGACGTAGCTGCCTTCGACGTTATAGTGCCTGCCGGGAACACTGGATTGGCTCCAGGCCCGATTATTAGCCAATTTACTGCCGTGGGTTTGCGTACCAGAATAGAATCGGGAAGCGTCTGGGTGTCTAAGGCCACTTTGGTTGTTAAGAAAGGAGACGCTATCTCAACCCAGCTTGCAAGCTTGCTGTCAAAGCTTGGAATAAAGCCCGTGGAGGTTGGTCTCAGCTTAAAGGTTGTCTATGATGATGGGTTGATTCTAACCGAAGAAGAACTGAAGGTGGACCTTGATGAGATTCGGCGAAGCGTCGAAGAGGCTCACCAATGTGCTTTCAATTTGTCTTTAGAGGCGGCTATTCCTCTTCCAGAAAACATCAGTTATCTTCTTAGGCGGGGTCATCAGGAAGCCTACAGTTTAGCGTTAAACGCGGGCATACCCACCAAGGACACTATAGCCGACCTTATCAGAAAGGCTAACATGGAAATGCTAAGCCTAAGCGAAAAATTGGATGAAGTAGAGAAAAAGGGTGCGTCATCGAGTTAGGTTCAGAAAAGTTGAAAAGTAAGTATGATGGAAAAGATGGAGGGAAAGAATATGGAATACGTATATGCTGCGATGCTCCTGCACAAGGCTGGAAAGGAAATAAACGAAAAAAGCATGTCAGAACTGCTTACGGCAGCCGGCGTAAAAGCCGACTCTGTTCGAGTTAAAGCCTTAGTGGCATCTCTTGCCGAGGTTGACATCGATGAAGCCATCAAAACTGCGCCTGCAATGATGGCAGCAGCGCCAGCGCCTGCAGCTCCAGCACCAGCCAAGGAAGAAAAGCCAGCAGAAGAAAAGGAAGAAGACGAGAGCAAAAAAGAAGAAGCGGCAATGGAAGGTTTAGGTTCCCTGTTCGGATAAACGGCGCTAGTTCCGTTTTTCTGAACGGTGGGAGGCTTTGCCTCTCTTTTGTGTTCTTTTTGAATTCTTTGTTTTCTTAGCTTTTGCAAGTTTAGTGTTTGTTGGGTTTTTTTGGTGGTTTGAGGGGAGAAATTTAAATCTCCTTTAAGCTCTTTTGATTCTGTCTGCTTTCATGTGTGTTGGAGGAGTAAGGTTGAAGCGGTTTCCAGAAAGTGAGTATCATGTTCCATTATTTGACGAGATTGGATATGTTCGTAAGCATTGTCCAGTGTGTGATGAATATTTTTGGACTCAGAATCCGGACCAGAAAACGTGTGAAGAGTCAACTCCTGAGGGTTGCGGATCCTTAACTTTTATTAACAATCCTCTCACTGGCAAAGAGTTCAGTTTTAGGGAGATGCGTGAAGCTTTTCTCTCGTTTTTCGAGAAGCGGGGACATACAAGAATTAAGCCGTATCCTGTTGCTGCTCGCTGGAGGGACGACCTTTACTTCACTCACGCTAGCATCATCGATTTTCAGCCATACGTTACTAATGGCATAATTCCGCCTCCAGCTAATCCGCTCGTTATTAGTCAGCCGTGCATAAGATTTATTGACGTGGATAATGTTGGACCCACTTTTGGTCGGCACCTGACAATCTTTGAGATGGGTGGACATCATGCTTTCAATTATCCGGATAAGGAGGTTTACTGGAAGGATCAAACCATCCGTTACCATCACGAGTTTTTGACGAAAACGTTGGGGATAAAGTCTGAAAACGTGACTTACAAGGAGGATGTTTGGTCGGGTGGAGGAAATGCTGGACCAGACCTTGAAACCATCATTGGGGGGCTGGAAGTTGACACGCTAGTTTTTATGAAGTATAAGGTGGTGGATGGCGAGTTCGTTGAGTTGCCCATCAGAACCATCGACACGGGCTATGGTATTGAACGGTACACTTGGCTCTCACAGGGTTCTCTCAGCTGCTTCCACGCAATTTATGGTCCGCTCTTGGATGAAGTTTTGAAGATGGCTGGCGTAACAGACCTTGATGACAGTTTCTTGGCTAAGGTTTCAACGCTTTCTGGCAAGCTGACTTTAAAGAAGATGGTTGATCGAAGGAAAGCTCGAGTAGGCATCGCTGAGCAGCTTGGAATGACTATTGAGGAGTTCGATAAGACTTTGCTTCCTCTTGAAAGTGCTTTTGCGGTTGTGGATCATACCAGATGCTTGGCTTTCATGCTTTCGGAGGGAATCGTGCCTTCTAATCAGGGCGAGGGATACTTGACTCGTCTTATGATTCGGCGAACATATCGCCAGCTGCGGGTTCTCGGCATTGAGGACAAGCTTTTGGATATTCTTGATCGCCAGATTGCTTCTTGGTCACAGGATTTTCCGCACCTGAAAGAGATGCGTGACACTATACTTGAGATTCTTGATGTGGAGAAGGACAAGTACAAGAGCACTCTGAAACGTGGACGACTAATGGTCGAACGGTTGTCTAACGATTTAAAATCCAAAGGTCTAACGGAAATCGCCTCTGACACTTTGGTGGAGCTTTACGATTCTCATGGTTTGCCTCCGGAAGTTGTTAAAGAAACAGCTGAAACCTTAGGATTAACTGTAGATTTGCCAGAGAACTTCTATGGCGAAGTTGCCGAAAAACATGTGCAGGCGCCTCCCACGGAGACAGTTGAGAAGATTAAGGGGCTGGAGGCTCAGGTTTCGGATTTGCCTAAAACTGGTATGCTGTATTACGAGGACGCTTACATCAAGGAGTTTGAGGCAAAGGTTCTCTGTGTCTTGGATAAGAAGTTTGTTGTTTTGGATAGGACAGCTTTCTATCCTGAGGGCGGCGGTCAACCCGCAGATGGTGGGTTCTTCAGTTTTGGCTCCAAAAAAGTGGAAGTTACTGATGTTCAGAAGCTTGGAAACGTTATCGTTCATGTTGTTAAGGGTTCAGCGCCTAAAGAAGGCGCCACAGTTAAGGGCGTGATTGATTGGGGCAAACGTTACAGCCTGATGAAGCATCACACTGGAACGCACATTCTTGTTGGTGCGGCTAGGCGGGTTTTGGGTGAGCACGTTTGGCAGGCTGGAGCCCAAAAGGATGTGGACAAGACCAGAATCGACATTTCCCACTATAAACGGCTGACATTAGAAGAGGTTCATGAGATTGAACGGTTAACTAACGAGGCGATAGCAAGCAACATTCCAATTGAAACTGCGTGGCTTCCACGGGAAGATGCGGAAAAACTGTATGGCTTCCGGCTATACCAAGGCGGTGTGGTGCCCGGAAGAGAAATCCGTGTTGTAAAGTCTGGAGACTGGGACGTTGAAGCCTGCGGAGGAACCCACCTCAAAAACACCGGCGAACTGGGCTTCATAAAGATACTTCACACCGAAAGAATCCAAGACGGCGTCGAACGCATAATCTTCAGCGCAGGACTCCCAGCACTAAAAGCCATACAAAAAAACGACACAACACTTTCAGAACTCTCCGAAATCCTGAATGCACCACAAGACAAACTTGTGAAAGCCGCAAAACGTTTCGTGGACGAATGGAAAGAAGCAAAGCAAGACAAGAAACGGCTCATCAAAGAACTTGCAGAAAAGGAGGCGACAAAAACAGGAACAGCCACGGCTGCAGAGACCGTCTCATTCAATGGCATAAACTACATGACCAGAAACTTTGAACACATCGACCTTGACCGCATGATCAAAACAGCCAGTGAATTAACCAAAAAAGACCCAAAACTCGTCACAGTGTTCTATGGTGTCAACAAGAAAACCGCAAGAATCGTGGTAATGGCAGGAGTACACGCAATAAACAAGGGAGTAAACGCCAGTATAATAGCCAAAGAAGCCTCAGCAATCCTCGGAGGCGGAGGCAGCGGAAGACCAGACTTCGCACAAGGCGGAGGAACACAAACAGACAAACTACCCGAAGCACTCAAAAAAGCACAACAAACAACAAAAAAACAAACAAAAACAAATGAAAACAGCTAAATCAAATAGTTTTAGAAGCACTCAAAAAAGAGTGATAAAATAAAATTCAACTGAAATTAATTCAACTCGAAGATGCAATCAAGTGAATATATATTCACTCAGGTAGCTTCTGACATGTACCACACACAAGTTCACTTTTTTCCTCAAAGAAGGTTTTAAATGAACTTGGATCGATCACTCTATAACCTCCGCGAACCAGTATGCAATATTCTTTTAGAACGCATGTCAAATTATGTGCCATTATTTTCGTAACGCACTCTTTTTCTCTTGTTTTCAAATGTTTTTTCCATTCTAATCCTGCCAATTTTCCGTTATCATGGAATGGATCATCAAAATTGGATATTCTAAGATTTTGCCGATAATACTTTTTAGATTGACGTGTAAATTGCTGAAGTTCTCTGTTAAACAGAATCTCTTTACCTAATAGTTTACTAAGAATAGCCATATCAAATCCAGAATTGAAAGCGTAATAGGGATGGTTTGTTTTCGCTAAGCTTTTTTCCACCTCTTTTGCGAAGACACAATCTGGGGTTTCACAAGTTTTGGCGATAACTTCTACATATTCTTCATTTAAAATCGCACAACTTACTGCACAATGTAGTTTATATCGACCCGCTCCCCAAAGTTCATTTAAGAATGGTTGACCGTCGGTTTCTAAGTCAATAACTGCTCCAACGAAACCTTTGAGATTAATGCTATGTTTTGTCAAAATGCCGCTTAGCGGTGAAGTTAATTTCAAAATTCCAGATTCAATCTCAATGATGTCAATTTCACACAAAAACAATCCCTCTTGGATCAAAATATGATTACTCGATTAAGTTAAAAATGTTATGAATCTGTCGTTAAAAATACTATATTGTCCGAAAAGAGAAAGCAAACTTAAGCATACTCAGATTCACCAATCATATTTGTGGTCTAATAACAGCGTATTGTTGAAAAGCAGCTTTTTCAGGTTTAAACCCTGATTGCGCCTGAAATAGTTAAACCTTGCATAATATTTTTCCGTTCTTACTGTTAACTAATTCTTAAATGTCGGACATTCTAGAATATAACCTTGAAGAAATAGCAGAGTGGCTTGAAAATGGCACCACAAAAAGACCCAATCAAAGTGTTCCATAGAATACTTGAGGAACATGACGCGGTTTTTCGCGGATTAAACAGCGGATCAAAAAAAGTTAGAAAATAACCGTTCTTCTCTTCGCTTTGTAATACCATTTGATTGCACTCAAAAACTGCATATCTGGAGACAAATCCGCGGAAAAATCCAATATTTGTAATTGCGACCGTTAAGGGCAAAGCTAATGTGTGAATAAAAAGGGAATTAACACAAATTCATAATTAACTCGTGTTATTTTCCCGTCTTTTGGTCATGCTTCTTCTTTTTTTGCTTGTTCTTTTTTGCTAATGAAGGCATACATATGTCACCCGTTAGACAATGCTTCCAATCAATGACAGTACTGAAGATGCCTATATACTTTGATAAGCAAAACGAAAAAAGGGTTCGCTCAAAACAGCAATCATATTAGGAGACTAATAACAGTTCATTGTTGAAAACTAGCTTTTTTCTGTTTTCTCTTCTTCTACTTGCTTGCTGTGACTGAAAAAACTTTTAACTCTCCTGACACTCCAATGGCTTAATGAAATCTTTAAGGCAACTCGAGGAAAAGTGGAGAAAACGTTGGGAAACAGCCAAAATATTCGAGGCTGACCCAGACCCCACCAGAAAAAAATGTTTCATCACCTTCCCCTTCTCATACATGAACGGACCCCTCCACGTGGGACACGGCTTCACAGCCACCCGCGTCGACGCGTACGCCCGATTCAAAAGAATGCAAGGCTACAACGTCCTGTTCCCATGGGCTTGGCATTGGACTGGCGAAACCATAGCCGGAGCATGCGAACGCGTAAAAAACGGGGACGAAACCCTGATCCACGCCTTCAGGGAGATGGATGGGGTTTCAGAGGAGAACCTCAAAAAGTTTGTTGACCCCGTTTACATGGCATCCTACTACACGGAAGACAGCAGAGAAGCCGTGAAGCGAATCGGCTACTCAGTGGACTGGAGAAGAGAATTCCACACAACCAGCCTCTATCCAACTTTTAGTAAATTCGTAGAATGGCAAACCGAACGGCTACGCCAAAAAGGCTACATCATAAAGGGAACCTACCCCGTGGTCTGGTGCCCCCACGACCAAAGCCCAACAGGAGACCACGACAGACAAACAGGAGAAGGCGTTGTCCCCGAAGAATACACCCTCCTCAAATACACCATGGAAGACGGCACAATCCTTCCATCCGCTACATTCAGACCAGAAACAATCTACGGCATAACAAACATCTGGATAAACCCCGACGCAGACTACGTCAAAGCGGACGTAAACGGCGAAAACTGGATAATCAGCAAAACAGCCGCAAACAAACTAGCAGAACAACTAAAAAAAGTAGAAATCCATGACACCTTCAAGGGCAAAGAAATCATCGGAAAACAGTTCACAAGCCCCCTCAGCCCCAGAAAAATGCTGATCCTGCCCGGCTGGTTCGTAAGCCCAGACAACGCAACCGGAGTAGTCTACAGCGTACCCGCCCACGCACCCTTCGACTGGCTCGCCCTAAGAGACCTGCAGAAAAACCCAGATTTGCTGAAAGAATTCAACATCGACCCAGACGAGGTCAAGAAAATAAAAGCAATCTCCCTGATCACGGTGCAGGGCTTCGGAGAATACCCCGCCATCGAACTCGTCGACCAGATGGGAGTGAAGGACCAGCATGACCCCAAAGCCGAAGAAGCAACAAAAACGCTCTACAAAAAAGAGTTCCACGGCGGAACCCTAAAGGAAATCTGCGGAATATACTCCGGAAAAAAGGTCAACGAAGTAAAGGAACTGCTTATCCGAGACTTCAAGGAACAGGGCATAGCAGACTCCATGTATGACCTGCCCGAGCCCGTGGTCTGCCGATGCATGACACCCTGCCTAGTTAAGCTTCTTGAAGAACAATGGTTCATAAAATACTCGGACGAAACATGGAAACAAAAAACCAAAGACGCATTAAATCAAGCTTCTATCTATCCTGAAACAGCTAGACAATGGTTCCTCAACATAATCGACTGGCTCAAAGAGTGGCCATGCGCAAGAAAAAGCGGCTTAGGAACACCTCTCCCATGGAGTCCCGGATGGATCGTTGAAACCCTAACTGACTCAACCGTTTACATGGCATTCTACACAATAAACAAACACCTAAAACAATATAACATAAAAGCCGAGCAGTTGACCCCAGAGGTTTTCGATTACATCTTCTACGGAAAAGGAGACCCAAAAAAAATCTCTGAGCAGTCACAGATTGACACAGAAATCTTGGATGCGATGCGAAGCGAGTTCCTGTACTGGTATCCCGTGGACATGAGAATCTCAGCCAAAGAGCTGCTTCCCAACCACTTGACTTTCTTCCTTTTCCAGCACACCGCACTGTTTCCAGACCATCTACCCCAAGGCATCGGCGTAAACGGCATGCTAAGCATTGAGGGAAAGAAAATGTCAAAATCTAAGGGCAACTTCGTAACCCTCAAAGACGCCCTCAACCAGTTCGGAGCAGACGCCACCCGCTGCGCCCTACTCCTAGGCGGAGAAGGAATGAACGACCCAGACTGGAGAAGAGAAACTGTCGGCGACGTCAAAAGCAAGCTCCGCGGCTTCCAGAGCCTAACAGACAGCATAATCGAAAACGCAAAAGAAACAGAGACTGGACATCTGGAAGAGTGGCTGATCAGCATGCTACAGCACAGAATCAAAACCGTCACAGAAAACATGGAGTCGCTGAAGACCAGAACAGCCATAGAAAACGCCCTATTCGAAGTCTGGAACGACTTCCGATGGTACATCAGAAGAAAAGAAAATTTCGATTCAAAAATCCTGAAGGCTGCTCTGGAAACATGGACCCGGCTGCTGGCTCCCTTTGCACCCTACATCTGCGAGGAAATCTGGAGCAAACTGAACAAATCAGGCTTTATTTCCTTGGCTGATTGGCCTGTTTACGACGAGACGAAAGTTAATGTTCAAGCGGAAGAGACCGAAACCCTGATCAAAAACGTGCTCGAAGACACCTCAAACATACTTAGAGCAACAAAGATGGTGCCAAAAGAAATCTACTACTATTCTGCTGCATCTTGGAAGTGGAAAGTCTACTTGACAGCGCTTAAGAAATCAATCTCCGCCAACGTTGTTCTAAGCGATCTGATGAAAGAATTGATGAAAGATTCAGACCTGAAAAATATGGCTGGAAAGGTTGCCAAATTCGCCCGCGGCATCACAGAAGAAATTAATTGCATGCCCGAAGACAGAAAGCTGAGGCAACTGCAGATTGGAGCCGTGGATGAAGCCACTTTGCTAGGACAAGCCGAAGCCTTCTTTGGAAGAGAGTTCAACGCGAAAATCCGCACTTATCGGGAGGACGATAGGCAACTTCATGACCCGCAAAGGAAAGCTGGGTTAGCCAGACCGTACCGTCCCGCGATCTACATCGGATAACCGAAAAAGGTCACAGCATTAGTTGAATGAAAGATTATATCTGGGCAGTTCTTAGACTATGAGGGTTCAAGGGCCCGTGGCCTAGTCTGGATAAGGCGTCGGCCTTCTAATCTCCAGAGAAGAAGAAAGCCGAAGATCCGGGGTTCAAATCCCCGCGGGTCCGCCATCTTTTTCAGTTTCGA
>Ga0307434_1001187_pt1 | contig 14590 bp, 10 predicted proteins | sample SalMarWE160220MG_FD_202156 | JGI IMG/M metagenome (GOLD analysis project Ga0307434, IMG submission 202156) | Salt marsh sediment microbial communities from the Plum Island Ecosystem LTER, Massachusetts, United States - WE1603-220 | ecosystem: Environmental > Aquatic > Marine > Intertidal zone >... | reverse complement strand
AAATATTTTACTGCTGTTGTAAGGCCGGTTCCTCAGCAGGGTCAGCAATATTGTGAGTGGATGAGCGGTGGGACGTGTCAGTTCTATAATCCTGATGGAGACGATAAGGCTAAAAGCGGCGATGAGACGATAGGAATAAAACTTGCAAGTGCAGCAGAGCAGCTCAAGGCCGGCAGCTCGAAAAGTTATCAATTTCAGCTTTACCTCGGCCCGAAGGATAAGAGGCTTTTTGACAAGAACGAGCTTTATAAAAAGCTTGGCTTCGATAATGTTCTGACCCTGATGCCCTGCTGTTGCTGTCCTGCTGCGATAATAAGGCCGCTGGCATTCGGGGTACTGGCGTTGATGGAGTGGCTGCACTACTTTATACCGAATTACGGCGTTGTGATAATCATCCTTGTGTTTGTTGTCAGGCTCTGTTTGCATCCCTTGACGAAGAAGGGACAGGTCTCGATGAGCAAAATGGGCAAGCTCGCACCGAGGGTGGAACAGATAAAGAAAAAATACGCCAGTGACAAGGCTGAGCTTAATAAGCAGATAATGGCACTGTATCGCGAGCAGGGCGCTTCGCCTTTTACGGGGATGCTGCCGATGTTCATTCAGATGCCGATATGGATTGCGTTGTACAGCTCGATACTGGCAAGTGTCTCGCTTCGCGGTCAGCCGTTTTTGCCGTTCTGGATTACTGATTTATCCGCGCCGGATGCGCTGTTCAGATTCCCGGCGGTGGGCATTCCTCTTTTAGGCAAGATTGAATCCTTTAACCTGCTTCCGATTCTGATGGGAGTTGCCTTCTATTTGCAGCAGAAGCTTATGCCGAAGCAGGCAGCGGCAGCGACAAATCCGCAGATGGCACAGCAGCAGAAGATGATGATGGTTATGATGCCGATACTGTTTCCGCTTTTACTTTATAATTCTCCCTCGGGTTTGAATCTTTATATTATGTCGAGCGTATTTGCCGGTGTTGTTGAGCAGTATTTTATTCGCAAGCACATCAAAGAAAAGGAAGAGAACGAATCCTCAGGGCTGGTTTCGGCAACGAGCAAGACCGGTGGAAAGGTCAAGAAGAAAAAGCCCAAGCCTTTCTTCGGGAATATGTAGCCATTTGTTTATTGCTCCAGCGCGAAGTGTTGCGGCGATTATGTAAAAAAATATGTATAGCCTTTCTGATACCATATCGGCGGTGAGTTCACCTGCCACGGACGGCAGAGTAATAGTTCGATTGAGCGGGCCGGTGGCAATCGAAGAAGCTGGCAGAATTTTTCAGCCGTCGTTTCCAAAGAATCATCCCGGCATAACAAAAGGTTTTGTCCGCGTCGATAATGAATTGAAAATCGAGGCCCGGCTTTATCTTTTTTTAGCTCCTCACTCATATACAGCAGAAGATATCGTCGAGATTCATATATTTACCAACTCGTCCGTGACGCAAGCTGTTGTTTACAGACTAATGGCGGGTGATGTTCGAATGGCCGGGCCGGGCGAGTTTACCGCCAGAGGCTATCTTAACGGCAGGATGGACCTGGCACAGGCTGAGGCGGTCAATGAGATTATAGTAAGCAGTAACAGGATTCAGCTTGCCGCCGCCCAGAGGCTTCTGAGCGGCATACTGGGGCAGGCTTTGCAAAAAATATGTTCGCAGTTATTTGATTGTCTGAGCCTGATAGAGGCCGGGCTGGACTTCAGCGACCAGACGATAGAGTTTATCAGCCGGGATGATACCGTCGGCAGACTCTCGCAAATCAAAACAGAACTTGAGAAGCTGCTGGGAGCTTCCGTCAGCTATGAAGCAGTAATTGATTTGCCATCAGTTGGAGTGGCAGGGGCGCCGAATGCGGGAAAAAGTCTGCTGGTTAACAGGCTGCTGGGCAAAAAACGCAGTATCGTCTCAAGGTATCCTAAAACTACAAGGGATATTTTGACCAGCCAGTTGTTACTTGAGCAAAACAGGTGTGTACTTTTCGATTGTGCGGGCTTGATAAGTGAGCCCGCGGCCTCGCCGCGAGGCGGGGCGGAAAATATAATCGATGAGCTCAGCCAACAGGCGGCAATCGAAGCGCTGGGACACAGCGATGTGGTCGTGTTCTGTGTGGATTTATCAAAGCCAAATGAAAAGCTGGCTGAGGACATTGCAATAAAAAAACTTATCGGTCAGAAAAATCTGCTGGGTGTAGTGACAAAGTCGGATTTGCTTGAGCAGGCACGGGTTAAAAATCGTATCAAAGAGCTTGGCAGAGAATTTGGCATCGATTTTATTGCTACCAGCGCGAAAACAGGTTTTGGTATAGATAGATTAAAAGAGTCGATAGACAATAAACTGGTGGGCTCGGCTGTTTCGGCAGGCCGTGGCGGTGTCGAGACCGATGCAAAAAGCTGGGTTGGATTAACTTCACGTCACAGGCAATCGGTAACAGAGGCGATTGAAAGTCTCAGTCAGGCTATAGACGCAGTTGTCGAGGCTGGTGATGAGGTTGCAGCGATGCTGATGAGGTCGGCGTATCAGTCGATAAGTGATATTGAGCGGCAGGATATCGATGAGAGAATTCTTGAGAATATCTTCAGCCGGTTTTGCATAGGTAAATAAAAAGCCGGCCTTTTATTGGGGGCCGGCTTTAAGAATTGTATGGTTATCTGGTAATTTCTCAATTACTTGTCTTTGGCTTCGAATTCGGCATCTATTACATCGTCGCCGCCTTTTCTTTTGACCTCTCCTTCCGGCGGAGGCTCCTGTTTACCCTGCTGGTCGGTTGAGGCTGCCGCCTGTTTTTTAGCGGCTTCTTCATAGAGTTTTTTGCCGAGCTCCTGGGTGGTGTTCGAGAGGTTTTCAATGGCTTTTTTGATTGCGTCTGCGTCTTTGCCTTTTACGGCCTCTTTCAGGTTGTTGATGGCGTTTTCGATGTTACTGCGGGTATCAGCGGGCACCTTATCGCCGTGCTCTTTGAGGGTCTTTTCAGTTGAGTATATTATCTGGTCGGCCTGGTTCTTTATATCAATGACTTCTCTTTTCTTTTTGTCTTCTTCGGCGTGGGACTCAGCCTCTTTTTTCATTTTCTCGATTTCCGACTCACTCAGTCCCGAGCTGGATTTGATTTCGATGGACTGCTGCTTTCCCGTTCCCAAATCCTTTGCGGAGACGTTGAGGATACCGTTGGCATCAATGTCGAAAGCGACTTCTATTTGCGGTATCCCTCTTGGTGCGGGTGGAATATCGGCAAGCTGGAACCTGCCCAGAGTGCGGTTGTTCTTTGCGAATTCACGTTCGCCCTGCAGAACGTGAATATCGACGGTTGTCTGACTATCCGCGGCTGTTGAGAATATCTCTTTTTTGCTTGTCGGTATGGTCGTGTTGCGTTCGATAAGTCTTGTCATAACTCCGCCTAAGGTTTCAACGCCGAGTGACAAGGGAGTAACGTCCAGCAGCAGAATATCTTTAACGTCTGAGTGTCCTGACATTATAGCGCCCTGTGTGGCGGCACCTATTGCGACGACCTCATCGGGATTAATGCTCTTGTTCGGCTCTTTTCCAAAAATGTCTTTTACAATTTCCTGGACCTTCGGGATTCTTGTTGAGCCGCCGACAAGAAGCACTTCTGCTATTTCAACTGGTTTTATTTTGGCGTCTTCAATTGCCTTATGGCAGGGGCTCTTGAGTCTTTCGAAAACCGGCTCTGCGAGGGCTTCGAACTTGCTTCGTGTGATAGTAATCTGAAGGTGTTTCGGCCCTTTGGCATCGGCGGTGATAAAGGGCAGATTAACGGTAGCTTCTACCTGGGTGCTGAGCTCGCATTTCGCCTTTTCAGCGGCTTCCTTGAGTCTTTGATGGGCCATCGGGTCGCCTCTGAGGTCGATACCCTCGGTTTTTTTGAACTCGTCCGCCAGGTAGTTAATCAGCAGCTCGTCGAGGTCGTCGCCGCCGAGATGAGTATCGCCATTTGTGCTCAGGACTTCAACGACACCTGTATTTTCTTCGAAGCCGCCAATATCGAGGATTGAGATATCGAATGTTCCGCCGCCGAAATCGAAGACGGCGACTTTCTCGTTTTTCTTTTTCTCCAGGCCGTATGCGAGAGCTGCAGCGGTAGGCTCATTTATTATTCTCTCGACCTTCAGGCCTGCGATTTGTCCGGCGTCTTTTGTTGCCTGCCGCTGAGAGTCGTTAAAGTATGCAGGGACGGTAATCACAGCCTGCTCGACTTTTTCGCCGAGATAATCCTCAGCGGTTTTTTTCAAATCCTGCAGTATCATAGCGGAGACTTCCGGCGGTGTGTATTCATTGCCCCGGACACCTACCTTTACCAGCTCGTTAGGCCCGCCGACTATTTTATAGGGCACGATTTTTTCTTCGGAGGATACTTCATTGTGGCGTCGGCCCATAAACCTCTTGATGGAAAAGACGGTATTTTCCGGATTCGTTACCTGCTGATGGCGTGCAATCTGACCGACCAGCCTCTCAGATTTGTCAGTGAAACCGACAACCGATGGTGTAAGCCTCGAGCCGGAAGAGTTGATGAGCACCTTCGGTGAGGAGCCTTCCATCACGGCAACGACGGAGTTTGTTGTACCCAAATCTATTCCAATTATTTTTGCCATAATTAACCCCTTTCGCTTATGGTATCAGTACTATATTTCTTGTCTTTAAGATGTGCAAAAGCTGTGCCAGTTACAGCTTCCGAAAGTTTTCTGCAGGATAAGCTCTTGTTTTTAAGGGACTTACCTTTTATGAGGGTACTTTCAGGATTATTTTCACACCGTATTTTATGCCATTTTGGCAGATAGGCAGATAGAGCGGGGGACTTATTGATTCAGGCTCTGGCGTATTATATTTGCTCGCAGGACGTCTCTGTGGGTCGGGTCAAGGGCTTTGCCGTAGTTTATCTGCAGATGGGCGGGCAGTGTCAGCATAAACAGCCTGTTAATCGTGGTGATTGAGATTTTCGCCGATTCTCCTGACCGCTTTGCCTGGGCTTTGAGATTGCAGAGCTGCTCAATGGCGGGGGTTGATGCTCCCATATACTCGTGCATATTCAGGCCGAGACGCAGATGGCTTAGCAGCAGCAGTGCTTCCTGCGAGCTTATCAGCCGGGCGCTTCTGAGCAGAGCGGTTGCACGGGAAATTTTGTCATCGAGCATTTCGGCATCTTTTTCGAGAAGTTTTTTTCGCGCTTCGGTTTCGTATTCCACGATTTCCGGTATGATTGCTTTTTCGAATTCTGAAATAATTTGCGTTTCGGAGATACCGAGAGTCACCTGGTTTGAGATTTGATAGAAATCACCCGCGGCTTCTGAGCCCTCCCCGAACAGGCCTCTGACAGCCAGGCTCATATCCTTTGTGGTGTTCAGAAACTTTTTTATCTGGCCTGTTATCTTCAGGGCGGGCAAATGCAGCATAACAGAAACCCTTATCCCCGTTCCGACATTTGTCGGACAGGCTGTCAGGTAGCCGAATCGCGGACTGAAAGCGTATTCGACGTTTTGCTCTATCATATTGTCGATGTTGTTGATTGTCTCGGCGCACTTGCCAAGCTGCAGTCCGCCTTTTAAGACCTGGATTCGCAGGTGGTCTTCTTCGTTTATCATAGCTGTAAAGGACTCACTGTTTGCGATAATGACACCTCTAGGGCCTTTGCCGTAGGCGTGGTGTCGGCTTATCAGGTGTCTTTCGATAAGGAAGTTTTTGTCGAGCTCCGGGGCCTGGTCGACGCTTATGTAGAAGGCTTTTTGACCGAGGTCGAGGGATGTGAGTACGTCTTTGAGTTTTTCAAGTATCTGGGTCTTTTCCTCGATTGAGCACCGGCTTAAGAATTTGAAGCCGGCCAGATTTCTTGCCAGGCGTATTCTTGATGAAATAACAATGTCGCACAATGGTCCTTTACCACTAAACCATTCGTTTATATTATTGCTTATCTCGGTCAGTTTCATAATGACTAAATGATTTTTTCCCTTATTGTTTTGGCTGTTCCGTTTTCTCTATCTGGTCTCTTAATTTTGCAGCCTGTTCGTAGTTTTCTGCTTTGATAGCCTCTTCGAGCTGTTTTTTCAGGTTAAGCAGTTCGATTTGTTTTTTCGCATCAGCCGGTGTCCTTGACGGTACTTTACCGCAGTGTACGGTTTTGCCGTTTTGGACGTTTTCAATCAGGCTTGATAGCGGTTTTTCGAAGACCTCATAGTCATAAGGGCATCCGAGCACGGCTTCTTTTCGGAAATCTTCCAGAGTAAGTCCGCATCTCGGGCATTGCAGTTTTGTTTCTGCAGAGCCTGAGAGCTCATCTTCGGATGGGGTCGAGGCGAGCAGGCCGCTCAGCAGTTCGTTGATGGGTATCTGACTTTTTACGATTATTCCCTGCTCTGCCGCACAGGATTCACAGATGTGCATTTCCTTGCGGTCGCCGCCGGAAATCTCGGTAAGGTGGATTGTGGCTTCATTTTCATTACAAATCTGGCATTGCATAATTCTGTACCTTTTCAAATATTTGCTCGCGAACCTCTCAGTTTGCCTGTCGAATTTGGCATATCTCTAAGATTCGCCCGACGCTCTATTGCTATTATACCAAAACATGATTTTATATGTCAATAGCAGTCTGAACATCGCTGTCTGAAAATTAGCTTTTCAGTGATTTTTACAATCTGATTTGCGTTTTGAAATATCGACAAATCAGGCAGTTCTCTGAATATTATTATGTGTCCAGGCTGTAAAAAGTTTCCTTATTTGTTATTTTTCTGAAAAACTTTCTTTTATGATGAGTCAACAAAGCAAGCTTGTTTCTTCAGGATTTTTCCAGGAATTTGCCTGAGCAGCCCTGCTCTTCGGTGACGATGATACAATCTAACATAACTTGTTCGGGCAGTTGAGGTTGCAGGTTTTCGAAGATATATTTGGCTATCATTTCGGCTGAAGGGTTGCTGGTCCGGAAGTATTCGTTGTTTTCCAGTTGCTGGTTTGTGAAGTGCTCTGTGATGTTATCTATCAGTTCTTTGAGCTTATCGAAGTCAATGAGCAGGCCGGAGTGGTTAAGCTTATCTCCGCTGACCTCGGCTGTTACTTTCCAGTTATGTGAGTGAAGAGGCTCTTTTTTGCCGTCGGGTAATGTGAACTGGTGCGACGCCCAAAAGCTTGTTTGAACAGTAACTTTGAACAAGGCGGAACTCCGTTTTAGCAGTGTTTTTGATTTTCAAAGAAAATTAATCTTTGTTTTTAAGTTTTGAGAATCGTTTTCTCAGGCGGTCGTAAACAATTTTTGGAATCAGGTTTGAAACATCTCCGCCGAGAGATGCAACCTGTCTTATTAAAGTTGAGCTTGAAAAGCCGTATTCTGCGCTTGTCATAATAAAAACGGTTTCCAGCCCTGCGACGGCGCGGTTTGTCATAGCCAGGCGGAACTCATACTGAACGTCTGTCAGCGAGCGCATTCCCCGCAGAATCACGTCTGCATCCTTTTTCTTTGCATATTCGACCATCAGGCCGTCGAAGCTTTCGACTTTTACTCTCGGCTCGTCGGCGAGGATTTGTTTTATCATTTCGACCCTTTCAGCGGGGCTGAAGAGTGCGTCCTTAATCGGGCTTGTCCCGACTGCAATGATGAGCTCGTCAAAGAGCTTGCAGCCTCGCTCGATTACGTCGAGATGGCCGTTTGTTATAGGGTCAAATGTCCCCGGGAAAATGGCTCTGATGAACTTTTTTTTCATTTTTCTGCCTTTGATTTTTAATCTGCGTTCGTATTTCCGGGCTGCTGATTTTCTTAGCGGTTAAAAACAACAGACTATTATAACTTCATATCCGGGTACGTCAAACTTATCCAGGCTGGATTTAGCGAAGCCAAAATGTTACTTATCTTTTTCTTTCTTATCTTTGTTTTTTTCGATAGCTAAGGGTATATCGAGCCAGAATGTCGAGCCCTGGTTGAGCTTGCTGTCAACACCGATTGATGCGGAAATAAGGTTTGCCAATTCCTTGCTGATGGTCAGCCCCAGGCCGCTGCCGGCAGCCTGGCGGGTAATTGAACCGTCAACCTGTTGGAATTCGTCGAAGATTTTTCCTTTATCGGCTTCCGAGATGCCGCAGCCGGTGTCGGTTACCGCCAGCCGAACTGTATTCTCGTCACGCATAAAGGCGTTTATCTCAATTCTTCCTCTTGCGGACGTGAATTTTATGGCGTTGCTCATAAAATTGTAGAGTATCTGTCGAACCTTGCCCGCATCTGTTATAACCGCTGGTATGTCGTCATCAGTTGAGAGTTTTACCTTGATTTTTTTCTCTTTCGCCATTTCAAAAAAACCGGCAGCGATATCCTCACAAAGCTTGCGGACAGATGTTTTTTCGATTCTGAGTTCCATTTTCCCTGCTTCTGTTTTCGCCAGATTAAGCAGGTCGTTAATCATATTAAGCAGGCTTTTTCCGCTGGTGATGATATGCTCGGCGTATCTTTGGCCTTTCTCTTTTTTTAATAAAGCCGGTTTTTCCCTGAGGATTTGTGCAAATCCGAGTATTGAGTTCAGCGGTGTTCTCAGCTCGTGAGAAACGTTTGCGACAAATTCGCCCTTGACTTTGTTGGCTTTGAACAGCTCTATGTTTCGTTCGGAAAGTTCTGCAATTTTTGCGTCGAGCTGTTTGTTTGCCTGTCGGAGTTTTTCCTGGCTTTTTTGCAGGGCATCGAGCATGTGGTTAAAGGCATCGGCGAGTTTCTGGTATTCGTCACGTGTCTTGATTGAGCTTCTGATGTCGAGGTTTCCCTCGGCAACGTTGTTTGCGATGGCCCTTAGCTGGCGAATAGGGCTTAATATTACACGCTGCGTGATAACATAGAAGGCGATGATAGCGCCTGCACCGGCGATGAGCCCTGCAATAATTATCCAAAATCGGTTTAGAAAAACGGTTTTGCCGAAATCGCTTGTAAGAGGCCTTTTACTGACGGCGACCCCTATCATCTGGTTACGCGTAAAAGCCCTTGCCGAGCCCTGAGGATTATGGCAGCTGATGCAGCTGTCCGTTGCCTTGAAAATGCGAGCGTAGTTGCTGTAAATGGTGCCGTCCTCTTTCTGTAGTACAAGTTTATGCTCGCTGTGCTCATCGGATATGAGGTCATTGACGAGTTTTTTCTGAGTTGGTGTAAGTTCTTCGAGCACATCTTCTTTATCGCTTTCAAATCGCAGCCAGCGGATGTCGAGGTCGTTGGGAGCAATGGGCGCGCCCGTGCTGTCGAGTGCGGGAAGCTGACCTTCGCCTGCTTTTTCCATCTGAAAATGCCTTCGGGAAAGCAGTGATTCGGTCCTTGATCTTTCAGAGTCGAGGTAGCTTTGCGTTGTGAGCTTGCCCATCCAGACATAGGGGATAATAAGGGCCAGGCCGAGGATTAAAATGACAGCGGCACCGAAAGCTATTCTGCATTTCTCTGCAAGCGACAGCGGCGAAAGATGCAAAAAAACAATAATTCTGCGGTAAATTTTGCCTGCCGCTCTAAGCCCTTTCTCGATTTTTTCTGAAACAATTTTTTTATTCATTGCTATCTTGTTCGATTTTGTGAGAGTGTTTTTGGGTCCTGAGGTTGAGCTCTTCGAGCTGTTTTATATCGACCTCGCTGGGTGCATTGGTGAGAAGGCACTGTCCTTTTTGAGTTTTCGGGAAAGCAATGACGTCTCTGATGTTGTCTGTTCCTGTCAGCAGCATAATGATTCGGTCGAGTCCGAAAGCTATCCCGCCGTGAGGAGGGGCTCCATATTTTAGTGCTTTGAGAAAGAAACCAAAGCGTTCCTCAGCCTGCTTTTTTGAGATGTTCAGCAGGTCAAAGACTTTTTGCTGTACTTTCGGGTTGTGAATACGAATGCTTCCGCCTCCGATTTCTGAGCCGTTGACGACAATATCGTAAGCCTGCGACCTGATGTTTGCAGGGTCAGTGTCCAGTTTCGCAATATCCTCTTCAACAGGTGCCGTAAAAGGGTGATGCAGTGAGTCGTAGCGTTTTTCATTTTCGTTCCATTCGAAAAGAGGAAAATCGACTATCCAGACGAACTCGAAACTTTTTGGGTCATAGAGCTTTAGCTCTTTGCCGAGCCTGCTTCTTAAAGGAGCAAGTGCTTTGTTGGCATTTTTCCTGGTATCTGCGACAAAAAGCAGCAGGTCGTTTTCTTTTGCTTCAAAGCACTCGATTAGTGCATTAATTTGTTCTTCAGAGAAAAATTTTGCAATACTGCTTGTACAGGTCAGTTTACCGTCCTTTGCTGTAACTTTCAGCCAGGCTAATCCTTTTGCGCCGTAATCTGCAATAAATTCCGTAAGGTTTTTTTCGACGTAGTTTCTTGTAAGGATTTGTGCTCCATCCGGCAGTGTCGATGGTGTGCACAGGCCCTTGACAACGCCGCCAGCCTCGATTGCCGAGGCAAAGACCTTGAAGCTGCTATTTTTTACGATATCGGATACATCTTTTAATTTCATACCGAATCGTAGGTCAGGCCGGTCAATGCCGTAGTCCTCCATAGCCTCTTTATAACTCAGCCTTTTGATGGGAATGGCAACATCAATACCGAGGATTTCTTTGAAGATTCTGGCAACAAGCTGTGAGTTTATGTTTATGATATCGTCCACATCGACGAAGCTCGCTTCGACGTCGATTTGAGTGAACTCAGCCTGCCTGTCGGCTCTTGGGTCTTCGTCACGGAAGCAGCGTACAATCTGGAAATATTTATCGACGCCGCTGACCATAAGGATTTGTTTGAAAAGCTGCGGCGATTGAGGCAGGGCGTAAAAGGCATTTTTGACCAGCCGGCTCGGAACGAGAAAATCCCTCGCACCCTCGGGTGTGCTCTTTGCCAGCATCGGCGTCTCAATCTCCCAGAAGCCGATTTCGTCGAAGTAATCTCTTGTGATTTTTGCGACCTGGTGTTTTATCTTTAGGTTTTTCTGCATCTTCGGCCTTCGCAGGTCAATATAGCGATATTTGAGCCGAAGCTCTTCGCTTATTTTATCGGCATCATCGATTTCGAAAGGCGGCGTCGCCGTCTGGTTGAGGATTTCGAGCTTGATTACGATTACCTCGATCTGGCCCGTAGGAAGTTTAGGATTCTCAAGGCCCTTTCCTCTCGGACGAACGGTGCCTTCAGCGGCGATTACCCACTCGCAGCGGACATTTCTTGCAAGTTTGTGGGCATCAGGCTGGCTTTCAGGGTCAAATACCAGTTGTGTGATACCATATCTGTCGCGAAGGTCGAAAAAAACCAGGTTGCCGTGGTCCCTGTATGACTTGACCCATCCTGCCAGGATTACTTTTACCCCGTCGTCTTCGAGACGCATCTGGCCGCAATTATGTGTTCTTTTCAGCATTGTGGATTCTTTCAAAAATCTAAACTTCGTTTTTTTCGTAATTTTCTGTCAGGACAATGATTTACAGCAGGTCAGGATAGTTTATGACGGCAGATTAGTCAATAATGACCTTCTAATATTTGGTATAAAGCAAGCCTTGTGATTTGGGGGTAAAAAATTAAAATTTATTTAAATTTTTCGCTGGAAACTTTATTCTGTTCGCTATATTCTTCGTTCCCAATGCGGCTTTATGTTCTGCCTGGCGAAGGGTGGATATTATTGATTTTTTGGTTCTGATGGATTATGACGGTATCAACGGCTGAGATTTATGCTCCTCTATGTCCCTCATAACAGCGATTTTTCTCAAACGGCGCTGTGTAAAGCGACTTTAAGTTAGGACTTATCTTTTATTTTTTATTTGGAAATTTAATATTTTTTGCCAAAATGTGTGGACAGGCCCGCAATTTTTTAGTATTATCATGTATGTTATCAAAAGGGCTGGGTGTCTCCTCCTCCCTCCCTCCGCAACCCAGCCCTTAGTTTTTAGGTATGTGGGTTGTAATCAGGTATTTATACCGCCGAAATCAGGGAAATCCTGAGGGCTGGCTTTTAATAAATGTCGTATAATTGAATGAAGATAAAAGTCAACGGGGCTGGGAAATCTCGTTGTCTCCTCCCTCCGCAACCCAGCCCTGTTTTTTTATGCGCTCAGAAATCGCTGAGAGGCTCTGTAATTGATAGTCGTAAACTAAATGTAAGCCTGAGTACTTAGTGAAAATTAAAAGGCGAAGCGACGTTAAGCAGCCGCTTCGCTTTCTTATTTTAAGAATGAAATGTTATTTGTGCTCTACAAATTGATTAACAAAGTATTTGGGATTTAACTTCTCACCGGTCGAGCGTCTTATCATCTCATCCCAGTGATATACTGCACCCGGCTCTAAGACCTCTTCTCTGAAATACTTACCTATCCTTTTATCGCCGACATAGCTTACGCTTTCGTCAGAACCCAGCCTAAAAATATTATGCACTAAATAATGGTGCCATTGGCTGGCTAAGAGCTCGCCGAGCATATAGTTATGATAGTAGCACGGTGCGGTTGCAAAATGAAGTTTTGACGCCCAGCCGGAATCCACCGGCCCAGGCGGGCGTTTCACGAGCTGATATTTCTCAACAAGGTCCCACCATAAACTATTCAGGTCCTGTTCCGGATTGGCGTAAAGCTGCTTCTCGAAGTTATACATAACTAATACCCACCGGGCGAAAAGTATCTGTTGGAATTGTAAATATTTTCTGCTGACCTCGTTAATTTCATTACGCTGCTGCTCTGTCAGTTCCAGCATCTCCTTCATCCAGTTAGCATTTCTGCTCAGGCGCCCGAAAAACATCGCGACTGCCTCGGTAGTAAAACTATGCGCAGGCTCTCTTAGCAAATACGGCTCATTTTGGTCGTGATATTTGCTGTAAAGTGCGTGCCCTAATTCGTGCAGTATTGTCTCCATCCATCTTTCGGTATTTTGAAGATTACACAAAACGCGGGCATTGCCGTGACGGTCCATCGCCTGGCCGAACGCATGAGGATATTTACCTTCACGGTCGTACAAATCACTGCGGGCAAGTATGTCGTCTGCCGATAGGGCGACTCCTGCATAATATCTCCGGGCTATTTGTTTTACATCTGCCTTTGCGTAATAATCGTCGAGATTAAGCTCATAGACAAGCGGGCTTCTTTGGAAAAACGGGTCATGATAATGCCAAGGCCGAAACTCGCTTACCTCAATCCCGTAACTGTCCGCCAGAATCTTATCCAGCTCTGCCTTCATTTGTGCAAAAGGCTCAGCGGTCAGCTCATCGAGCTCGTCGAAAATCTGGTCTAACTGCTCGATACTCTGTTCACCTGTAACTATGCTGAGCGTATGGTAATTATCAAAACCGATGCTGCGAGCAGCCTCGTTTCTCAGCCTGACGAGTTGAATCAGGTCGTCGAAAATCACATTACCCACTTCTTTACTCGCCCTCCAGGCAAGCTCCCTTTTTCGACTGTCTTTTTCGGTGGTCATTATTGTGTAGATTTCGCTCATAGCAACCTTTTGGCCTTCTATTGAGCCGCGATAATTGTTGTATGTATTCCTTATCTCGTTATCGAGCTCGACTATCCTTTTTAGTAAATTGCCCTCTATCTGGTTTTTCAGATAGGCGTAATACAGCTTATCAAGCTGGCGGATTAGTTTGGCATCTTTTACACGCCCTGATTGCTTTAGTGATTTCAGAAGTGCAAACTCATCTGTGTTTTGATAGATTCGGCGCATTTTCAGTTCCAGTTCGCTTTGTTGTTCGAAGGCCTCTTTATTGCCGGTTGTTGCTCCCTCCCAGTAAGCCTGTTCGTATTGTATTTCAAGCGGCTCGACTCTCTTTATGTGCTGCTCGATGAACTCGGACAGCTTTTTTTCTTCTGTTTTTGTCTCACAGCCGGAAAGTAGAAACATCGCTATTAAAATAACAGCTATTCGTATTAGCTTTGCCATTTTATTTCCTCCAACTTTTTTTCTTTTTTTATCGTTGTTTCATCGGTTCGTTATAACTGTCATATGTGGGTAATTGTACAGAATGTTATAAAATCTGGATGCTAATATATCAAACTAAAATTACATCGGTTGATAGATAGAGGATTCTTGCAAATCAAGCTGAACCGTCTTAACGGTCGAATTTATAATTTATAAATTTTTTATCTTTATTCTGTTAGCGGGGATTCGGATTGTTTTTCCGGCTCACCGCTATAAAAGCAAATCAAATAACCTGTCTTTCTTTAAGGTCTCTCTTCAATTGCCGCAGCAGTGCTCCCTCTAAACTGTTCAATTCAAGTAAAAAATCAATTTTCTCACTTGCACTTCTTTTCTCTTTTTCATGCATCTGTTCTGTGTTTTTTGTTTTTTCCTTTTTAACATCGTTTTCATTTTGCGACATTTATTTTCTCTCCTTTTAATTGACTTAATTTGTTTTTGTAACTAAAATACGAATTAAAGTTTTTTAATTGTAAACATTTATAACGCATATGCGAATATATGCAATAAAAAATTCTACTATTGTGTAATATTATGAGCAATTCAGACTATAATGCGATAATTGAGCGGATAAAATTGGTTCGCGAGCGATTTGCCGGAAAAAGAGGAAAGAGCAAATTTGCTCATTCTATAGGCATAAGTCCTTCTACATACAACTATTATGAAAATAATAGGATTCCACCGATTGAAATAATGCTTAAAATCTGCGATTTAACAGGTACTGATTTGGAATGGCTTCTGAAAG
>Ga0307434_1001186_pt1 | contig 14599 bp, 7 predicted proteins | sample SalMarWE160220MG_FD_202156 | JGI IMG/M metagenome (GOLD analysis project Ga0307434, IMG submission 202156) | Salt marsh sediment microbial communities from the Plum Island Ecosystem LTER, Massachusetts, United States - WE1603-220 | ecosystem: Environmental > Aquatic > Marine > Intertidal zone >... | reverse complement strand
GAGTTCCATTGCCCGGTGGTGGGTGATCGGCGGGCGGTGTATGTGACGCCTGAGGGGGAGACCCGGTCACAAGACTATCCGCAGAAGGACCGGAACCGCTCACTTCGACTCATGAAGAGCGCGGATGGCAGAGGGCACAGCGTCAATCCGAGGAAGCTGCTTTCCTGACAAGCCTGGTACTGATGACGAACGAGAATACCAGTCCGGCCGGAGATGGACGACTCGTCTCGCGACGAGCCTTGCTCCAATCGTGCGTGGTGGCCGCGTCGGCCCCGGTGCCGCCGGCGGCGGGCATTGCCCGTGCCGCCGGGCCGGCGTCTCAACCGGTCACCGCGAAGCCGCAAGCGGCGGGAGCCGGCTCACAAGCGGCGGGAGCCGATTCACAACCAGCAGGAGCCGATTCACAACCGGCGGGAGCCGATTCACAACCGGCGGGAGCCGGCGCGCAAAGCAATCCTATCCCGATGCACCCGCTGGGCAAGACGGGCGTCAAGGTGACCCGGCTCGTCATGGGCGCGAGCTTCCCCGCCTACGGCCCGCGGCTGCTCCGTTTTGCGTATGCCAACGGGATTCGGTGCTTCGACAACTCACAGCGGTATATGCGGGGAAAGGCCGAGGCCATGCTCGGTGAGTGGCTGAACCGGCTGCCTCGGCCTGAAGAGGTGTTCATCATCAGCAAGGCCAAGTTTTTCAACCCGGGCAAGTTCTACGATTGGGTGATCAGTGCCCTGGACAGGATGAAGCGCGATACTATCGATCTGTTCATGGTGCACGGTGTCGAAGATCCGGGTATCCCGCTCGATCGCAAGGGTGAGTGGCGCCGGCTCAAGGATCGACTGATCCGCGAGAAGAAGGTCCGGTTCATGGGCTTCAGTTGCCACGCCGAGATGCCGGCGCGGATCGCGTGCCTGGCCAATGCCGCCAGGGGCGGCTGGGTGGATGCCGTCATGGTCGCGTGCGATCCCGGGCTGATCCGCGCCAACCGCGAGTTCAACCAGGCGGTAGACGTGTGCGCCGAGGCCGGCGTGGGACTGATGGCCATGAAGACCGGGCGCGGCCTGGGAAAAGCGGCCAATCAGCCGGCCCGTGCCCTCGAGCTGTTCAGGCAGCTCGGCATGTCGCCCCACCAGGCAATGCAGGCGGGCATCTGGAGTGACGGGCGGTTTGCCGCGGTCTGTACCGAGATGCCCAGTCGGAGGATTATCGAGGAGAATTGTGCCGGCGCCCGCCGCTTCAACAGGCCGTTCGATGCCGAGCAATGGAAACTGCTCGATCACGGGATCAGACAACTCTCGCGGGCCACGTGCCCGGGCTGCGACGGCGCGTGCCGGCGGGCGGCGGGCACCCGCACCGACTTCTGCTCGATCGCACGGTATCTGGACTACTACGAGCACGACGGCAAACGCCAGGAGGCCCGGGATCTCTACGCGAGTCTGCCATCTGAGCATCGCGACTGGCACGGCGCGGATCTCCAGGCGGCATCACAGGCATGTTCAGCGCGGCTTGATTTTGAGGCGATACTCGCCAAGGCAACGCGACTCCTGGGGTAAGACTTCCTATTCTCCCACTCAAAAGCGATGGACCCCTGGTGAGTCTGCCGATGGGGAGAGTGGGCATGCTCCTCGGGGGTGCAAGGCCTCCTTCCTCTGTCTACGGGGGAAGGTCGCAATAAATGATCGATGTTTGCGGGACTTTCCGGCGGGACCGGGTGGCGCTGCAGTAGGACCCTCGCCTCGGTCAGCCTGAGCCCTGTAGACGCCAAGGGACCCAGCCTCGCCCCGCCGTGCCGACGGGCGCAGGCGTCGCACGGAGCGAAGGGACGTCGCAGCAGGCACAGAGCAGAGGCAGTAAATGCGAACCATAGCCCACGTAACGCACGAAGCAGTCGAGAAGGTCGGGGGTATCGGGGCGGTTCTTGAGGGCTTGCTCACATGTGACGCGTACCGCAATCGCGAGCACCGGACGATCCTGATCGGGCCGATGTTTGCGACCCGGGGCGGAGCGGAGGCCCGGCTCGGATCGGCGGGCGAGGTGCTCTACAGCAGTGTTGACGGCGTCACCCGCCACCCGGTGAGTGCGGCCCTGGATCACGTCCGCCGCGACTTCCACGTCGGAATCGCCTACGGGCACCGGACCTTCAGCAACCCACACACGGGCATGTGCGTATCGCCCGAGATCGTCCTGATCGACGTGTCGCGCATGGACCTCGGCAAGACCAATGCTTTCAAGCGGAGACTGTGGGAAGCGTACGGGCTTGAGTCCTCGCGCTACGAGCATTCGTGGGAATACGACCTCTACGTCAAGCTGGCCGAGCCGGCCCTGGCGGTGTTGCGGGCATTGGGGGCCACGGACCATGACGAGAAGTGCGTGATCCTCGCCCACGAGTTCATGGGACTACCCACCGCCTTGGCAGCCCGGCTCGATCCGAGCGGTGCATTCCGAACGGTCTTCTATGCCCACGAGGTCTCGGCGATGCGGAGAATCGTGGAGGACCGTCCCGGGCACGACGTGAGTTTCTACAATGCGCTGTCGTCGGCGATAGGCTGCGGGCGATACGTGGACGACGTGTTCGGCCCCCAGGATGGCTACTACCGGCATGCGCTGGTGAAAGCCGCCCGGCACTGCGACCGGATCTTCGCCGTCGGCGACTACGTGGTCAAGGAACTCCGTTTCATCGGCCCCGAGTTCGCCGACGCTCAAGTCGACACCACCTACAACGGAGTACCCGCCGAGCACACTACACTCGCCCAGAAACGCGACAGCCAGCGCCGCTTGCGCGACTACGCCGAGACCTTGTTGGGCGATCGCCCCGATTACCTCTTCACCCACGTCACTCGGACCGCTCCCAGCAAGGGCTTGTGGCGGGACCTCCGCGTCCTCGAGCACGTGGAGGCTGAGTTCCGCCGGAGCGGCAAATCGGCAGTGTTGTTCCTGCTGTCCACCGAAGTTTCCCCGCGCCGGTCTGAGGACGTGCGAGATATGGAGCGGCAGTGGCACTGGCCGGTCGCCCACCGCGAGGGCGGCTCCGATCTCTCCGCCGGCGAGGCGATCGTCTATCAGGGCATTCAGGAGTTCAACGCCCGCAGCCGCCGGGTCAAGATCGTCTATGTGAACCAGTTCGGCTGGGAGCGGGACCTTTGCGGCAATCGGATGTCCCCGGACATGGAACTTATGGACATCCGCCGAGGCAGTGACGTCGAGTTCGGGCAAAGCATCTATGAACCCTTTGGCATCTCGCAACTGGAGCCTCTCACCTTCGGCGGGATTTGCCTGATGTCGCAGGTATGCGGCTGCACGGGGCTCGTGGAGGCGGCAATGGACGGGAAGACCTTTCCCAACGTCATCATCGCCGACTACTGCGACCTCGGTCCCGGACCCTGGGATGAGCAGGCCCTGCTGGCCATGGACTGTGACCAGCGCGAACGCCATGAGCAGCATGTGGCCGGGCAGGCGGCGCGCCGGCTGCTCGAGGTACTGCCGACGGATGACGCATCGGCCGACGCCCTGTTGGACAGCGGCTACCAGCTCGCCCGAGAAATGAGTTGGGAAGTCGTCGCCAGCCGGCACATATTGCCGGCGATTGATGCCATCTGCCGTAAGCCCGGCCAGATCCGCGCGGCTTGAGTAGCTGTCAGCTACAAGCCATCAGCTATGAGCCATCAGCTATCAGCGATCCGCTATCGCTTGTCGGCTATCAGCCATCAGCCAAATATGGTAGGCTGAAGCCCGATGCTGATAGTCTCTGATAGCTAACAACTGACAACTGATCGCTGATAGCTGATAGCTCAAGAATGAAAATCGCGGTCATTGGTGCAGGTGCGGTCGGTTCGTTCTACGGGGCCCGGCTCGCCCGCTCTGGGCACGACGTTCGCTTGCTCATGCGCCGCGATCTGGAGGCCGTCCGCCGCAACGGACTCACGATCAAGAGCTGCGACGGCGATTTCCATCTCCAAGCGGCCGCATTCGGCGATCCGGCTGACATCGGGGTGGTCGATCTGGTCATCTGTGCACTCAAGGCAACGGCCATTGATGTCGCTCAGCAGTTGGTCCGCCCCTGTGTCGGACCTCACACGCGCATCATCGTTCTGATCAACGGGCTTGGCATTGAAGAGCGGTTCGGACAATGGTTCGACCCCGAGCGTATCCTGGGCGGCCTGGCGTTCGTCTGCATCAACCGTGGCAAACCCGGCGTCGTTCACCACATGGCCTATGGCCGCATCGCCTTCGGACACCTTCTCGACGATCAGGAAGAAGCCTCGAAGATGGCTGCCCTGTTCGCTCGAGCCGGTTTCGAGACCCACGTCCGGCCCTCGCTCCGTCAAGCGCGATGGGAGAAACTGATGTGGAACATCCCCTTCAGCACCCTGGCCATCACCGCCGGCGGCGTGACCACCGATAGAATTCTCGCCGATCCGGGACTCACCCGACTCGCCCGCGCGCTCATCGTCGAGACCGGCAGCGCCGGCAACGCCGACGGCTGCTCTATCGAAATCGGCGCCATGGTTGAGAAAATGATGGCCAACACCGGCACGATGGGCGCGTATCGGCCCTCGATGCTGCTCGATTACGAGAACAAGCTCCCGCTGGAAGTCGAAGCGATCCTCGGCGAGCCGGTCCGACGCGCCGCCGCCCTCAACGTGTCCGTCCCCACCATCGAAGCCCAGTATCGACTCACTGCATTCCTCGACCGACTCAACCGAGGCGGGTAAATCAAGTCCCGGCCCCAGGGTTTCCTCGTCGAGAAGGAGACTCCGTTACCGAAAACGGCCCTATGGACACGCCACCCACCCGCCGTTCAGGCTCTTCACCATTGCCATATCGATCAGGTCGACGTGGCCGTCCAGGTTCACATCAAGCCTCACATCGTCGCCCGCAACCGGCGAGCCGTTCTTGCTCTTGACCTGGGCCATGTCGATCAGGTCGGTGTAGTTGTCACCGTTAGTGTCGCCCTCCAAGGCCTTGATCAGGCAGTCGGTATCGTCGATCAGGTCTGGGATATTGGCGGCGAGATCGATCTTGTAGCACACCTGATCCGGCAGACCACCGGACCACTCGGCAATCAGGGTGTAACTTCCGCCGCCGTGGTGGGTCAGCGTTTGGCTCGTCGCGGGAATCGAGCCGCCGTTGGTCAGGTCCTCAGCCTCGACCGTCCCGGTGAGCGCCATGCTCCCGTCGGCGGGCCCGGTGATATCGACCTCGATCTTCTGAATGCCGTCCCGTCGCGTCTCGCCTACGACAGCAATACCGGCAGCAGCGGGGTCCAGTTCAATGGCCAACTCGCCGAGCCCGACGTGCTGTCTCGCGCTCCGCCACCCGGTAATGACCGGTGGCGTTGGCGACGGGCGCCCCGCCAGAGCGGGTATGATGCCCGCATGCATGATCACAGAACCGTTTGACGCAAGTCCGATCACCGTCTGGCCGACGTTCTGCAGCGAGCCCGTGAGGGCGTCAGTCTCAGCCCCGGCGGAGATGGCCGCATACGGGATGTCGTCGGCACGCAGCATGTCCGTCGCGGGCAGCAGCGCCATCGCGCCCAGCAGCATCAGCGCGTATCCTTTAGCATTCATCGTTTCATCCTCTAATTGAACGTCGTGCTCGTATCTCCACGCTAGCAGCTTGCGTTGCCTGCCTGCTAGTAGACATACGCCGATCCTTGATAACTTGTAATGAGCATCCGTTTCGTGATGGTCATCTCCGCATACGTACCTGCCTTGAGGCACAGGCGCCCGCCACTGGGAACAGCAGACACTCCCTCCGAAAGCGTGTTGTAGGGATTCTGGATATTCCCGTTTTCAGAACCTGCCCAGGCAGCATCCACAAAGATGTAATTATTGGGAGAGCTATAAGGATACGATCTATCGATCGTAGGATCGCTGGCGGGGATTTCATCGAGGTCATACCAACCGTCGCCGCCCCCGTCATGGCCGGCGTTCATATAGAAATAGTCCGGCTCGGTATCCCGGTAGCCGCAAGCTACAACCGTATGGCTGCTGCTGCTGAGAACCACGGGCAGCCCGCCTCGGATGCTGGCGGCTATCGGTGCCTCGTGGCTGGAGGTCCGTTGGATCGTGCCCTTATAGCGGAAATACGTGTTCGTCGCAGACGCAGACGGCCATGCGCCCGAACGGCCAACTTCATAGTTCATGTTGACCGCGACGCCACAGTCGTACATCAGCTCTGCGACATGTGCATTGTGGCTGGTCAAGCTCGTTGTGGGCATGCTGCCCCAGCTAAAGGTTTCTGTTCCGAAGTTCACGGAGTGGCTATATTGAACACTGCCCCAAGTGTCCGAATAGCTGTGGGAACTGTAGCCGGTCGCAGGCCATTCGTGGAAGCGCATCATGATCGCCATGGCGGTGGCGGTACAGCCGGTCGGAATGCCCGCGATGTTGCCGTTGTGAGCAAGCACCTCGGCGTTATAATACGTCCCCTGGCTCCAACAGGCCGTGTCCCACAGCACATAGATCGTCCCTTCCGGTGCGTCGTGAGAGACCTCCTCCAGCGCCGTATCTTCCTGGAGCCTCGAACGCAACTCGGACCAGTTGGCATGTGTGGCCACGTCAACCCCGGCGGCGACCTGGTTGTTTACGTGATCCCAGCGATTCACCATGTTCTTCCCCAGGTAGTAGCGCAGGAAGTTTAACTCCGGCTGATCCCACCAGAATTCCGATTTGGCATTGAACACGGTAATCGGTTGGATCCGATCATCGCCGGAGACGACAACGAATCCCGTCGGATCGTACTTGATGACATACGCCAGGACCGCGCGGTTCCCCGGGGGTCTATCGAGCAGTTCATCCTTGGCCACCAGATAAAGAACTTGGCGCTTGGAGAGTGCCTCGAATCTGGCGGTCCTTTCTGCGTCATCCATTTTGGTATGCGGCCAATTGAGTTCCATGGCGTACCACAGGTCAGCCACGGCCACTGCTTCGTTTTCATCGACCGCCGCACCGAATCCCTGGCTGACGCCGAGCAAGAGTACAGGCAGCAGGAAAACCCATACGCCCCAAAGGGCTTTGGATGTATCACGAGTTCTCATCGGTTACACCTCCCCAGCCTTATTGCAGGTTGACCAGAACGAGGACCAGTCCGCGTCCCTGTTCCAGGGATTCCATGGACTTGCCGAGCACCGTTCCGAAAGCCTTGTCATGATCGGTGGCCTTCATCGCGTGGCCGGCGGTGTCCGACGTGGTCAGCAGGTCACCCGGCTCGATCGCGCCGTTTAACGCGTCGCACAGGACGTAGACCCGGCCGGTCAGGGCGACCGGGCACTTCCCGTCCGCCTGAGAACCTTGCTGCCCCATCATCATCCCGGGCTTGAGGCCGCCGGCCCCGCTGATCACGCCCGCCACCGTGCGGTCATACGCTTTCGTGCTGACCCGCAGCTTGCCGGGCCGATCGGGATCGATGCAAACCACCATCCCCGGGGCAACCTCGCCCTTGTCGGCCTTGATGTCGAACTGCTCGGACAGGTCACTGCCGCCGGTGATCTGCAGCTCCTCGGTGGTCACCCGGCCGTCGCCGCTGTAGTCGGCGTCCAGCGTGATGGCCGCGGTTCCGTCTCCCTTGTAGAGCCGGATATAACCTTCATCTGAGCCTTCGTCGCCGTCAATTTCGATCGTCTTCTGACCACTCGCGTTGAGCAGCTTAATCACCGGACCGTCGGCGGAAGTTTCGGCACCCTGGATTTGGATCGTTTCGGTTCCGTCGGCATCATACACCGAGACGTCGCCGCCGGTGCCCGTGCCTTCTCCATCAAGCTTAACCCGCAGGTTGCCGCTCGCGTTGTCCAAGCTGATCGCCGCTCCCGTGCTGGAGGTCTCGGCACCGACGATTTCCACGGTTTGGGTCCCGCTGGCGTCATACACCGAGACCTCGCCGCCGCCGTACGCATCTTCTCCGTCAAGCTTCACCCGCAGGTTGCCGCTCGCGTTGTCCAAGGTGATCCGCGCGCCGGTGGTATCGGTCTCGGCGCCGAGGATCTCGACCGTCTCGCTTCCGGAGGCATCATGCACCGAGATCTCGCCGCCGGTGCCGGTGCTTTCTCCGTCGAGCTTGACCCGGGACGAGCCGCCTGAGTTATAGAGGTACATCATCCCGGCCCCGCCGCTGTCGCCGTAGAGCGTGATCCCATTGGCTCCGTCGCCTTGATAGCAATTGATCCGACCGCCGCCGTTGCTGCCGGTGCTGTCACCATAGACCGTCGCCCCGAGCGACCCGTCGGCCTGATAGATCTGGGCAAAGCCGCCCGAGGTGGCGCTTCCGCAGAAAAGCGTGAGGGCCCCCGCCTCGTCACGGGTCTCGATCCTGCCCCCATAGCTAGTGCTGTTGTACAGGGTGCCGCGGGTGGAGCCCCCGATCGTGCTCACCACGTCGAAGCCGTCTTCCGCGTATACCGTCGCGGTGCCACCGTCGGCGAACACGCTGGAGTTGCCCACGCTGTCGCTAAGGGTCAACTGCCCGCCGGAGCTGTCGGTGGCGCTCAAGGTTGCCGTCAGACTCGACGTGGCATCGTAGACCTGAAGGTAGCCATAATCACCGGCACCGAGATAGGCCCCGGTGCCTCCGTCGCCTTGATAGCAGGTAACCGTACCGCCGCCGCCGGTGCCTTCTCCGTCAAGCTTCACCCGCGTTAATCCGCTCGCATTGTCCAAGCGGATCAACGCTCCCGTAGTGGAGGTCTCGGCACCGAGGATCTCGACCGTCTCGGTTCCATTGTCATCATACACCGAGATCTCACCGCCGGTGCCGGTGCTTTCTCCGTCGAGCCTGACCCGGTATAAGCCGCCTGAGTCATAGAGGTACATCAGGCCGGCCCCGCCGCTATCGCCGTAGAGCGCGACCCCACTGTCTCCGTCGCCTTGAAGGCAGTAGACCACCCCGCCGCCGTCGCTGCCGCTGGAGTCACCACGGACCGCCGCCCCCATCGACCCGCCGGCCTGATAGAACTGGAGAAAGCCGCCGCTGCTGCTTCCGCCGAAAAGCGTGATGGTGCCCGTCTCGTCATGGGTCTCGAGCCTGCCCCCGTAGCTGCTATTGTACAGGCTGCCGCGGGTGGCGCCCCCAATGGAGCTGACCACGTTGAGGCTGCCTTCCGCGTTGACCGTCCCGGTGCCACCCTCGGCGAAAACGCTGGAGTTGCCCGTGTTGTCACTAAGGGTCAATTCCCCCCCTGAGCTGGAGGTGGCGTGCAGGCTTGCGGCCAGATCATCGTCCGGGCCATCGTAAAGGTTAAGGCCGCCAGAGTAATAGTCAGCTACAGACCCCAGCCAGGTCGTCATCCCGCCATCGTCGCCGTAGAGGAAGATGGAGTCGCTTGCACCGTCCAACACAATGGTTTCCGCGCCCACCAAGGCCGGGCCAAAAACGCTGAGCATGCCGTCAGCCGACGCGCTGCCCAGGTCGATGTAGTCGTCCAACTCCTCGCTGGCGACGCGGTCCACCCGGAAGGCGTAAGGCACGGCGGTCAGCGGGATGCGGGGCGCGAGTTCAGCCCCGCCGTCGATGGCGACGCCCAGCTCCCGGCTGCTGCCGTCGAAGCTCTCGGGCGTGACCGGGATCTGCACGTCGGCCACGCCGTTGCTCAGATCGACGTTGGGGATGTTGATCGGCCCCTCGACCAGCGGGCCGCCACCACCCTCGTAAACGTTGAACTCCAGATCGACCGGGCCGACCAGGGGATTACCGCCGTTGTCGGTGAGCAGGGCCTGGAAGCTGAGGCGGCTCGAGTCGTTATCGAGAATCGGCGCGTCAGGCTCGCCGCCCTCAGCCGGTGCCTCGCGCTCCCGCTGCTCGCCCGCAGGGGGAGCCGGGGACGCCGTTTGACCGCCTGCCGACGGTGCCTCGGCGACGGGTGGTTCTGCGGCCTCGGGGGGCGCTGCCGGTGCGCCGTCGGCCCCGGACTCATCAGGGCCGGGGGGCGGCTCTACGGCCTCGGCGGGCGCTGCCGGCGAGGGAGCCGCGGACGCCGCCGGCGCGGCGACGGCAGCCGCGTCCTCGGCCGCAGGTGGCTCTTCGACGCTATCCGGCTGCTCAGCCGGTTCAGCCGGGGCCGAATCGGCCTCCTCCCCAACCCCTTCCTTGCTGGCGGCGGGTTCGCCTTCCTCAGGCGAGGCGGCCACTGCGTCGGAAGCGCGCCACCCGGCGAAGGCGGCGAGCCCCACCAGGCCTGCGATCATGAGCAGCACGCAGATGTACATTTTCGTTCTCATGGGTCTTCTCCTTTTCCCAAATGACCATGGGTGAAAGCTTGCATAACCGTTCTTTCCATGGCGACTACGGTTCGCCTCGCGTTGTATCGGGCAAGGTGCCAACAGCGGCACCATCAACTTCAGCAGAGATACTCATTCCATTCCGTCCTCGTTTAGCTACCCAGATAGGCCGAGTTTTCCACCGTTTCGACTGCCAGGCTCTTGGTACCGGTCATATTGACCGTTTCCGGATAGCTGCCACCGGGGAAGATCAGCAGCCGGCCCCCGCTGACCGCCGCGTCATACGCGGGCTGCACCCGGTAGAAGGGCGCGCTGCGGAGGTCGGACGTGTTGCCATACGAGCGGGCGATCCAGATGGTGTTGGCCCGGTAGTCGGTCAGGATGGTGCCTCCCCGGCCATAGATGTTGTCGTTGCCGGCGGTGCCCCAGTCCTTCCACAAATCGGCCTGCTCATACAGGAGCCAGCGAATGGCGGAGGCGCTGAGCTGCGTGTCGGCCGACAAGAAGGCGCAGGCGGCCCCCGCGTTGTTGGGCGTCGCGCCGCTCGTTCCGCCGAAGGACCCGCCGTACGAGGTCGTGGTCGTATCCGTGGGGCCAGCCAGATCCGGCAGCGTCCTACCCGAGTTGCTGGGCCCCTGGCTGCTGTAGTCCTTGATGATCCCCGCGGTGCCATTGGGGGAGCTGTGGCTAGCCCACGTCACCGCCCCGTTGGAAATCACGTTGCTCCGCGTCGAGTTGCTGGGAGAGGTGGTCGAGTTGGCGGCCATGGCGTACTGGAAACTGTCCGGCGACGCGTGCCAAAACACCTCTAACTCCGTGGTCCCTCCGCTCTGGCGCTTGACCGCAAGATAGACCGTATGATTGGCGCCGAACGGACTGACCCAGTAGAAGTCCTCATACGTATTCCCACTGTTCGTGCTGCTGGCAAGAACGGTGGTTAGATCATCGTCGTATAGGTAGAGGTCGTAGTTGTACGTGCCGCCGGTCGTGTCCCACGACAGATAGAAATTGCCCTTGACGCCGGTATCGACGACGATATTGAGGGCTTCGTCGCCCGTGGCCCAGTCGTGCCAGTAATCCGAGCCCAAACCGGCGTTGTAGTTGCCCTGCCAGTGCGTTTCGGCCCGGTTCCCCGCGGAGGTGAAGAACAGAATCCCGTTGTCCACTGCGTTATTCGCGGCCGCGCAGGCGTCGCCGCTATTGTCCGCCCAGCCGAGGTTGTAGCGGCTCATCGAGTGGGTGATGATGTCAACCCCGTGGGCGATGCAGTCGTTGACCGCGGTGCCCAGATCGGTCACGCTGTCGGTCTTATAGAGCCGCCAGGTCGCCCCCGGACAGTGATCGTAGGCGGACTCCGTACAACCGGTCCCGTGCGCCGTGCCCGACTGGAACCCGCTGCCGGTGTAGTTGAGCTCGGTGGTCGATCCCGCCGGGGGCGCGTCGCCCGCGTTGCGGGCCAACGTCAGATTGATAAAGCCGCTGTCGATCACGGCGATCGTCAGGCCCGAACCGTTCGCCCCGCCGTCCCGGTAACTGTCCGAGTTGATGGCGGTTGCTCCCTCGCCGCCGACGGCGTCAAGACCGCCTGGGTCCGCCCGTTCTATCCAGTACCCCGCGGGCAGCGTGCGGGCTACCGCGCTCAACTGCTTGATCGGGAGATATGCGTCGATCCGGTGCCGCCAGGTATTCGTCACCTCACCGCCGAACGGGGCGATCTGGGCGGCCTTGATCGCCTTGGCGCCTTGCGGCCCGACGATCTCGACGTGCACCTTGCCATCGTCGCGCACTTCGAGGCCCCGCCGCCCCAGATCCTGCTGGAGCTGGGCCATCGTGACGCCCTCCCGGGCCGCTGCCAGCTCGGCCTCATAGAGAACGATCCGCAGTCGCGTCTCCACGTCGGCCGGCAGCTCGGTTCGAGGTGGGGGCTCGCCGAGAAGTTGCGCGAGGCTCGACGCGGGTCCTGCCACCAGTGCGGCCAACAGGAGGCTCAGCAGCCAGCCCGCAGGCACGGATCTCGGCACCTTGCTAACGAACGCCGAGGCAGTCCTATTCCTGTACATGGCTCACCTCACAGTACCTTTTGTTTCATTAGCCCAGAAGCGGGTCTATCCGGGTCTTAATCCCAACAAACCAAAAGATTGGCGGTGCGAATTGTCTGGAATTCACCCTCCGGGCGGCGATGGGTCGATTGCTCCTTACGTTGCCGATGGTGGCAACGGCCTCAACAGGCCCGATCCAAGCCGTCATGGTAGCCAATGCGTCGCGGATTGTCAAAGATTAACCAGGGTTTTTTGAGGATTGTTCGGTGAGGAGGCGCAAGGATGCCGAGACAAGATCTGCGGCAGCAAACCGGGGCACACCGGCATAACTGCGTATCGTTCAGGTCAAGGAGGCGGGAGGACTTCTCGATGCCTGTGGGCCCGGTCTTCTCTGCCTCTCCCCGACGGATGATCCGGATTACCAGGTCAGGTTTCCATTGATTCGCAAGTCCCTGTGGTAGAAGGTATTAACAGCCGCCATCGAATCGCAGCAGCACGAGCGGCTCGCGGTGGCGCTGGTTGTAGTCGCCCAAGGTCAGCGGCACCTCCGAGAGTCCATCGACCCAGGGATCGCTCTGGCCGAACTCCTTTCGGTTGTACTCGTTTTCGGCGTGCATCATGTCCCAGATCTCGCGTTCCATGACGACCAGCAGTGGTGAGGCCCCAGCCGCCAGCCGGCTCTTGAGCATGTGGATCGGATCAGCCCCGGGAATGCCGGGTTGGACCCCCGGGACCGAGTCAAAGCGATTGGGCATCAGGTAAGCCAACTGGTGTTGCTCGGTGACGAAAAGGATGAGCCGTTTGTCGGGAGCGATCCGATTGGCCTGCTCTTCGAGTCTGGCCGCGAAGAGGCGTTGTGATCGGCGCGGATCGATGATCCGGTCCATCAGGATATTCGTCGCCAGCAACATGACCATCGCCGTGCCGGCCGTCAGGAGACCGAGCGCGATGCCCGTCCGCCTGACGTGCACGAGGACGGCCGCGACAATCATGGCGGCCACCAGCAGCAGCAGGACGAACACGGCGGCGGAGAGATGGCTGCCGAGTGAATTAGCCACGGCGCGCAGGGCCGCCTCGTCGTTCCTGTTGGTGCCGAACATCGGAACCACCCAGTTGAGGAAACGCTCATCGGTCAGGGCGAATGCGAATCCGCCGGCCGCGGTGACGCCAATCGCCAGGCCGACGAATGCCAGGCGGATTGCCCGGCCGAGACGGACGTCGCTGGCCTGGTCGCGAATGAAGTCAACCAGCATCTTGGCGGCCAGCACCATCGCCGCCGGGTACAGCGGCAGAATGTACTCGTTCTTTCGGTACCGCATCGCGCTGAAGAAGACGAGCCAGACGGCTATCCACGCCAGCAGATACGCCCCGGATTGCCGGGTATCCCGGCAACGTCGTCGAAAGACCTGGACAACGGCGCCGGGAAGCATGATGACCCAGGGAAACAGGTCCACCAGAATGCGAGCGAAGTAGAACCAGAAGTGGGTCGTCTTCTCGAACTCCCGACCGACATGCAGAATCCCGGCTCGGGAGAACATGTGACGAAGGAACATGGTCCGGGTGAATTGCCCGCCGGTTTCGAGATGGATGAGGACGAACCAGGGCAGCACCAGGAGCAGGTAGACCAGCAATCCGGCGAAGAAGTGCATGCCCTTCATGGACCCGCGGACGCGAGCGGCGTAGGCCCGCCGACGCTGCCCCTTCGGATGCTCGATGATCACCTCCACGGCAAGGAAGACGAGAATGATCAGACCGGCCAGGAGAGCGTAGGCAAAACTTTTCATCAGCGTCGCCGCCGCAAGCAGGAGGTACACCAGGGCGAAGCAGCCGAAACGAACACCCTTGCGGTCGCTGCGGTCCCCGACGTACCAGCAGAGGAACACCGTCGTCATCATGAGGGTCAGCAGCATGTCCATCTGGCAGATGCGGGCCTGCCACCAGAATTGAACGCAGGTCGCCAGAGCAAATGCCGCCACGATGCCCACGCGGCGGCCATACAGAACGCAGCCCAGCAGATACGTCACACCCAGCAGGATCATGGCTGGAACGGTCGAGAAGCACCGTACGGTGAAGTTGTTGATGGCCATGCCCAGCTTGTGGGCGACGGCGATGAGCCAGTAGTAAAACACCGGCTTGTGAATGGAGATGTGCTGCTCATACTCCATGTCGGGGCGGAGCGGACCTTTACTCATGTGCTCCCACACCGCCTGCCGCCAACCGTGATCGTAGACAATGACCTCACCGTCGGGATCGTAGGTTACGGCATCCTCACCTTCAGTGCCGGCGACGATGAGGTGCGGCTCGTACATCTGCTGGCGCATGGTGACGTAGTCGCCCGAGTTGACCATG
>Ga0307434_1001184_pt1 | contig 14628 bp, 6 predicted proteins | sample SalMarWE160220MG_FD_202156 | JGI IMG/M metagenome (GOLD analysis project Ga0307434, IMG submission 202156) | Salt marsh sediment microbial communities from the Plum Island Ecosystem LTER, Massachusetts, United States - WE1603-220 | ecosystem: Environmental > Aquatic > Marine > Intertidal zone >... | reverse complement strand
CATCGGCGTCGGTGATCCGATCGCCGCCGGCCGAGGCGATGATGCTGGCCACCGTGCTGCCGGCGCTGTCGGTGTCATCTTCGTTGATGGCGGCCAGGCTCATGTCGCCGCTGTTGTCCAGGACCGGGGCCTGGTTGACACCCGGCTCTGCCACGTTCATCGTGACCTGGGCGACGAGTTGGCCCTGGGCGTCGGTGCCAAGTCCGCCGTACTCGACGAGGTAGCGGTTGTTGGTCTTGCCGTCCTCCCAGGCGCCGCCCGCGATGATCATGAGGTAGTTGTTCGAGCTGCCGTTGTCCGGCTCACCGGTATCCCAGTTGTTGTACTCCCCGCCTACGGGTGCTCCAGTCTCGTCGCCCAGCCAAAACTGCGTGCCGGCCTCGGGGCCGGTGACCCAGAACCACTCGCCCTCGGTGGTCTCGTCGTTGGCCCCGAGCCAGGAATCGTTGGCTACGAGAGGCGCAATGGTGGCGTTTTCGTCCGCCGAGGTGATGGTAGCTAGATATCCCTGCAAACCGCCGAGCGTGCTTGCGTCGGCGGCAGTGTTGGCGTCGGCCCAACTGATGTTCGAGTCGACGTACTCATAGTAGTGCCCGAGCGGCGCGTGGTAGACGTAGCCGTCGCAGTCGTCGCCGATCACGAACAGTATCTCGCGGGCTGTGGTGTCGGGTGTCGCGCTGGTGTTCTCATAGGTCACGGTGCGGAGGACTTGCTGGTACTCCGCGGCCGATGCCGTGCCCGAAAGAATAAGCTCGCCGGTCGCCGCGTCATAGGATCCCGAGATGCCGAAGCCGGTGGCGAGCCCGTCGTCGAAATCCAAGACGTCCTCGGCGGACTGGAAACCGCTGGTGATCCGGACACCGGCGCCCTGCAGATCGTCGGTACCGCCGTCACCATCGTCAACGGTGATGCCGGCATCAACGACCGCGGCGCTGCCTCCCCCGATCGCGGTATTGCCGGGGTCGGTGTCAGCGATGGTAGGCATGTTGTCGCCCAGCACCCCGGTAAAGGCTTGTAGGACGTGCGAATTGAAGTAGACCGCCTCTGCGTCGATGCTGTCGGATTCGAGTATCCAGTCGCCGCCGTGCGAGCTATCGCCGGTCTTGTCGGCCGACGCCGCGAAGTTGACGCCGGTCAGATCCTCAAGCGCTGCCAGTAAATCCTGACCTTCCGGGCCGGCCGCCGCGTCGCAGGCCAAAAGGTCAATGCGACCACCCGGTTCGATCATATCGGCAAGGCCCGTCCAGAAAGCTCGCATCTCCGCGTCCTGCAGGGTGCCGAGATCGACCGAGATGCCCCCGGCCAACTCGAAATGTCCGTCGCCGAGTCCGTTCGTGGCCAGGGCAATGCTGTGTGCGTTCTGGTCGCCAAGCAGGTCACGTATCTGCTGGAGGAGCGAATCGAGCGTCGCATTTTGGCCGTCGAAAACCTCGCTGATGACGTCATCGTCAGCGGCCGCAACCAGGTCTTCCGCCTGGTCAACCGAGGACGAGACCATCAGGAGGGAGGTCGGCGCCTCAGCCCCCTCATCAAGGATCTCCCCGACGCCCCCAGAAGGCTCGCTCACCGGCTCGGCGGCATGGTCGCCGGTCTGCAGCAAGTCAGATGTGTGCGTGCCCGCACCCTGGTTGAGGATTGCCGCCAGACCTCGGTCAAAGGTCTGCTGCAGGGCCTCAGACAACCCCCGGAAGAACTGGGCCATCGTGTCGCCGGTGGCGTGGACGCCCTCAGCGTATGCCTCCAGCAAACCGTTGAACAGCGCCTGCACCGGAGGTAAAGCGCCTTCCGTGTCGGCCAAGGGCTTGATTGCCTTCTCGATGGAACTCTTGACCAGCGTGCCCAGCTTATCGGACGGATTGGGCGAATCCGCATCGCTTCCATTGTGGGTGTGGGGATTGTCGGGTCTCGTATCGTGGCTGACTCCGGAGTTGTGATGGGCATCCCCCGGCGCAGGAGCGTGTTCGCCGCCTGATTGATGATGCACGTCATCGGGCCCGTGCGAGTCGGAGGGATTGTCCACCACGCCCGCGGCATCGAAGACAATCCGTTCCTCCAGGCGCATCAGGCTCAGCGGCATGATCGTTCGCGGCGCCGAAGCGGTCCCATCCGCATTGTTCGAGTTGAACCGAGGCATGCCCAATTCCTACCGGTCGGTTTATCGGACGGTGCGTGTGTACCGGTCTTCCTCAGCCTACTCATCGTCTCATCGCGTTGGTTACGTAAACATCCGGCTCGGCTGAGCCAAGATCCCCATCGCCCACTTCAGTGAGACAACCATGTCAACCCACCGTTTTTTCAATTCATTCGGAGTGTTTTCGTGTCGATATCGGACTTGGACAGGCGCGAACCCCAATGTCAAGGTCGCACTGTGCACTTATCGGACGCCAGAGGAGGAAAAGGCAGGGTCTGATGATCAGGACAAGACGGTTGTGCCGCCGACCTGTTTATCTCGATTGATCCGCTGCTTACCGCTTGCTGGCCTGGCTGCTGCCATCGTGGGAGCGGGCTGCGGGCCTCAGGCGGGGTCGAAGCGGCTACGCGCCGTGAACGCGGCGCTGGATATGGAAGCCTACCGCAGCCACGCGCCGACCATCCAGGACCCACTGACGCTGGAGGAGGCGCTCGATTATGCCGCTCGATACAACATCGATGCCTGGATCGCCGCCCAGGAAAGCAGGTTCCAGCACGAACTTGCCACGCAATCAAACCTGAAGATGCTGCCTTCGCTGATGGCCGGAACGGAGTACCATGAACGATCACGATACGACGCGTCCAGTTCAATGAGCATCGAAACCGGCAAGGAGTCTCTTGAACCATCGTTTTCGTCCGAGAAGCGCGCTCGAACGTTTGACATATCGGCGACCTGGAACCTGCTGGATTTCGGCATATCATTCCTGCGCGCCCGCCAGCAGGCCAACCGGGTTTCCATCGCGATGGAACGTGAGCGCCGCGTCAGGCAGAACTTGGCCCTGCAGGTCACGCGTGCCTACTGGCGAGCGGTGACGGCTCGTGAGTCCGCCGAACAGGCCGAGCGCATCGGCGAGGAAGTCTCGGCCATGCTGGAGAAGATCCACAAGGAGATCGGCGACAAGACCATCTCGCGGGTCGATGGACTCAAACAGGAGACGTCCCTGCTCCAGCGGCAGGACGAACTGCGTCGGTACAAGCAGGATCACCTGAAGGCCAAGACGGAGCTGGCCAGATTGATCGGCTTGTCGCCGGGCACGCCGTTCACGCTGGCCCGGATCGATTCCAGCGCTCCCGTGGAGCCGTCGGACTTCAACGCCGAGGAGTTGGAATGGGAGGCGCTTCGCAACCGACCGGAGCTCTTCGAGAAAGACCTGGAGCAGGCCATCTCGCTCGATGAGGCCCGTGTCGCTATTGCACAGATGTTTCCCAGCCCGGCCATGTTCTGGCGGTTCAACTACGACGACAACCGTTTCCTCGTCTTTGACCAGTGGAACACCGTGGGCATCCGCGCCTCGTGGGACCTGTTGATTATTCCCCAGCAGATCAAGCAGCACGATGCGATCAAGCTCCAAACCGAGCTGGTCGCCAAGCGGCGCACGGCCATCGCGGTTGCGATCTTGACGCAATTGCACCTGTCGCTAATCGACTACGCCGAGGCCCTGGAGCAGCACGAGTTCAGCAAGACGATCTCCCAGAAGTGCGGCAACCTACTGGAAGCGATTCAAAGTCAGGCCGACGAGGGTAAATCTCATGGCGGCGAATGCCTGGATCACCAGATGAAGTACCTCAAGGCACGAGCCAAGTACCTGTCGGCGTATGCTAACGTGATGATCTCGAAAGCGCGGCTGCTGAACACGATCGGTCGAGGCGCGCCCTACCGACCCGACGAGGAGGTGGCCGAGGAAACCAGCGACGAATCAGAAGCTGATGTCGAAGCAACGGCGGACGTAGAGACGTGGACTGAGGATTGACTAACGTTTCGAGGATTGGGGCCCCATGATGCACGAGCAAGGAAGAGCTATCCAGACGGCCAACCTGGCGCGAGGCGCTGCGATACTCGTGATTTGTGTGTTGTGTCTGCTGTTGTCAACGAGTGGTCCGGCCCAGACGCCAGGTGCCGAGAATACCAGCTCAGCCGAGCGAACCGGGCATGGCCCCGCCATGGACGATCGTATTGCGGCCATCCTTGCCCCTCGGCACGAAGCCGTGTTGTCCGCAGAGGTGTCCGGGCGAGTTATCGCGGTCAACAGGGAACTCGGGGAGCCGTTTGACATCGGTGACGTGCTGGTGCAACTCGATAACGCACCTTACCAGGTGAACGAGCGGATTGCCGAGGCCACACTTGAATCCGCCAAGGGCAATCTCGCCCGCGTCCAGAAGCTGGCTGACGATAGGACCCGGCAACGGCACGCCGAGGCGGTACTCGCCGCCGCCGAGGCTAATCTGACCGCCACGCAGCGCCTCTACGACGACGACCAGGCATCACAGGTCGATCTGGAAAACGCAAAGCGAGACGTGATCGTCGCCAAGACCAATCGCGAACTGGTTGATTCAACTTCGACGGAGGAGCTGATCGGGGCGGAGCGCGAGCTGGTCGTCGCAATCGGCAAACTCGACATCGCCCGAGAACAACTTGAGGCCTGCACGATGGCCGGGCCCTGGGCCGGCAGGGTGAAGCGCGTGCTCGTAAACGAACACGAACTCGTCGAACGCGGTACGCCCGTGATCGAGGTTATAGACGACCGCGTCCTCCTGGCCAAGTTGCTGCTGCCGTCCTCGGTGTTTCGGACGGTGCGGCTGGGACAGCAGTTGAACCTGACCATCAACGAGATCTCCGCAACCGTGGCCATGAAGGTTTCGCACATCGCGGCGGCGCTCGACCCTGCCAGCGTTACGTTTGAAGTCCATGCCGAAGTGGACAACGCCGAGGGAAATCTGCGCGCGGGCATGAACGGTTCACTCAGCCTGTCTGAGATCCGGGGGCGATGACATGACGGCCACCGTCACATCTCCCAGCGTTTCCGCCGGGGCGTTCCATTCGCTTGCCAGGCTTCAGCAACTTACGCTCGAAGCAGTCCTGAGCGACGACCCGAAGCAGTTGGTCTTCCGCATCCTCAATCGTTCGGTCATCTACTGCCGGTATGACCGGGCAGTCCTTTGGGACTTGGCGAGCAGACACGTAAGACTGCTCGGCGTGTCGGGTAGCACCGAGGTCAATCACCGATCTCCCTTGGCCAGCGAATGGCGCAGCCTAATCGGCAGCATCCCGGAGAAGAACCGGCCTGCCATGATCGAGCCGGACGCGCTCGACGGACAGAAGGAGGCCTGGGATGCACTGGCCAAGAGGACGCACGGACTATCGATCGTCTGGCTGCCTATCAAGATCGATGACCGGATCGTCGCCGGCCTTTGGCTGGAGCGGTGGGGCGGGAAGCAGTTCACGAACGAGGACCTGGCGCAGCTCGAGGCCCTGGCCCTGGCCTACGGTGTTGCCTGGCGCAGTGTTGTTCGCAGGCCTAGCCGATTGATGAGTCGGTTTGCGTCGCGCAAGCGGATGGCGGCCATAATCGGAGCTGGGTTGCTTATCGCGGCGCTGTGCCTGGTCAAGGTACCGCTGCGGATCGTTACCCATTGCGAGGTGGTACCTCTGGATCCCCTGGTCGTCACCGCGCCACTGAATGGAGTGATCGATGAGATACCGGTGTTACCAGGGCGTTCCGTCGAATGCGGCGAGTTACTTGCGATCTATGACAAGCGTGTGGCTACCGAAGAGATGAAAGTCGCCCAAGAGCAGGTCCAGATAGTCGAGTCGGACCTGCAGCGATCGCGCGTGCAGGCGTTTGACGACCCATCGGCTCGATCGGCGATTGCCCTGCTCGAAAACCGGCTTGAACAGGAGAGGATTCGGCTGCAAATCGCTCAGCACCGGGTCAACCAGTTGGAAGTTCGCGCCCCTGTCAGTGGCACACTGATGTTCAATGACCCGCACGAGTGGCGCGGGCGGCCCGTTCAGATCGGGCAGCGACTCATGATGATCGTTGACCCGGCCGCGACCAAGCTGCGCATCTGGCTACCCGACACTGACAACATTGACTTCGATCAGGACAGGCCATTGGCCGTGATTCTTGATTCCGACCCGCGCTCGAGCCGATCCGCGAGGTTGCGTTTTCTTGCCAACCACAGCCAGGTCGGCAAGGACGGCGTGACGTACTTCAGAGCCGAGGCCGACTGGGTCAACGCGGGGCCGAACATGAAAACGGGACTGCAGGGAACGGCTATCCTCTACGGGGGAAAAGTGCCACTGGGATATTGGCTCTTGCGCCGTCCATTCGGGGCGGTGCGCAAGTACTTCGGCATCTGATTTTCCATGAGCACGATGCACGCACAACCTGCCATCCTCCCGGTGCTTCGCCCGGACATCGAGTTCCATCCCGGCCCGGATGACCCAAACGGCTCGCCGACCTACGTCATTCACGACCCGTTGCGGGGTACGTTCGAAAAGGCGACCTGGGTCCAGGCCCAGATCCTCAGACTGCTGCGCGTACCGCTGACTGTTGACCGCTTGCTCAAGCAGCTCTCCACGTATACCACCATCAGAGTTACCGGGCAGGACGTCAAACAGTTGTGTGCCGACGCTTCGCGCAAAGGTTTGACGATGGATGCGCGCGTAGCCGACATGCGGGTATGCCAGGCACAACAGACTCGCGCCAAAGCCAACCGGCCGCAAGTGCTACTGCGGAAGTTGTTTTACCTGCGCATTCCGTTGGTCAAACCCGATGCCTTTCTCGGGCGTACTGTCCACCTGGTCCGTCACCTGGCCGGTCCGGTCGCGATGCCGGTATTCCTGTTCATCTCGATGATCGGCGTCATATTGCTGGCGCAGCGATTTGACGCCTATCTGTCAACCTTCCCCTATTTCTTCAATCTGCGCGGCACCATTTGCTTCACGCTCGCCATCGCCGTGGTCAAAACTGTCCACGAACTTAGTCACGCCTACGTAGCCAAGGCCCTGGGCAACCGGGTCCCGACCATGGGCGTGGCGTTGATTTTTCTCTTTCCAGTCGCTTACTCCGATGTTACGGACTGTTGGCGCATGCGCAGCCGGCGCAAGCGACTACTCATCAGCCTGGCGGGGGTGATGGCCGAGTTGGTGATTGCTGGAATTGCACTGTTTGTTTGGGCAATGAGCCCCGCTGGGCTGCTCAAGAGCGTCTGTTTTGTCGTCTCGTCAGCGACGCTGATTTCAACGTTATTAGTCAACCTTAACCCGGCCGTGCGCTTCGATGGGTATTATGTACTGAGCGATCTTCTGGGCATCGATAACTTGCAGAGCCGATCCTTTGCAGCCACCCGTTGGGTGCTGAGGCGCCACCTGCTGGGCATGAACGTGGAAGCCCCTGAGGTCGGATTGCCGCAGCGGCGGTTGGCCGTCATGGTCGCCTACTCGGTGTTCGCCTGGATTTACCGCCTGTTCCTCTACTCAGGGATTGCCCTGATGCTCTATCATTGGGTGACCAAGGTGATTGGCGGTATTCTGTTTGCAACGGCAATTTACTCCTTCATCGTGAAACCGGTCGTGACGGAAGCCGTCAGCGTGATGAAGATGCGCAAACGATTCGGCTGGAACCCGCGAATGGTTGTGGTAGGTATTCTTTGCGGTTTGGTCTTGCTGTGGGTGTCCTTACCACTGCCGCGCTGGCAGGCGGTGCCGGCCACGACGGTCCCCCAGGATAGCCAGATGATCTACACGCCGGGTGACGGGGTGATCCATCAGCTCGGCATTGGCCTTGGCAGCACCGTGCGTAAAGGGCAGGCGTTGTTCGTGATCGACTCGAACGAACTTGAGAGCCAGGCCCGGCTCGCCCTTCTGGAAATGCAACGAATCGGCATCGAACTGGCCGTGATCAAGAGCGACGACAAACGACGGGCACTGCTCCCGCAAAAGACAAAGGAGATGGGCCGTGCCACTGCGGCATTGGAAAGCATTCGTGCCGCGATTGCGCGAGATCGGATTGTGGCCGAGGTGGATGGTACAATTGTCGAGTGGGACGAGAGTGTGTGCAATGGAACGCCGGTCGGCGTCAATCGGGTTCTCGGTAAGATCGTCGATCACCGCGCCCCGGTCGTGGCGTGCTACGTCAGGCACGATCTAGTATCGGATGTCGCAGTCAATGATCGCGTGTACTTCACCTCAAACGCAACGCCTGGTCGCATATCGGGCATGGTGACAAACGTTGATCCGGTGCGTACGGCCTTCCTTGAACATCGCGGTTTAGCCTCAATCTCGGGCGGTGATATCGCCGTCACGGTGGACGCGCAGGGCCGACTCGAGGTCATTGATAGTTATTACGAAGTCGAGGTGATGCTCGACCATCCGGCCAACGCACTTCGCTTGGGCCAGACCGGCAGGGTGTGGCTGCGCAGCGCTCCCCGATCACGTCTTGTCGATTTGGTCGGATATATTTACAGGGTTCTCATCCGCGAGAGCAGTTTCTGACAGACGCATGCATGGCGACTCGTTACCTCGCACACTGACCAGCACTCACGCTGCAGGAACAGACAATACTCTACGCGCACAGAAAACCGTGGCTGCGAGTATTATCGCGGCCAGTGCCCGATGGAACACGATGGCTTTCTATTGAGCCACGAGTGCAGCAAGCGGTTCGGATACGGAAGAATCGTCTGCGAGCTTCGCAGCCAACTGGGCGAACCTGCCTTCACACCTCAAGAAGGCCTCTACAACGGTGGAATCGAATTGTGAGCCGCTCCCTTCCCGGATAATCGCCACAGCCGTCTCGTGGGGCATAGCGTCCTTGTAGACTCGCTTCGTGGTCAAGGCGTCGTACACATCCACGACCGCCGCGATGCGAGCGGAGAGCGGAATATCCGCGCCCTTGATGGCCCGGGGGTAACCGGTTCCGTCATACCGTTCGTGGTGGCCCCGCGCGATCTCTTCAGCCATTGTCAGGAAACTCACGCCAGGTGCCCGTTCAATAACCGAACGGAGGGTCTTTGCACCAATCTCCGCGTGCATTCTCATTTCTGCCATTTCCTCGGGAGTCAGCTTGCCGGGCTTGAGCAGGATGTGATCGGGGATCGCCACCTTACCCACGTCGTGGAGAGGCATCGCCCGTCTGAGATCATGCAGAAACTGTTCGTCGATTTGGTCGCCGAATTGCCTGGTGGCTTCAAGGTCACTCGCAAGGATCACCGAGAACTCCGTCACCCTGTCCAAATGCCTCCCGGTATCAGTGTCGCGGTACTCAGCCAGTTTCGCGAGGGCAATGACGATGGAGTCTCGTGCCTCATCTCGTGCTTGCCGCGTATCAATGTCGTCGATCGCCGACGCGGCGATGTTGCACATCAAGTCCATGTATCTCAGCTCGCCTGGCTCAAACGGACGAGCATCTTGTCGCTCAGTAATGTTTAGGACGCCTACAACCCGTTCCGATAAGCTCAACGCCTTGGATACCAGAGGAACGCTGGCGAAGAACTTGGAATCATACCCGTGACGATGAGGCCATGCCTCCTCGGGAGTATTGATCACGATGGACTCTCGCGACTGGAAAACCCGGCCGGCTATGGAGTCGCCAATGGCAACGCGAACCTCTGCCACGATTGACTCATTCATTCCGATCGCCTTTGCGATGGTCAGGAAACGGTTCTCTTCATCTGGCAACATGATGGAAACCCGGTGGCTGAACGTCAGCTTCGCCGCCGCCGAAACGGTCTTCTCAAGCACAGTATCGCGGCTTTGTTCGGCCACCAGGCTTTGCGAGAACTCCAACAGAACAGCCAGCGCCCTGGCTTGTTCGCTTCTGATCTCGTTGCTGCGAACAAGTTCCAGTTCGGCCCGTTTGCGCTCGCTGATATCGACAAAGCTGTCGAGCAAGTGTTGGCGGCCATTCAGCATTACGGGAATGACCGTCCTCAGAACCGGGACGACCTGCCCATTCGCCTGGAGCAATAAGCGCTCTAGGTTGTCGATCTCGTTTTTGGGGTCAGTAATCGGACACTGTCGCTCCTGGCCCGGACAGATTCGTTTGTGGCACGCCTGACCGATAACCTCTTCTTTGGAAGCCCCGATCATGTTGAGGGCAGCGGGATTGGCCTCAACGATTACGTGGCTCTCGGCATCAATGACGACAACTCCCGCCCGGATGGAGTCCAGAATGCTCCGTAAGCGCTTCTCCTCTGCCTGGAGCGACTTCTGAGCTCGCTCGGATGCTGCCCTGGCTCGCTCGGCGTCCTGCATCATCCTGATTGCCGCGTCACGGGCTTCGGTCAGTTCGGCAACGCGATCCGCCAAAGCCACCTCAGAGCACTGCAGATCACCTACTGCCTTGCACAACTCCTTCTCGGACTGCTGCGCGGCATGCATCGCCCGGCGGAGTTCATTCTCGGACTGATTGCGCTCGCCGATCTCGTGATGAAGCCGCTCATTGATCCTGTGGTACGTGCCAGCGGAACAGCAGAACGCGAGGCAGTAGGCAGCCAAACGTAGCACTTGGCACCACCACCACGCAGCGGACCACAGGACTGAAAGTCCGTATAACACGCCTGCCACAGCAAGAAGCAAACACGAACACGCAAAGAACAGTAGATGGTTATCTTGTTCCCTCCCGGCTCCGTGCCGCATCAGAAACCACAGAGCGGCGGCCAGAAAGCCGAGGCCACCAAGCGTATTCAGGCCCCACGCGGTCGTCGTGAGGACTCCCTGCTCAACCATGACGGGCACCGCGCCCGGGAGACAGAACGAGAGAGCGCAGACTGCAAGCGCTGCTGCGGCCGTCAGCCCGAGAACCCGGCGGACGCGAAGAAAGCCGGCGATTCGGGCAGGCAGCCAAACCAGCGAGAAGAGAGCTCCGCCCGCAAAGACCGCCGCGCTATGTAGCCAGACAAACGTTTCTCCGGGCGCGGCGGCAGTCTGAGCAAGGTCGAGGATGCCCATGGCCAGCAGACCGGCCGAGGTCCAGAGATGATGCTCGCGGTTGTCCTCGTGTTTCCGCAATGCCAGGACAATCCCCACCAGCGCCAGCGCGAGGAACGCTCCACCGGCTTCGATGGCTGCGTGAAACGGTACCTGGTCCCAGCGCCACTCAGGGGCGAGAGCCAGCAGGCCAACACCCCCTGCCATAAGCAGGAATAAACCCGTAAACAGGATCGGTACGGCGGAACGCATGGGTCGCCCCAAACTCATCTTGCATTCCTTGAGTGCCCGTGTCCCTCCGCGTGGAGAGACGGCCGGTGTAGCATGCTCCGGGTTGTGAGGCCTCTTCATGCTGTCATCTCCGGCGACCTGACTACAGGGCACATCATGCCACGCAGTTGTGTTCCCCGAGAAGCAGCAGCATCGCTGCGCACCTGGCCGACGTCCCGAGGCCGAAAACTGCAAGGACTCTCAGGAATGTTGCTCAGATTGAATCCGGCTCTGCCGCGTCGGAAGGTTCCGCCCAAAACGGAACGGTAAACTCCGTTAATGCTACGTAGGGAGCTCATTACAAACGCCACCGCATTCATTCGCACTGATTACGTCTTGATGGCCCATACTGCCATCGTGGGTTCTTTGGATCTACTCTCTCCTACCATCGACACCCCGCTGGACGAGATAGCCGAACACCATGGACCGATAACTATCATGTGTGCACTGATACTCATTCCATTCAGTCGGCGTACCAGTGATGATTGTTTAGGTTATGACTGGACTTTTGCAAAGTTGAGGTAACGCCGATTGTGTCTTGATTCGCCCATAGCCCTAACTTTGTCAGCACGAGCGATGAGCTAGGAGATCGTCTGACTCAGCGTCTCGCGCAACACCGCGGTGCAGGCTTGACTTCTCGCTCCGGAACGACTCTCCAGCGCTGCGGATCGGCTTCAGACCCTTCGACATTCGGAACGTCGGCGTGGACGCTCAGCCTGACGAGCCGTTGGAACTGCCCGGCCCAAGTTCCTTTGATCCGTCGGGACGATGAGGCCGACGAACGCCGGCAGTCCAGTGCGAAGACGAGAAGGAAGACGACGTGGCTGATCGATCCTGGTTCCTTGTCGTTGGCAGTCCTCTCCTCGCCTGCGTCGCCGCATTCGCCGGTCGACCCGTTCGGCTTCACGAGGTGATGAAGGGCGCCAACCGGTGCACCTTCCGGTTCACGTCCGCGGGGCAGCCGTCAGAGAAGGGAAAGCACGCCGCGGGAAGGTACGTGCTCGAAGGGCGCTACAGCCCCCACGGCTCACGGCCGGGCGCGCGGCGGAGCAGCTTGTTCGCCTCGTCGCTGTTCGTGAAACGCTCGGCAGCCGGATCCCATTTCAGATTCCCTCCGACCCGGACGGCGATGTGACCCAGGTGGCACAGCGACGTTGTCCGGTGGCCGACCTCCGCGTCCTCCAGTGTTCGGCCGCGATCCTTGACGCAATCGATGAAGTCCCGTTTCTCGTTCTTGAGCAGCAGGCGCGTCTCATCCGGGCTGATCTTCGATTCGAGAACCGACCGCGGATGTGCGTCGAGCTGCTTGTTGAACCCGGCATGGATCCAACCCTCAGTCCCCTCAAACCGGATGTACGGTTTCTCCGCTTTGTAGATCAGCGTCACACCGTTCGCATAGCGATACGTGATCTCGAACTCCGTCATGACGTTCCACAGGCCTTCCTTGGCCGGGTAGGTGCCCTTACCCGCCACTTCGACCGGACCCGTTCGGTCCGTGTCGTTACCCCACTGCGCGATGTCGTTCAGATGCGCTCCCCAGTTCGTGATCGCCCCGTCGCAGTATTCGCGAATGCGCATCCAGCCGGGACGTGTGTAGCCGCGCCGTGGATGCACCCGCGCCTCCTGATACCGCGCCCGCGGCGCCGGGCCAAGCCACATGTCGAAATGCAGTTCCTCAGGCACCGGCTCAGCCTTGCGGTCAGGCGGCTCGAACTTGTCGATCGGGACACCCGTGCGGATGGTATGCAACTTCCCGATCCGGCCGTTGCGGACCAACTCGCAGGCGCGATGGAAGCTTTCCTTGGAACGGAACTCACTGTCCGTCCGGAACACGCGCTTGTACCGGGTCACGAGGTCGCTGAGCAGGCGGCCTTCCGCGATGCTCCGCGTGAGCGGCTTCTCGCAGCAGACGTCCTTGCCGGCCTTGACCGCGGCCACCGACATCGGCACGTGCCAGTGGTCCGGGGTCGAGATCATCACGGCGTCGATGTCCGCACGGCCGAGGACCTCGCGGAAGTCCGTGTATCGGGCGATGCCTTTGACGTCCTCGGGCGTGATCCCGCCCGCCCACTGCTCCATTCGGGTCTCCGCGATGTTCAGGCGCCAGCGATCGACGTCGCACATCGCCACGACCTGGCAGTCCGGTGCGGCCAGGAACGACCGGAAGTTGGTATAGATCGTCTGCCGGCCCAGGCCGATCATGCCGACGGTGATGCGATTGCTCGGCACGACTCGGCCGTCTTTCCCGAGCGATGAGGCCCGCACGATCGTGGGCGCCCAGGCGCCTGCCGCGGCCGCACCCGCCGTCGCGAGGAGTGTTCGCCGTGTCATCCGCCGCTTCCGAACCATGGCCGATCCTCCTGCTTGACTTCTCGCCCGCACATCGTAAGCGGAGTCCTGGCCAGCAGCAAACGAGGCAGGCACGTCGAGGTTCACGCAACGTGGCCCACGCCGCGCTTTCGTGCATGCTGATCTCCTGAGGCGGGTTGTCGCAGCACGACGCCTGCTCGGATCTGACCACAGCTCGCGTACCGGCGCAGACATGCTAGAATGCCTCTGCCGAGAAGGAGGGTCGCATAGTGAACCGAGCGCCGGGAGGCGCTCCGATGACTTCGCGTGGAGGATTCGATGATGCGAGCGGTTCATCTCCGGCTGGTTGGCCTGTTCTTGCTGAGTGTTCCTTTGCTTGCGACGGCGGAGCCGCAGCGGCTTGAGCCGAGTCAGGCGACGCGGGACGAAGAGAAGCCGATTCTATGGTACGACCTCCGGTTGCTGCCAATCGAGGGGCAAGGCTGGACGGAAACCAAGGCCGACTACGATCGGTTGCCGGCCCGGGCGGAGGGCAAGATCCGCAAGGCGGTCTGGGATCTCAGTCGGCACTCGGCCGGTATGGCGGTTCGGTTCGTCACGGACGCGACGGCGATCCATGCCCGGTGGGCGCTGACGTCGCCCCGGCTGGCGATGCCGCACATGGCAGCGACCGGTGTCAGCGGACTCGACCTCTACGTGCGGGATGCCACCGGTCAATGGCGATGGCTGGCGTGTGCTCAGCCGACCAAGCAGACAAACAGGGTGAACCTGGTTTCGGACATTCCGAGTGGCGAACGAACGTACATGTTGTACCTGCCGCTGTACAACGGCGTGTCGTCGGTGGAGATCGGGATCCCCGAGGGCAGCTTCCTGGCGGCGGCACGGCCTCGACCAGAGGTACTCCGCAAGCCGATCGTGTTCTACGGCACCTCGATCACGCACGGGGCGTGTGCGTCGCGGCCGGGGATGGTGCACACGGCAATCCTGGGGCGGCGATTCAACCGGCCGGTGATCAACCTCGGCTTCTCCGGCAACGGGCGGCTGGAGACCGAGGTCGTCGAGTTCATCGCCGAGATCGACGCGGCCGTTTACGTCATCGATTGCCTGCCGAACCTCTCCGCCGAGCAGGTGACGGCTCGTACGGAGCC
>Ga0307434_1001183_pt1 | contig 14643 bp, 15 predicted proteins | sample SalMarWE160220MG_FD_202156 | JGI IMG/M metagenome (GOLD analysis project Ga0307434, IMG submission 202156) | Salt marsh sediment microbial communities from the Plum Island Ecosystem LTER, Massachusetts, United States - WE1603-220 | ecosystem: Environmental > Aquatic > Marine > Intertidal zone >... | reverse complement strand
CATCCGAGGCGGGGGGGACGAGTGTCGGCCTTAATATAGAGCTGCCCAACGAGCAGATGCCTAATGATTACCAGAGTCTGTCGTTGCATTATAGATATTTTTTCTGTCGGAAAGTTATGTTCCTGAAATACGCTCACGGCTTTATTGTTTTCCCCGGTGGATACGGAACAATGGATGAGTTCTTCGAGTCTATTATGCTCATACAAACCCTTAAGCAGGCATCATTCCCTGTTATCTTAATGGGCTCGGAATACTGGGATGGATTACTGCGATGGATGAAAGATAAGATGCTTAGTGAAAATAAATATATCTCACCTGAGGAGCTTCAGGTATTTACGGTGGTTGACAGTGCCGAGGATGCGACAAAGATTATAGTTGACTTCAGAAAATCAGAGGGGCCTATCGGTATCACCTTACCCGAGGGAATGAAAAAGTAAGCTCCTTAGAATTTGCCGAATCGCAAGTACAGAAATACAAAGCATATATCGCTAATCCTCATCTTCAGCCGTGCTTTTTTGTATAATCACTAAGGAATTATTTAAGTGGCTGAGCAAATAATCCTTTTCGGGCCCGCCGAGATGCTCCCAGGGCAGAACGTCGTCGGTTGCATACTGTCTTTGTGATTCCTTCTGAAGGTCCAAGCCGGATTCCGCAAAGGCCTTCTGCCAAATCTCGTAGTTGAAACACTCATCCCACAAATCGAATTTAGCTCCGTCTGAGAAGGCTTTTTCGATAATCCTGCTTAGTCTTCTGTCGCCTCTGCCGATTGCCGATTCGAGTACACTTCGGCTAATATCGTGAAACTTAAAGTTGATAAATTTTGCGCGCAGCTTTTTTTTCTCATCGAGTATTGTTTGTTTTGCATTCTCGAAGTACGCCTTGTCTTTTTGTCCGAGCCAGCCGAACGGTGTATGGGCCTTCGGTACGAACCAGCTCACGGCGGCGTTTATTTGGCCGGGCCTGCCCTTGATGTCTTTTCTCAGCATAGCCAGCTCCAGGCAAAGCTGAACAATTTTTTTTGTGTCCTGCTCACTTTCACCCGGCAGTCCCGCCATAAAGTATAATTTTATCTGTCCCCACCCTGCCTGCCAGACAGCGTTCACGGCGGCAAATAAATCTTCGTCTTTCAGGGGCTTGTTGATAATCTGTCTTAACCTTTCACTGGCTGCTTCAACGGCAATTGTGATACCGCCTTTTCTGACCGATGTCAGAAGTTTCGGCAGGAGCCTTAGCTGCTGGTCCACACGAAGGCTCGGCAGTGACAGGCCGACGTGTTTTGTCTCGAAGTATGACTGGAGCACATCGACAAGCGCTTCAAGATTAGGATAGTCACCGCTTGACAGGCTAAAAAGGCTGATAGTATCGAGTCCCGTTGACAGGTAGCATTTTTTTGCCGTTTCGAAGATTCTGTCTGTGCTTCTAAAGCGGACGGGTCTTCTGCAAAAGCTTGCCTGGCAGAACCTGCATCGGCCGGGACAGCCCCGCATTATCTCAATATTTATCCGGTCGTGAACTACTTGTGCGAAGGGAACGATAGGTTTCTCCACGACAGAGGCATTATCGAAGTCATCGACAACGGCATTTTCAAATCTTCTCGGAAGATTTTTTATTATCGGCTTGAGAGTTTGTTTTCCGTGGTATGTTTCATATTCGTAAAAGCCGGGGACATATATGTAATTGAAGCTGCTTGCTGCTTTTTGCAGGATTTGGTTTTTGTCGGAGCCGTTGTTTTTTTCTCTGAGTAAAAGCCTGGCAAGCTCGACGACCGCCTCTTCGCCTTCGCCGAGAATGAACATATCGAAGAAGTCAGCTATCGGCTCACAGCAGTTTGTCATACCTCCGCCGCCAATAATCAGCGGCTCATCCTCGCTACGGCTGCTGCTTCGAAGCGGTATGTCAGCTAAATCGAGAATGTTTAAGACGTTTGTGTAGCACAGCTCGTTGGTTAGACTAAAGCCGACGACGTCGAAGCTTTTCAGTGTCGCCTTCGATTCGAGAGTGAAAATCGGGATGTTGTTTTTGCGCAGCAGCTCTTCAGCGTCGAGCCAGGGAGCAAAAACACGCTCAGCGGCGACTGCGTCAATTTTATTAAGGATGTCGTAGATAATTGCCAGGCCGGTGTGGCTCATACCCACCTCATATATATCGGGAAAGCAAAGCGCGACTGTCAAGTCACATCGGCTCAGGTCTTTTTTTGTCTGGTTGATTTCACCGCCGATGTATCTCGCCGGCCTGCGAACGTAAGGCAAAAAATGCTGTTCGATTCTGTCGGTTAGTATTGTTATCTCTTTACTATTCATAACAGCATTATAAAATGATTGATGATAATTTTCTAATGGATATTGCGTTGATATGAAAGTTGTCGTTAGTAGTAAAGACTGTTATGGACAGAGATAAGAAAAGTTTTATAGCAATTATTGCCGTCGTTATTTTTATTTTGGCACTTTTGCATTTCGGCCTGGCTGACAGAGAGCCTGAGTCTTTTACAGCGGACAGCGGCTATCGGCCGGTAATGGGGACTTTTGCCCGCGTAATTGTTGTCGCCGCGGACGAAGGAGCTGCACAAGCCTGCATCGAAGCAGCCTTCGGACAGATTAATAAAATCGATGAAATGATGAGCTACCACAACCCTGACTCGGAAATCAGCAGACTTAACCGCAGCGCTTTTGAGAATCCTGTGAAGGTAGAGCCTTTAACATATCAGGTGATTAAAAAAGCCATTGAGTTCAGCCGCTTAACTGATGGTGCGTTTGACGTAACTGTTGGCCCGCTTGTTGACCTCTGGAGCAGGGCCGGAGATGCCAATACTATACCGACTCAGCAGCAATTGCAGGAGGCCGGCTCGAAAGTCGGCTGGAATAAACTTATCATCGAAGACGGCGAACAGACGGTTCGATTTACAATAGATGGAATGCGGCTTGATTTGGGCGGTATAGCAAAGGGTTTTGCCATTGATAAAGCAATTGAGGTAATAAAAGATTCGGGTGGCCTTGGTGCTCTGGTTGATATAGGTGGTGACATTCGATGTTACGGCAAAACGCCAAAAGGTCAAAAATTCTGGCTTGTCGGTCTGCAGAACCCCGACCTTGAAAGTGAAGAACAAATTTTATTTACACTGAAGCTTTCGGCCGGCGCTGTCGCAACCAGCGGTGACTATCAGAGGTTTGTTGTAATCGGCGGCAGGCACTATAGTCATATCATAAATGAAAAAACCGGCGGTACTGCCGAGGCTTTGTCCGGCGTAACTATTATCGCCGATACCGCAACCGATACCGACGCACTGGCCACTGCAGTGAGCGTGATGGGAGCTGAGAGAGGTATTGAGCTGATTGAGAACAGAGCCGGCACTGAGGCAATTGTGGTTTCTCCTGCACCGGGATATAAAATCATGGAAACCAGCGGCGCAGAGAAGTTTATCAAGTAAATGGTTTTATTCAGAAGTGGTTTTTTCCACAGGCTGGGCGTTTGCTTCGATGTTTTTGCCGACCCGGATTATTACTTTTGTCGGGCATTTTTGCATAGCTGTTTTTACTTTTTCGTCGTCGCTGTACTTTTGGTAATCGACTTTCGAGAGGTTTTCAGCGATTACAAACATATCGCTTTGTTTTGCGCACAGGCCGCAGGCGATACAGCCGGCCTTACACATCTGACGCGTTGTTTTGCCGTTCTCTTTGCTGCTGCAGGCAACGGTAATAATATTCTCCTGAGGGAACGGCACCATTTCAATTAAGTTTCGAGGACAGGCCTTCGAACAGGCTGTACAGCCGGTACACTTTTCGTAATCGACTATTGCGAGGCCGTCTATTATGTGCAACGCATCGAATTTGCACGCCTCGACACAGTCGCCGAAACCGAGACAGCCGAATTTGCAGGCCTGCACGTTTGCCAGAGCGTTTGCAGCGGTGCAGCTTTCGATACCCTGATAGGTCGCGTAAAAGGTTTTGTCGTCCGTGCGAGCATTGCAGTGGACTACAGGCCTTTGGGGATGACCGCCGCTGGAGACCTGAAGATTTAGAATATCGGCTATTTTAGCCGCTGTTGCAGCTCCGCCCGGTGCGCATTTACCGATGAGTTCCGGATTTTTGGCGACTGCTTTTGCATATGAGCTGCAGCCGGCATAGCCGCATGCACCGCAGTCGATTCCGGGTAATGCTTTTTGTATTTGTTCTATTTTGGGGTCAACTTCGACTTTCAGCTTGATGCTTGCAATGAGCAGAACCAGGGCGAAGCTGCCCCCGAGACCGACCATTATTGCTCCTGCCGGCCAAATCTGCTGAAGTGACACGCACAATACCGGATACGATAAAATCATTTAATCATTCCTGCAAAACCCATAAAAGCGAGAGCCAGCAGCCCCGCGGTAATCAGCGTTATCGGTGCTCCTTTGAGCGATTTAGGTATATCAGCCAGCTCGAGGTTTTCTCTGATACCTGCCATAATGCAGATAGCCATCGTAAAGCCGATACCTGCTCCGAAACTGAGGACAACCGCCCTTACAAAATTATCAATTTCCCAAAGGTTTAGAAAAAGACATAAACCGAGAATCGCGCAATTGGTCGTTATCAGGGGAAGAAATATGCCGAAGCTTTCATACAGCGACGGGAAGAATTTTCGCAGGTACATTTCGACGAGCTGAACGGCGCCGGCTATGACTAAAATGAAGCAGACGTATCGCGTAACTTCCAGGCCGAACTTCATCAAAACAAGATGGTCTATCAGCCAGGTGAGTGTCCCCGCCATTGTTACCACAAAAGTTACTGCCAGTCCCATCCCGAAGGCCATATCAATTCTGCCTGATACGCCGAGATAGGGACATATCCCGAGAAACTTGCTGAAAACGAGGTTGTTTATCAGCACAATGGATATAAAACCCAGAATTAAAGCGGTTACGGTATCCATAAGCGTCACCTTTTGCTTTTATTTGTTATTTTACTTACCAAGCCGAGCAAAAGCCCAAGTGTTATAAATGCACCTGCCGGCATTACCATCACCGCCCAGGGCATAAAAACTTTGTCTGAAAGAATGACGGTGTCTAAGATTTTTCCTGTGCCCAGCAGCTCCCTTACCACAGCCAGCACGCAAACCGCCAGCGTGAAACCGAGGCCCATCCCGATGGCGTCAACGATACTTACGGCCAGTCCGTTTTTACTTGCACAGGCCTCAGCCCGGCATATGATGATGCAGTTGACTATAATCAGGGGAACGTAAGGGCCGAGAGCCTCGCTCATATCCGGCATGTAGGCCTTCAGGAATAAATCTGCAATCGTTACAAAAGTTGCTATCGTCAGCGTGAACATCAGTATTCGCAGGTGTGGTTTTAATAGGTTGCGCATCAGGCTTGTCACAATATTGCTGCACAAGAGGACAAATATTACACAGCCGCCCATCGTAATCGCGGGTTTTACCGCCGCCGTTACCGCCAGCGTCGGGCACATCCCCAGCAGCAGCCGGAACACCGGGTTCTCGCTCCAAAGCCCTGCGGTAAAGGTATCGGATAGTGACACTGTGTCTGTTTTATTTGCCATTAGCTATCAGCCCTTCTGCCTGCAGTTTTTCCTTTACCTGGTTGGTGTATGAGTTGAATATTTTTATAACAGCCTCGCTGCTGACGGTAGCGCCGCTTATCGCGACGATTTCAGAATCGATTTTCTTATTGTCACCAGTTTTAACAAGCTCAAAATCGCCGAACGGTGCCCCTGCATACTGGCTGTTGTAGAATTCATCCTTGATTCTGTCGCCGAAGCCGGGCGTCTCGTTGCTTGCAAGAACCTTAAAGCCGTAGAATTTTGTAAGCCCCGCATCGACGGCTATCACCAGCTTGATTTTGTCTGCAAAGCCGGGGCCTTCTGCAATGTATGCAAAACCGATTATATTGCCCTCGGTATCTATGGCTTTATATATATCTGTCTTGACGGTTTTGCTTTTGCCGAGCTGTATAACAACATCGTCCAGCACCAGTGCAAAGTCGTTGGCATCGGTAATCAGCTCAGCCATCTTCTTATTTAATTTCTGTTGCTCATTTTGTACGATTTTATCCTGCAGGGCAGCATTTGCTGCTGCCAGGAGCAGCCCGAAAGTAAATGATGTGACAATCAGCAGCCAGCTTTGCTGCAGGAAGAATTTAACTTTAGACATTGGGCTTACCTCCTGCTGGTGTCAATTTGCAGAGCCTGTCAATCAGTGGCGTTACAGCGTTCATTAAAAGTATTGAGAACATCACACCTTCCGGGTATTCACCTACAATTCTGATGAGCATTGTGATTGTCCCCACGCCGATACCGAAAATCCACATACCCTTAATGCTCAATGGCGCCGTCACCGGGTCGGTTGCGATAAAGAAGGCGCCGATTAAAAGCCCGCCGCAAAGCAAGTGAGCAACAGGATTAATATTTGCCTGCGGCTCGATTAAGTAAGCAACAAGTGCAAAGACAAAGGCGGATAACAGAACCGCCAGCGGGATATGAAAATTGATAGTTTTTCTTATTAGAAGATAGATACCGCCTATTAACAGGGCCAGCGCGCTGGTTTCACCGATACAGCCGCCGACGTTGCCGAAAAATAATGCTCTTATTTGTTCGTTTACTGTTTCGGCGCCTTGTCCTTTTTTTACAGCTTCCTTGCTCAATGCCAGCGGTGTTGCCTGAGTTCGAATGTCACTATAGACGGCGGTTGTTTTTATCTGCGGCATTGTAGAATCAACGGTTGCGGGCACCGTCCAGGTGGTCATCAGGACCCCGAAGCTTGCCATCAAAAAGGCTCTGCCGGCCATTGCGGGATTGAAAATATTGGCGCCCAGCCCGCCGAAAACCATTTTGCCTATCGCTATAGCAAAAACCGAGCCGATAACCGCAGCCCAAACGGGCAGCTTCGGCGGAACCGAAAATGCAAGTATTATGCCGGTAACAACCGCGCTGAAGTCGCCGAGAGACTCAATGGGATTTTCCTTTTTTAGAAATAAGTTACAAACATACTCGGTTAAAACGGCTGAAATTATACAGGTAGCTGTGAGAATTACTGCATATACTCTAAAGAAGATTATCGCCGCAGCCATTGCGGGTGACAGGCCGATTATAACATCCAGCATGACGCTGCGTGTGGACATCGGTCCGCTTATATGCGGTGCGGATGAAACCCTTAGCTCACTAAGCATTTATTGATTTCCTTCTGTTAACTGTTTTTATTGCGGCATCTTTTTTTTCTTTCTGGCAAGAAAGATTTTTCCCGTTTTGATGTATCCGGTTAACTCAATGTTGGCTGGACAGACGTAGCTGCAGCAGCCGCATTCCATACAGGCATTTATGTAATAGCTTTCAGCCAGGTCAAGCTTATTGTATTTGACTGCGTGCGCTATTTTTGTCGGGTTTAATCTTTCCGGGCAGACCTGCAGGCATCTGCCGCAGCGGATACAGGCTGTCTGTCTTCTCTCGAATTTTGCCTTGCCAATCTGTTCACCGGTCAGGATTGTTATTGCTCCTGTTGTTTTTGTAATGGGCGTTGTCAGGTCGCCGATGGCCAGTCCCATCATCGGCCCGCCGAGTATGACTTTAGCGCTTTTTTGAGCAACGCCGCCGCAAAAATCAATCAGCTCACCGACAGTTGTTCCGATAGGTACATAAAAGTTACCGGGTCTGCTCACAGCCTCACCTGTGACAGTGACAGTCCTGTGTGTTAAGGCTCTGCCGAGCACGACAGCCTCGGCTATCGCCGCACAGGTTGCAACATTAAGAACCACAAGTCCTACCATAGGGGGGATTCCGCCGGTGGGGACATTTTTGGCGAGTATCGATTCGATAAGCTGTCTTTCACCGCCCTGTGGGTACTTCGTTTTTACCTTGACCACCTCAATATTTTCGCTGTTTTTGCTCTCGAGCACAGCCCGGCGCATAGCCTCGATGGCTTGCGGTTTGTTATCCTCAATGCCAATTAAGACTCGCTCGACACCGCAGCAGCTTTTTGCCAGTTTGATACCTGCCAGTACCTGGTATGTCCACTCGAGCATAATCCGGTAGTCGCAGGTTATATAAGGTTCACATTCGCAGCCGTTGATAATCAAAGTTTCTTTCGGCAATCGTGGATTTGGCTCGATTTTCACCCTCGTCGGAAAGCCTGCGCCGCCCATACCAACGATGCCTGCCTGGCGAACTGCATCGCAAATCTGCTTTGGCGTGTATTTTGTATGGTCGAAGTTTTTGTCGAATTTATCAGAACAGGGGCTCTTTAGGGGATTGTTTTCGGTGTCAGCTTCGATGACTATTCCCATACATCGGCCGAGTACAGGGTGCGGCTGCAGCGAGATTTCTTTGACCTTGCCTTTAATCGGTGAATGAACCGGTGCCGAGACAAATGCGTCGTTATCACCGATTTTTTGTCCTGCTTCTACGCTGTCAGCCTTTTTCACCAGCGGCTCGCAAACCGCTCCGATGTGCTGGCTGAGTAAAATCGTCGCCTGTTTTATGGCGGGACCTGATGATATCGTGCATTCACTTGTCAGAGCCTTCTTTTTCAGCGGGTGTGTACCGCCTCGGAACGTCTTTTTGCCTTTGATGACTGTTAATTCCATTTTAAGGTGCTTTATTAAATTTGTTACATATTTTTTTAACGATTAAGATTAGAGCTAATGTTATTGAAACGGCTGTAAAAAGGCTGAGTATCAATACCAGCCATTTTGCATTCAGCACCCGGCTGAAAATTCTTTCGAAAAAGGTTATCGATGCAATGAAAACAACCAGCGGCAGTAGAAACGCTAAAATAACCTTCAGGGTAACAGGGCCGGAACTGCTGTGGCCGAGTCGACGATACACCTCTTCGCAGGTGTGCCTGAATCCGCAACCCTGACAATTTTTTTCTTCAAACTGCATAATATTTAAGGTATAAAATAAACCGTATTTTATAATGGATATTGATTCGGCTTTCAAACATATTTTTGAAGGGGGCTCGATTATGATAAGAAAAACCCTGTTGATATCATTGCTTTTCGTTGTTTGCCTTATAAGCGGCTGCTTTACCAATCCAATCACAGGCAGGGATGAATTGATGCTTCTTTCCGAACAGCAGGATTTTGAAATCGGCAGAAGATACGCGCCCGAAGTAGAGACTCAAATGGGTGGGCAGGTACCAAGTCCTGTACTGCAGAGATATGTTGATAGCGTGGGCCGGAAAGTCGCCGGCGTCAGCCACAGGCCCGACTACGATTATCATTTTGTTGCCCTGGACCACGAAATGATGAACGCTTTTGCACTACCCGGCGGTTGCATATTCATAACAAGAGGTATGCTCGAAAAACTCGAATCCGAGGCTCAGCTCGCGGCTATCCTTGCTCATGAGACGGCCCATGTTGTCGCCCGTGACACAGCCGCCGCTATGAGCAGAGACATCGGAATAAGCATTGTGCTTTCTGCGGTTACCAGTGAGGAGACCTCAGGAACGCTTTTAACAGTCGCTGATGTAACCAATCAGATTCTGGGACTGAGCTACAGCAGGGAAGATGAGAAGACAGCGGACCTTGCCGGCCTGGACTATATGGTCGCAGCTGGGTACAATCCGAATGCGATGGTTGAGACTATGAAAATACTCAACGCTGAAAACGATTTCAGGCCGATAGAGTTTTTCTCAACGCACCCAAATCCTGAGAATCGGATTGCCTATATAGAGGAAAAAATCCTCCTGAACTATTTTCAGCCCGAAAGGCTGAAGGCCGGCAAAGAAGACTACAAAAATTATGTCCTCGACGAGCTGGAGTAGGGAATTATGCCGGTAATTTTTAATTATTTGCGGTGCAGGCCAGCCGTCAATGCGCTCAGTGGGCAGGCCAGATTTTGAGCTGTTCATCTTCCTCTTCTGCCATTTGCGTAATTCGTGCAGGCTCTTCCGGCATACCGGTTCTTGCGGATAGATATGCCGATTCAATCACCGCCATCGTGCCAAGATTGTCTTCGCTGCTGCCGGCAGGCTTGTGTTCCTCCGGCGATAATATACTTAAAGCAAAATCATTCAAAAGCTTGGCCATACATACGTGGTTATCATAATTGTACTCATTTTCGTCGATTAGTTTACCAGTGCTGTCGCAGATAGTCAGATTCGTATGGCTGACTGTTAAGGTTTTATCTTTGCCATGGATCTGTAGATATTCTTTGTCGGGCCCGATACCCGGCTGACGTGACGTAAGAAGATTAGCCGAGAGAGCCGGGTTAAATTTCATCGTTACAACAGCCGTGTCCTCTGTCAAATAAACACGCTGCTGTTTTTCCCCCGCCGTGTTGGTTATTAAACAATAGACCTGCTGCGGCAGGCCGAAGTTCGAAACAATCAGGTTGACAAGGTGATAGCAATTGCGGAGCAGCACACCGCCACCGGAGAGCTTCCAGTCGTCCTGCCAGGCCGGGTGCTTGCTTTCGCCTGTGTAAAAAACAGCATTTATCAAAAACGGCTGCTCAAGGGGATTTTCCTCGAGATATTTTGCGAAATCGACAAAGCTTTGTGTGAATCTGCCCGGGTTGGCGACGGTGAATTTCACATCTTCTTTTTTTGCCAGTCGTACCAGCAGAGCAGCCTCTTCGAAGTTCCTGGCCGGCGGGGTAAGTTTCAGAACATTAAATTTGCTTTTCATCGCCGCACGCACATACTCATCACAACTGTAAATCGGTGCTGCGACGAGTAAAGCATCGAACTGGTTTTGTATTATGAGCTGGCGGTAATCGTCGAAGCCTGCGCAGTTGTATTGAGCTGATATTTTCTCGGTCAGCGGCGTATCCTTGTCCGCTACTGCATCAATATTGAAACAGTCGATTTTCGAGGCTGCTTCGAGCAGCAGTCTGCCGTTCTCATCCAAACCCAGTACCGCAATCTTGAGTTTATCCTTGTTCATAGGATGCTGCATATTCAAATTCAGGTTTGCAATTCATACAGGTTGATTTTGCTATGTAAGAGATGTCGCCATCCCTGCAACAGTATTTCTATCCTATATCTTTATTGTCATCCTCGGTTTTTGTTGCCATAGAGTAGCCGTTGTCCTGGCGGTCGTGGTTTATCTTTAGCTTTTGCTCGTAGAGCCGAACCACATCATCGGCGTCGAGTCCGAGGCATTGGGCGAGACTTATCCAGAAAAACAGCATATCTATAACTTCGACCTTTGCATTCTGTAAATCGTGCAGCATATACCGCCTGCCGCCTTTTGCTTCCCTGCACCAGTGCTTCCAGTAGGTGCAGTCCCGCAGCTCCTCGAGCTCATTGCTCATAGCTGCAATGTAATTGTTCAGCCATTGGCCTGCTTTCTGCGGGTCGAAGTTGGCACGCAGCGCCTTAGCATCGAAGCCGGTGCGTTTATTTAGTTCCGCCTGCTTTTCAAATAGCTCTCTTAGCATTTTAAGGCTCCTGTAGTTTTGGTTTCACAGAAATTATCCGGTACGGGGAATTGTTCGCAGAGCTGTTCGGTTTCATTTCGTATCTTTTCGAAAACCGATTCATTTTCTATATTTTCTGCGACTTCGTTTATCCAATAAGCAATCTGTTGTGCCTGCTGCTCTTTGAAGCCTCGCGTGGTAACGGCCGGTGTTCCTATGCGCAGCCCGCTCGGATTAAACGGTGGCGCGGTGTCCTGCGGAACAGAATTGCAATTTGTATAAATTCCCGCCTTCGCCAGTGCCTGCGACAGTTTCTTGCCGGCAATATTTTTGTTACGCAGGTCTATCAGGATTAAATGGTTGTCCGTACCGCCTGAGACAAGGTTAAAACCGTATTCGAGCAGCTTCTCGGCCATAGCTTTTGCGTTTTTGATTATCTGTTTCGCGTATTCGGCAAATTCGGGCGTCGATGCCTCTTTTAGTGCAACCGCAATAGCACTTATCGAGTGCATATGCGGTCCGCCCTGCAGGCCTGGAAAGACCGTCTTGTCCATCTTTTTAGCATGCTCTTCTTTGCAGAGCATCATCCCGCCTCTCGGGCCGCGGAGGGTCTTGTGCGTTGTACTCGTTACTATGTCAGCATAGGGCACAGGACTCATATGAACGCCGCCGGCGACAAGACCTGATATATGCGCGATATCCGCAACCAGATAAGCACCGACGCTTTTGGCGATTTCAGCGAATTTGTCGAACTCAATCTTGCGGGCATAAGCTGTCGCGCCGCAGATAATGATTTTTGGTTTATGTTTTTTTGCCATATCGGCAATCTGGTCATAATCGAATCTTCCTGTTTCAGGATTAACTCCGTATTGTACTGAGTTGAAGAGCTTGCCGGTTATACTTACCTTCCAGCCGTGCGTTAAGTGCCCGCCATCAGGCAGTGCCAGGCCCATAATTGTATCGCCGGGTTCAGCCAGTGTGAGATAAGCAGCTAGGTTTGCGGGTGAGCCGGAATGCGGCTGAACGTTGGCATGGTCTGCGCCAAACAGCTTTTTCGCACGCTGCCTCGCTAAATCCTCAACAGCATCAGTGTTCACCTGACCCTCATAATAACGTTTGCCGGGATAGCCTTCGGAATATTTATTGGCAAACCAGCTCCCCGTCGCTTCTCTTACCGCTTTCGAGGTATAATTTTCCGAAGGAATCAGCCGGATGGAGTTTCTTTGCCGCTGCTCTTCGAGCTGGATAAGCCGGTAAATTTCGGGGTCGTTCTGTTCGAGAATTGAGGCCATTTTGCTGCTCCTTAAAGAAAAATTACCCTGAAAATCTAAAGCAAATCATAAACGAAAAGAGCCTGATAATCAAGCCCGCAATCTTTATTTTGATGCGGGCATACTTGTTTTTTCGAGTTCAAGCAGTTTCTTTTTTAGTTTTTTCCCGCCGGCAGCGGAGAAATTGCCGCAGCTTCCATCTGAGCGTATGACTCGATGACAGGGGATAATCAGCGGCAGGGGGTTTTGGGCGAGTGCGTTTCCAACCGCTCTTGCTGCTTTTGGGCAGTGTATTTTTTGAGCTGTTTTTGAGTAGCTCATCGTTCGGCTGTAGGGTATATTTCTGCACGCAGTAAGCACTGAAATCGTAAATGGCCTTAAGCCGTCCAGTAGTATGGGGGTCGAGTTAAAATCAGTCCTGATGCCTTCGAAGTAGGCCGTTATTTTCTCCTGAAGAGATTTGAGAAGATATTTTTGGTATCCGGCGTTTGAGTGTTTTTTTATGAGCAGGGATTCGACCTTTTTGGGATTAGGCAAGGGCAGAATAGTTCCGAGCAGTGTTTTTCCCTGGGCTGCCAGGCCGAAATAGCCCCATTTTGTGTTAAAAATTGTGTATTTTACTGTTTTCTTCATTTCCAGCCGCCTTTAGCTGCGGGACTCATTATAGAAAATCAGTATGTAAGTATGCCAAATTTATTGACTTAATAAAGAATTTTTGTTAAAAGTCACGGTTCTGTACGTGAATCGGCAATAGAATGAGTAATAAAGGATTAAAGAATAACATTTGAGAGTTTGTTATGTCTCTTGAAAAGTTGCGAAAAAAGATTGATGAGCTGGATGTTGAGCTTGTAAAGCTTCTGAATGAGCGGGCTCGGATTGTTATTGAGGTTGGCAAGCTCAAGAATAAGACCGGTGGTCAGGTTTATGCGCCTGACAGGGAGTGTGAAGTCTTTAAGAGGATTGACAATGCTAACGAAGGGCCGTTGCCGAACAGGACTATCAGAGCGGTATGGCGGGAGTTGATGAGCGGCTCCCTTGCACTTGAAAGGCCGTTGCGGATAGGTTACCTCGGCCCTCAGGGAAGTTTCAGCCATAACGCTGCTTTGCTGAAGTTCGGTCAGAGCGTCGAGTCTGAGCCTTTGACGGATATTATGAGCATTTTTGAAGAGGTCAGCAAGGGCCATTGTGACCTCGGAGTCGTGCCGGTGGAGAATACAACCGGCGGAGGTGTAATAGAGACGCTGGATGCATTTGTGGAATCCGATGTTAAAGTATGTGCAGAAGTTTTGATGGCGATTCATCATAATCTGCTTGCAAACTGTTCGCTTGAGCAGATAGAGAAGATATATTCCAAGCCGGAGGTTTTTGCCCAGTGTCGTAAATGGCTGAGTTCGACTTTTAAAGAGGCCAAGACGATTGCAGTTGCATCGACGGCAAAGGCCAGTCAGATGGCGGCAGAAGAAAAGGGTGCTGCTGCTATTGGTTCCAAGGTTGCGGCTGAGCTGTACGGCTTAAGCGTGGTGTATGAAAATATCGAGGATACAGCTAATAACGTGACGCGTTTTCTGGTGATTAGTAAGGAAGACGCCAGGCCAACCGGTGATGACAAGACGGCTATACTCTTCAGTACTGCTCATAAGGCAGGTGCACTTGCTGATGTGCTTGATGTTATGAAGAGCTATGAGATAAATCTTACAAATATTGAGTCCAGGCCGAGCAAGAAGCGTCAGTGGGAGTATTATTTCTTTATGGATTTTATCGGCCACCGCCTGGATAAGCACGTTATAGAAGCGCTTGAAGAGTCGCGCAAGCATTGTCTTCAACTTTCGATACTTGGCAGTTTCCCTCGTGCGGACCAGCTTCTTTAGTGTGGTTGTTTGCAAATTGAAGGGTGCATTATTTTGGTTTGGAGAGCGTATTTATGAGAAAACCGTTTGTGGCTGGCAACTGGAAAATGAACTCGGATAGCCTGTCGAGCGTTAGTCTTGCAAAGGCTGTGGCCGATGGCGTAATGGAATTGGCGGGTGAGCGTG